>Ga0070741_10001995_pt1 | contig 57329 bp, 45 predicted proteins | sample Coa_R1_4_FD_66440 | JGI IMG/M metagenome (GOLD analysis project Ga0070741, IMG submission 66440) | Surface soil microbial communities from Centralia Pennsylvania, which are recovering from an underground coalmine fire - Coalmine... | ecosystem: Environmental > Terrestrial > Soil > Unclassified ... | reverse complement strand
TCCGACAGATCGACGTCGGTGAAGTTGATCGTCCCGGACGCAGCCTCCGGCCCGCTCTCGCCGCCCTGCCCGACCGTGCCGCCGTCCTCGGTGATCGTCGCCGCCTGGGTCTGCGCGGCAATGACGGGGGTATCCTCGGTGCCGTGCACCGTGACGGTGACGTCCTGGCTCGCCGTGCCGCCGTGCCCGTCGCTGGTCTGTACCGTATAGGTCAGCGTGACGACGTCGTTCTTGCCGAGGAAATCGAGCTTGCCGTCGTCGATGGTGTACTGCCAGCCGATGCTGCCCGACCCGTCACTCGTCGAATGCGTCGCGGCGCCGATCGAGAAGGCATTCACCAGCGCATTCTGCTGCGCCGTCGTCAGGTGATAGCCGTGGGCGAGCTGCGACGTCACCACCGTCTTGGTGATCGAACTCGTCTCCGCATCCGACAGATCGACGTCGGTGAACGTGATGGCGCCGGACTGCTGATGGACGTCCGCGTTCTCGCCCGGCGCGTTGTCGGCGTCCTCCGTGACGAGGCCGCTCTGCACGTTCGATGTAATCGTCGGCGTGTCGTTGGTGCCGGTCAGCGTCACCGTCACCGTCTGCGTGCTCGAGGCAAGGTGGGAGTCGGTGATCGCGACATTGTAGGTCAGCGTCAGCGTCTCGCCTTCGGCCAGGAAATCCACGGCCTTGTCGGGCAGCTGGAAGCTCCAGCCGACCTGGCCGCTGCCGGCGCTGGTGTCCTGCGCCAGCCAGGCCGAGAAGGTCGCACCAGACTGCTGCTGGTTCGACACCTCGCCGAACAGCGCCACCGACGACAGCAGATCCGCGTTATGCGGGTCCTCGAAGCTGAGGGCATTGCCGTGCGCGTCCTGCCATTGGCTGGCCGCGAGCGAGGCGGTGACCGTATGGGTGTCCTGGGTGTCGACGCCCGCCGCGTTGAAATCGGTGAAAGCGAAGGTGCCGCCGGCCGCGTGCGCGTCCGCCTGGCTGGTGTCGCCGGTGGCGCCGCTCTTTTCCGTCTGCGCCACCGTTGCCGGGCCCGAGGTGATCTGCGGCACCTCGTTGGTGCCGATGACGGTCACGGTGACGTCGCGGGTGGCGGTGCCGCCGGCGCTGTCGGTCAGCGTCACGGTGAAGGTGTCGGTGTGGGTCTCGCCCAAGGTGAGCGCGGCGGCGTCGCGCGGATCGACTTCGTAGGACCAGTTGATCGTGCCGGTCGAATTGCCGCCGGTGGTGTCCTTGGACACCCAGGCGACGAGATTGCCCCAGTCGCCGCTGTGCGAGGCGACCGCCACGGTGTGGGTGTCGTTGACGTCGAGGAACGGCAGCACGCCGGAGGTCGTCAGCGCCGGCGCGAAATCGAAGGTGGCGGCGAGCGCCGTGCCGGTCGCCGTCCAGGCGCCGGCGTCGTCCTGATGGTAGAGCGTGCCGTCGGCGGTGCCGGTCGCGGTGGCGACGCTGACCTCGCCGTCGCCGACGATCTGCCAGACATACTGCTTGCCGGCCTCGACCGGAATGTTGAGCCCGTCGAAATGGAAATCGCCGCCCGACAGCAGCGATTGCGCCGCGCTGGTATAGATCGCGTTGCCGACCGGCTGGCCGTTGCTCCACTCGTAGAGCGCGATGGTGAAGGCCGTGGCGCCATTGGTCCCGCCGGCCGAGGCCAGCGTGACGTCGAGCGCCTTGAGCACGCTCTGCTGGCTGGGGACGGTGAAGACCAGGCCCCATTGCTGCTTGGCCGCGACCGGATCGAGATTGCCTGAGCCGAGGTCGGTGTTGTTGTGGCCGGGGTCGATCCACATCGTCGCCTGCCCCGACGTAGCAAACGACAGATCGTGGTCGGTGAAGGTCAGCGCGCCCGACGGGCTCGAATCGTCGGGCACCGCGCCGGAGGCGCCGGTCGAGCTGTCGACGACATAGACGTTCGAAACGACGCTCTTGTCGGTGAGGGTCGGCGGGCTCGCGAGCGCGGTATCGAAGCTCACGGTTTCCGTGGTGCCGTCGCCGGTCTGGTCGACGGCGCTGATCGTCAGCGTGTCGGCGCCGGTGTAGCCGCTCGCCGGGGTGTACTTGACGCCGGCGTTGAGCGCCGCCTCGACCTGGGCCAGCGTGCCGGTCGCGGTGATGCTGTCCCCCTGGCCGTTCGGATTGTGGGTAATGGTAAGGCCGCTGCCGGACACCGGCGCGAGCGTGCCGTGGTCGACGCTGAGCGTCAGCGTGACGGTGCCGGGATCGGGGTTGAAATCGGACAGCGACGCATTGGCGAAGGTGATGACGCTGCCCTGCTTGGTCGCGGTGGCGTCATGGCCGAAGGCGAGCGCCACCGCGCCGAACGAGGAGACGGCGCCGCCGGTGTCGGTCGAATTGCCGATCGTCTGGTTTGCCAGGCCGAGCTGCGCGAGCTCGGTCTGCGACACCAGCGAGGTGGTCTGCGTCCAGCGGTCGTAGATGTAGGTGTCGGGCTGATGATTGGTGTCCTGGACGACCAGGGCCGCATCGGTGCCGAAAATGACATAGCGGCCGTCGGGGCTGATCTCCGGCCGGTAGCTGTCGGCGTCCGACTGCAGCGCGCCGGTATAGAGCTGGCCGGAGATGCCGGAGCCGCTGCCGTCCGGACCGTTCGACTGCCAGGTGACGACCACACCGCCGCTGGCGAGCGTCACCGCCTGCGAATGCGAATCGGTCCCCGCGTCGCTGTTGACCGTGAAGGCGGTGTCGACGGCGGTGCCGTCGGCGGCGAAGCGCTGGCCGTGGATCGCGTTGCCTTCGGTCCAGGTGACGAGGAAGCCGCCGTCGGCGAGCCCGGTGACCGAGGAGTTGGCACCCGGATCGGGGGTGACGGTGAACTCGCCGCCGACCTTGCCGCCGTTGGCCGACAAATGCTGGCCATGGATGGAGCCGTCGGCCGCGGTCCAGGTCACGACCAGGCTGCCGTCGCTGAGCGCGCCGACCGCGGCATCGCTCTGCGCCCCGCTGGTCGTGGTGTTGACGGCGAAGGCCTGGCCCACTTTGGCGCCGGTGGCGTCGAAGCGCTGCGCCGCGATGCCGGGGTCGGCGCTGCCGTCGCTCGCCGTCGTCCAGACCACCAGGAAGCCGCCATTGCCGAGCGCGGTGATGACCGGCTCGCCCACGGCCGTCGTGGTGTTGACGGCGAACTCGGAGGCAGCGCCGGTCTGATGGCCGGAGGCGTCGAACATCTGGCCGTAGATATTGCCGCCCGACGCCCAGGCCACGGCGAAGCCGCCATTGGCGAGCGCGGTGGTCGACGGCACGCCCTGATCCAAATGGGCGCCGTCATTGACCGTGATCGGATGGGCGTCGACCGGCGTGCCGCCCGCGGCAAAGCGCTGGGCGAACACCGTGCCCTGGTCGCCGGAGGTCCAGGTGACGACATAGCTGCCGTCGGACAGCGCGGTCGCAACCGGCGTGCCGTTCACCGCCGCGGCGATCTGGATTTGGCCGCCGAGCGTGTGGCCGTCGCCGTCATAGCGCTGCGCGAAGATGCCGGAGGTTCCGCCGTTCTGCGCGTCCGAGGTCCAGACCACGACGTAGCTGCCGTCCTTGAGCGCGGCGGTGGACTGACCGGTCTGGTTGCCGGCGGCGGCGGTATTGGCCTGGAACTCGGCCGAAAGAGTGTGCGCGAAATCGATCGGCGCCGAGGCAACCGAGACGCGCTCGATCGTGTGATCGACGCGGTCGTAGACGTAGACGTCGGAATGGCCATTCGAGTCGCCTGCGACCAGCGCCGCATCGCTCTGGAACGTGACGTAGCGGCCGTCGGCGCTGATCGAGGCCGGCCAGTCGCCGCCGCTGTCGGCGGTGCCGGCCTGGCCCGCGTTCGACACCGAAATCAGTTCGACCTGGTGGGTGGCCTGGTCGTAGACATAGACCTGCGACGCCCCCGTGGTGTTCTCGTAATTGGCCTGCGCCTGGCCGTTGACGTAGACGGTCGAAATCTGATGGCCGTCGATGAGGAGGTCCTGCGCCGCCGACTCGAAGGTGATGTAGCGGCCGTCGGCATTGATCTCCGGGCTTTGGATATTGGCGCCGGATGCTCCCGAAAATTCCGCGACCACGGCCGTCGACGAAATGACGTGACCTTGCGCGTCGAAGGTCACCACCTGCGACGGGTATTGGATGCCCTGCGACTGGAAGGTGCCGCCGTCGACCGTGACGGTCAGCTCGTCGGCGCCGGAGCCCGAACCGTTGTAAACGACGCCGGTCTTGAGCGCGTTGTTGACGGCGTCGAGCGTGCCGGCGATCGTGATGAAGTTGCTGCCGGCGCCATCGATCTGCAAATGCGACGTGTCGATGTGCGGGTCGAGGCTCAAGGTGCCGTGCTCGACCGCAATCTTGACTTCGACCGTCGCATTGCTCGAGCTGATGAGACCGGTGGTGAAGGTGATCGCGCCGCCATTCTGCTGCGCCGCGACGTTGCCGCCGCGCGCCACCAGCAGCACGTCGAGGCCCGGCGTCTGCGTCGTCGCCAGATGGCCTTCCATGGTGATGAAATGGCCCGAGCCGTCGACATGCGCATTGCCGCCCGACGGCATCAGCAGGCTGACGCTATTGGTCAGCCGGTCGTAGACGTAGACGTCGGAATGGTTGTTGTCGAAGTCGCCCTGGAACACGACGGTGTTGCCGTCGAGGCTGAGCGAGACGCCGTCATAGGCCTGCGGCGCGCCGATCGCCGCATTGATCGCCTGCATGTGCGCGGCATCGGTGATCGTCGTCAGCGTGTGGGTCTGGCGGTCGTACAGAAAAATGTCGCCGCCGGTCTGCTGGCCGCCGTGCGCCGGATTCGAGGAGAAGGTCTGGAACGCGACGTAACGGCCGTCGGCGCTGGCGTCCGGCACGCCGGCGAAATGCGCGCCCGGCACGCTGCCGTCGGTCGCCGGCGCGATCCGGGTCATTGACCCGTCGGTGATGAAGATCGGCGCCGGGTTCGTCGACGGCGGAACGACGATCGGCGGCACGACGTCGCCGCCGCCGGTGTCCTTCGACGTGATGTCGACCTTGAGATCGGTAAGCTTTGTCGGGTCGGAGGTCAGCGTGATCTTGATGCCGGTGTCCAGCTGGCTCTTTTGCCCGTTCGGATCGGAATAGATCGTGGTGCCGTGCTGCTCGTTCGACCGCGTGTTGTCCTGCAGCTGCTGCTGGAACTGCTGAATGAGCTGCTGGCCGATGGCCTGGCTGTTGAGCAGCTGGCTGACGATGTTGAGTTCCTGCAGGGCGTCGAGCTGGCGCGCCGTTTCCTGCGCGGTGATCGTCTGCTGAACGGCGGCGACCTGCCAGGTGCCGCCGACACTGGTGGCGCGGCCGATCAGGTTTCCCTGCGAGTCGCGAATCTCGATGGCGTGGATCTGGCCGTCGCCCTCGTTGGCGACCGTCAGCGTCAGGGTGTCGCCCTGGGACATGATGCCGACGGTGCCGCGGATGCCCATGGTGGCGACCGGCGTCACCACCTTCATGTCGCCGCTATGCGCGATCTGGCCGGCGATGAAGCTGAGCTGCCCGCGCACGAGGTTGACCACCGAGGTGTTGCCGGTGCCGTTCGGGTCGTAGACGAATTCGCTCAGAACCATGCGCGCGTTGGCGCCGAGATCGAAGGTCGAGCCGTCGGTGAAGGTCACCGCGAGCGAGCCGTCGCCGCCGGTCTGCACCACGTCGCCCTTGAGGACGGCGTCGCCGGTGTTGAGGGTGATACTGACGCCGTTGCGGATGATGACGACGTTGCCGGTAACCTTGACGACGCGGCCGATCGCCTCGGCCTGCGCCGGCGCAGCGCCGGCCTGCGCGTACTCGCCGGGCGCCTGCGAGCCGGCGAGCGCCAGCACAACCTCCGGCGTTATGGCGCCGCCGTTCGGCGACAGCAGCATCGGGTGCTTGTCTGATTTGAAATAGTCGTGGACGACGAATTTGTGCTTGTCGTCGGACAGAATGAGATCGTTGCCGGCGCGCTTGAAGTCGCCGTCGTAAAGCAGATGCGCGTCAGGAATGGTGACGGCGTCGGCCGCACCGTGGGCGCTCCCCCCCGGCGCGACGGACGAGTCGAGCCCGCCGTAATGCGGATCCGACGAGGTTCGCAGCAAAAGCTCCCCCCAGAATGTTGACGCGCGCGGCGGCCGGTTGGCCTGCGATGTTTAGCCGCTTAAGTCGGGCTGCCGCGAACGGCAGCCATGCTCCCTGAGTGGGTAAACTAATAGCATCTCCCTATAGCCCAGTGTGATCCAGTTCACTGGGAAACAAGGTTTTTTCGGCGTGTATCCCTGATTTTCATGATTAACGGCCGCGTATAATCGGCATAAAAAACCGGGCGCCGATCACCCCCGGGGACGGCCATTCGCAACCCCCCGCGGCCTTCGCCATCGTTCAAATTTTACCAAATTCGCGACCGAAGGCTTCAGCTTAGCCTTTGAAATCACTGGCCTTTAGCCGCCCCTTTAACGCGGTCGAAAAGCCCGCGGCCGTATTTCTTCGCCCGCTCGGAGGGGCGAGACCGGTTTTTTCAATGCCGGCGCACTGCCCCGGGGAGCGGGGAGCGTCGGCATGTTGGCCAGTGTGCGCGGGCGCGCGGCGGCGCGCATGACGATTGTTGTCGTCGCGATGGCGATTTGCGCCGGCTCGACCCTGGCGCGGGCGCCATCCGACGTTGAAGCGGCGCCGCCGGTCAACCGGCCCTCGCCCTTGGCGGCGCTCGAACCGCTGAGCTTGCCCGTCCCGAGGCCGACCGCGCCGGCCGAGCCGGGCCCCTTCGGCCTCGTCACCGCCGATGCCGGCAGCTACGCCGCGCGCTGGCGCATTCTGCAACCGGCCATCCGCGTCGAGCGGCAAATCCTCGCGCTCTGCCGCGCCAATCCGGCCGCCTGCCCGGCAGCCGCCGCCAAATTCGGCGCCATCGTCGAGGCCGCCCGCGCCCGCGACGGGCTCGCCCGCATCGGCGAGATCAATCGCGCCGTCAACCTGGCGATTCGCCCGCTCGACGACCTCGTCCAATACGGTGAGCCCGACATCTGGGCTTCGCCGCTGATGACCTTCGGCTCCGGCGCCGGCGACTGCGAGGACTACGCCATCGCCAAATACGTGGCGCTGCTCGAGGCCGGCCTGGCGCGCGAGGATGTGCGCCTCATCGTCGTCTACAACCGCCCGGCGCACGAGCAGCACATGGTGGCGGCGGCGCGCCTCGATGGCCGCTGGCTCATCCTCGACAACCGCACCATGCGGCTCGCGGCCGATACCGAGGTTGCCGACCTGGCGCCGCTCGCCATGCTGGATGGCGCCGATCCGGCCTTGCCCGCTCCGGCGCCGCAGCCGGCCGAAGCCAGAGCCGAGCACGTCGCCGGGCTTGCGCTCGCGCTCTAGCCGCTAACCATAACCGGCCGGCGGTGGCTGGCCGCGTCGCGATGTAATAGGCTGCGGCGACGACGCGCGGGGAGACGCCGGTCCTCGTCCGCGACGACAGCCGGCGTGGCATTTTTGGCATGCGAATAGTGCCGTTCGGGCTGCTGAAAAGCAGAACGCTGACGCTCATCGAGACTTGCGTGCTGGCGGTCGGGCTGACGGCGATGACCGTCATGACCGTTCCGGGCCTCGACGAAGGCTTGCGCCTGACGTGCGTCGCCGCGCTGTGGTGCTGCCTCGGGCTCTACGTCTGCGAGCTGGCCATCAAGCTCTGGCAGCATTGGAGCGCCGCGGCGAAGTATCTGCGCTCCTCCGCCGGCGTCGTCGATCTGCTGGCGGTGGTGCCGGTGCCGGTCGCGATCCTGCTCGGCGTGCCGGCCAATATCGCCTGGCTGCTGGCGGCGGTCTGGATCCTCAAACTCGCGGCGCTGGTGCCCGGCCTCGGCATGCTCGGCCGCGTGCTGGCGCTGGAGGCGCGGGCGCTGGCGAGCGTCGTCGTCATCTTCCTCACCATCCTGATCCTGGCGAGCGTGGCGCTGCACGTCCTCGAAGGCGCCCAGCAGCCGCGCCAGTTCGGCAGCCTGCCGCTGGCGCTGTGGTGGGCGGTGACGACGCTGAGCAGCACCGGCTATGGCGACGCCGTGCCTCAGACCTTTCTCGGCCGCGTCATCGCCGGCGTGGTGATGATCAGCGGCCTCGGCGTGTTCGGGCTGTGGACCGGCATTCTCGCCACCGGCTTTGCCGCCGAGCATCGCCGGCGCGACTTCATCCGCAACTGGGACCTGGTGCGCAGCGTGCCCTTCCTGCAAAACCTCGATCCGCCGGCGCTCATCGAGCTGACGCGGCTGCTGCGGCGGCTCGACCTCGCCGAAAAGACGGTCGTGGTGCGGCGCGGCCGGCCCGGCGACTGCATGTATTTCATCGCCGCCGGCGAAGTCGAGGTGAAGGTCGAGCCGCACCCGGTGCGGCTCGGCGCCGGCGCCTTCTTCGGCGAAATGGCGCTGCTCACCGGCGCCGCGCGCAGCGCCAATGTCGTGACCACGCAGCCGACCACTTTGCTCGCACTCGAGGTCGCCGACTTCCACACCATGACGGCGCACCACCCCGAGCTTGCGCGCGCGGTCGCCGCCGAAGCGGCGCGCCGCGGCAAGCCCGCCGAGGGCGCCGCCCATGCCGCGCACGCCGACCACAAGCGCGACCGCGCCGCGCATTGATCCGATGGAAGAGACGCCCATCCTCGTCGAGCAACGCGCCGGCTACCGGGTCGTCACGCTCAACCGGCCGCAGCGGCTCAACGCCTTCAACGAGGCCATGCACCGCGCCTTGATGGCCGCGCTCGAGGCGGCGGAGGCCGATCAAGCCTGCCGGGCGCTGCTCTTGACCGGCGCCGGGCGCGGCTTCTGCACCGGGCAGGATCTGTCGGATCGGCTGGCCAAGGCCGACTTCAAGCCCGATCTCGGCGGCTCGCTCGGCGCCTTCTACAATCCGCTGGTGCGCAAGCTGCGCGCCCTGCCCTTTCCCGTCGTCGCCGCCGTCAACGGCGTCGCCGCCGGCGCCGGCTGCAACATCGCGCTCAACTGCGACATCGTGCTGGCGGCGCGCTCGGCGAGTTTCGTGCAGTCCTTCGCCAAAGTCGGCCTGCTGCCCGATTCCGGCGGCAGCTGGCTGTTGCCGCGCCTGGTCGGCGCGGCCCGCGCCCGCGGCCTGGCCTTGCTGGCCGAGCCTTTGCCGGCCGACAAGGCCGAAAGCTGGGGCCTGATCTGGAAGGCGGTCGACGACGCCGCGCTGATGGCGGAGGCGGAAAAGCTGTGCGCGCAGTTCGCCAGCGCGCCCACCCACGGCCTGTCGCTGATCAAGCGCGCGCTCAATGCCGCCGAGACCAATACGCTCGATCAACAGCTCGACCTCGAGCGCGACCTGCAGCGCGAGGCGGGGTCGACGCCCGACTATGCCGAGGGCGTGCGCGCCTTCATGGAAAAGCGGGCGCCGAAATTCACCGGACGGAAGGAGTAGCGCCATGCGCCGTGTCATGCCTGCCGTGCTGGCTGCGCTCGCCTTGCTGGGCGCGCCGGCGCTTGCCGAAACCGCCGCCAAGATCGAGATCGTGGTGCCGGCGGACGCGCCCAAAACGGAGGCGCGCGATGACGTCGGCGATGTCGCCGTGACCTGGGACAACGGCCGGCGCGAAATGCTGACCAAGGGCGCCCATGCCGAGCAGCCCAAGATCGGGCCTGACGGTTTGATCGGCTGGACCTGGTCGAAACAGATGGGCAAGGAGCTGTGGATCAACGAGCACCTGCGCGTCCAGCGCGGCAAGCAGCTGCTGTTCGAGGTCAAGTCCGAAAAGCCCTTCATCGAGGAGTGGAATTTCATCGCCGAAGGGGTGGCGGTGACATCGCGGGCCATGCATGGGCCGGCCATCATCGAGCTGTTCTCGATCAAGGACGGCAAGCGAATCGCGACCAGCAAGGCCTACGGCGATGTGCCGGCCTGGGCCAAGCCTTTCGCCAACGACTAGCCGCACCTGTTTCGCGGGCCGCCGGACGCCGCTTCCGATGAAGAATCCGGCCCGCGAATCCGCTAGATTCGACGCAAGCGATTCGCCCCACCGACAAACGGAAAGGCAGGTGGATGATGCGTCAGATCATCACGGTTGCGACCATGAAAGGCGGCAGCGGCAAGAGCACGCTGGCGAGCTGCCTGGCAGTGCATTGGCATCTGTGCGGCCGGCCCTCGACCATCATCGACGCCGACCCGCAGCGTTCGATCGCCCGTATCGCCGCGCGCGAAAAGGCGCTCGGCGGCGTCAAGGTGGTCGAGGACGCCTCGGAGAATGCCTGGAAGACGGCGCGGAACTTGCCCGCGACCGGCCCGATCATCATCGACACGCCCGGCTTCAAGTCGCTGGCGACGCTCGCCTGCATCGCCGCGGCCGACTTCCTGCTGGTGCCGGTCAAGGCCTCCCCGCTCGACATCGACCGCATGCTCGACACGCTGCACTCGCTGATCGAGGGCGAGGAGGGCGAGCGCCGCCTGTTCCGCTGCGTGCTGACGCAGACGACGCGGGATTCGGTCATCGCCAAGCACATCCGCGCCGAGCTGATCGAGAACGGCTTCCCGGTGCTGCAGAACGAGATGACCAACCGGGTGGTTTATGCGGAAGCGGCCCTGTGGGGCGCGACGCCGAGCATGATCGAGAAGTCCGGAACCGCCGCGCGCGAGATCGCGGCGATCGCCGATGAAGTGGACGATCTCGTCGGGATCAGGCAAGCTGCCTGACCATGAACAAGAAGACTCTGCCCAGGGCCATCAGGCCGGATGCCGACGCTGCCGCAGCGGCCAAACCGGCCGCCGCTGCGGCCGCGCCGCTTGAGGCGCAGCCGGCCCCCTCCGGGGCGGATACCAAGGATCGGCGCGCCCGCGCCATCGCCGTCATCAAGCGCCTGTCGCTGTGGTCGGGGGCGGCCGGGCTTATCCCGGTGCCCTTCGTCGATCTCGCCGCCGTCGGCGGCGTCCAGGTCGAGATGCTGCGGCGGATTTCCAAGATCTACGACGTGCCGTTCTCGAAGAATATCGGCAAGGCGCTGATCTCCGGCGCCATCGGATCCATGGTCCCGGCGAGCAGCGGCATCGGCGCCGCGAGCCTGATCAAGGGCGTGCCCGGCCTCGGCACCGCGATCAGCGCCATCACTATGCCGGCTTTGTCGGTGGGCGCGAGCTACGCCATCGGCATGGCCTTCATCCAGCACTTCGAGTCGGGCGGCACGCTGCTCGACTTCGAGCCGCCGGACTACAAGGAATTCCTCAAGGCCGACCCCGACCGCGGGCAGCCGCCGGCCAAGCAGGCGACCGCCTAAGGCGGCGCTTACTGCCGCGGCCCGGTCTTGGCCGCCTTCTCCTCGTCCCACCACCACAGCGACGGAAACGCCGCCAGACCGTATTTCGGCATGTGCTGCGGCCGGCCGAACCGGTTCCAGCGCGCGGTGCGCACCTTGCTGTAGGTCCATTGCGGCACGACGTAGTGGTTCCACAGCAGCACGCGGTCGAGGGCGTGGGCGGCGGCGGTCAGCTCCTCCTCGGTCTTGGCGAACACCACTTTCTCGATCATGGCGTCGACCGCCGGGTTCTTGATGCCGATGATGTTCTCCGAACCCGGCTCGTCGGCGGCGCGCGAGCCGAAGAAGCCGCGCAACTCGTTGCCCGGCAGCAGCGATTCACCCCAGGCGTAGACGATGATGTCGAAGTCCCAGCTGCGCAGGCGGTTTTCGTATTGCGCCTCGTCGACGGTGCGCACCGCGACCGTGATGCCGAGCCGCTCCAGCGCCGGCTTGTAGTAGAGGAAGATGCGCTCGAACAGCGGTGTGTTCGACAACAGCTCGACGCTCAAAGGCTCGTTGGTCTTGGCGTTGACGAGCTGCTGGTTCTGCACCTCGTAGCCGGCGGCGCGGAACAGCTTCAGGGCCTCGCGCTGGTTGGCGCGGGCGTCGCCCGGCGGCGGATTGGCGTAGGGCTTGGTGAAGACCTCGGGCGGCACCTTGTCGCGCACCGTCTCGAGCAGTTCCAGTTCGCGGCCTTTGGGCAGGCCGCTGCAGGCGAGATCGGTGCCCTCGAAAAAGCTCGCGATGCGCTTGTACTGGCCGAAGAACAGCTGCTTGTTCAGCTCGGTGAAGTCGAAGGCGTAGTTGAAGGCCTGGCGCAGCCGCGCGTCCTTGAACTTGTCGCGCCGGATGTTGAAGGCGAAGGCCTGCATGATGCCGATATTGGCGATCGGGAATTCCTCGAGAATGACGCGGCCGTCCTTGACGGCGGGGAAGTCGTAGGCGGTGGCCCAGGCTTTGGCGGCGTTCTCGGTGCGCCAGTCGACGGTGTTGGCCTTGAACGCCTCGATGGCGACGGTGGCGTCGCGGAAATATTCGTACTTGAGCTCGTCGAAATTGTTGCGGCCGACGTTGACGTTGAGATCCTGGGCCCAATAGGTCTTGACGCGCTCGTAGACGATGTTGTGTCCGGCCGACAGTTCCTTGATGCGGTAGGGTCCGCTGCCGAGCGGCGGCTCGAGCGTGGTCTCGGCGATGCTGCGCTTCTTGCCGTCGCTGTCGGTGCCCTCCCACCAGTGCTTCGGCAGGATGGTGAGATGGCCGACGATCTGCGGCAGTTCGCGATTGCCGTTGCCGTCGAAGGTGAACTTGACTTCGTGCTCGCCGGTCTTTTCCGCCTTGACGACGTGACGGTAGCTGGCGCCGGCCTGCGGGCTCAATTTCTTGAAGGCCTCGAAGGAGAAGATGACGTCCTCCGGCGTGATCGGCTTGCCGTCGTTCCATTTCGCCTGCGGGCGCAGTCTGTAGGTCGCCGAGGAGAAGTCGTCCGGGTAGCTCACCGATTCCGCGATCAGGCCGTAGACGCTCGCCACTTCGTCCAGCGCGGACACGAACAGCGTGTCGTAGATGAGGTCGATGCCCTGGGCGAGCGCGCCTTTGACGCCGGCGACCACCATGTTGAGATTGTCGAAGCCGCCGAGCGCGATCTGCGAGGCCGTGCCGCCCTTCGGCGCCTTGGCGTTGACGTAGTCGAATTGCTTGAAGCCCGGCTGGTACTTGAGGTCGCCGAATTTCGACACGCCGTGCCGCCAGCTTGCGTCGGCGGCCGCAGGTCCGCTCCACGGCGGCAGCCGGCAGGCAAGGCCCAAGGCGGCGGCGGAGGTCAGTAGCGTTCGGCGATTCATCTGTTGCCCCAATGAAACTGCCAATTGTTGCCCCAATGAAACTGCCAATCCTCGACGGACGCGAAGATCGGGGCCGGCGATGATAGAAATGTGACCGCGGCGTGCCGGCCTACGCCGCCGCGAAAGGACGTGCTTCGCATCATCGGACGAGGCGCGCCCGTCCGATCCCGGCTGCAAGCCTAACGTACTTTTTTACGGTCTGGCGAGGCGAATTTCTGAGGCGCAAGGCCGCGCGGCAAAGCCTGCTGCGGCCGGGCAAAAAACAAACGAGGCGCCGGTGTTCCTCCGGCGCCTCGTTAAACGCTCGCCAGCCCGCGGGTCTAAAGCTTTCTCAGACCCGGGGCCGGTTCGATGAATCGATCAGCCCGGGCAAACCGACAAGCCGGTGCAGGCACCGAGCGTGTAGCTCGCCTGTTCCTTGCCGCCCGCCGCGACTTCCAGCGCGTCGTCGGAAACGTCGAAGGCGAGGATCTCTTCCTCGATCTGCTCAAACATGGTCTTCATGGCATTGATCCCTTTCGTTGGCCAACGGCGCCAGCAGTCAGCAGGCTTCAGGAGAAGAATCCGGAGAAACGCCCCCCTCCCAGCGCCATAACACATCATCCGATGCGTGCAGGTTAAAGTCAATAACTCTGCCTATCCGCTATGCAGGCTTATCTCCTTCATTTTTCGCCCAAATCGTGTCGCGGCCGGGCCGCTCGCTGTCCCCGATTGAGACACGGCTTTTGTGACACGAGGGGGGAAGATGACAATGCGCGCCCGCGCCATAATATGTCGTCTGCCCCGGAGAAAAAATAAGCCCGGGCGGAGACAGGCCGGATGGATGCCTATTACGAGCGCTTGAGCCTTGGCGCCGCAACCATCGACGAAATTCTCTCCGGCGATTTCGAAACGGTGGCGGGCGCCGCCGACGCCGGCGCGCGGCGCCTCGCGGCGTGGTGCCGGGCATCCGCCGCCGGCGACCATGCGTTGTTTGTGCGCCGGCTTGCACGCGATGGGTGGACGATAGAGGCCGTCACCGCGCGGCTCGCCGGCCACCGCCGCAAGGCCGGCGCTCCGCCGCCGCCCTGGCTCGGCGACGCTCGCTGGATCGTCGAGGCGCTGCAACAGCCGCCAGGCGCGCGCGGCAATTCCGAGCCACACGCCTTCGCCGAACTCCTGGCACCTGTCGCCGAACGCGCCGAGGCCGTTTTATGGTCCGGGCTGCCCGCCGGCACGGCTGCGATCTTGACCGAGGCGGCGCGCGCCTCGCTGCGCGACGGGTTTCTCAGCCATCTCTCCGAGCTGGCAGCGCCCGCGATCTACGAGCGCTTTGCCGGCGCCCGCCTAGCCGCCGGCACAGGCTACGGCGCCTTCATCGCCGACATGAAAGCGGGCGGCGTGCTTCGCCTGTTCGAGGACAAGCCGGTGCTGCTGCGCCTGCTCGCCACCGTGACGCGGCAGTGGATCGAGGCTTCGCGCGAATTCCTCGTGCGCCTCGACACCGATCTTGCCGCGGTCCGCCGCGAGCTGGTCGGCGGCAGCGGCCGCGTCGCCAGCATCACGGGCGACCTGTCCGACCCGCACAATGGCGGCCGCTCGGTCAAGGTCGTCGGCTTCGAGGACGGCACGAGGGTCGTCTATAAGCCGAAGGATTTGCGCCTCGACATCGCCTGGCACGACCTGGTGGCACGGCTGAACGCGGCCGGCGCGCCGCTTGCGCTCAAGGCCATGCGCGCGCTGGCGCGCGAGGGCTACGGCTGGACCGAGTATGTCGAACACCGCGGCACCGATGCGGCCGGCTGCGAGCGGTTCTTCCGCCGCGCCGGCGCCTGGCTTGCGCTGTTTCACTGCTTCGCCGCAAGCGACATGCACCAGGAGAACATGATCGCGACGGGCGAGGACCCGGTGCCGATCGATCTGGAAACGCTGCTACAGGCCCCACCCGAGGAGCCCGGCACGCCGGCGCCCGAGGATGAAGCCTTCGAGGCCGCCGCCGACATCCTCGCCAATTCGGTCATGATGGTCGGCCTGCTGCCGGCCTATGGCCGCTCGCCCGACAACCAGGTGTTCGCCATGGGCGGCATGACCGCCGACTGGGACGCCAAGATCAAGATCACCTGGGAGAACATCAACAGCGACGCGATGCGGCCGGTCCGCACCAGGGTCGCCGGCAAGGCCAATCCCAACCTGCCGCATGTCGACGGCAATTACGCCAAGCTCGGCGACCATATCGAAAGCTTCATCGGCGGCTTCGAGAGCTACGCCAAGTTCCTGCTCGGCCAAAAGCGCGATCTGTTCGCCGGCTTTGCCGGCGCGCCGGTGCGGCGCGTCATCCGGCCGACGCGCTTTTACGCCATGCTGCTGCAGCGGCTCAAAGACTGGCGGACCTGGGGCGACGGCCTTGGCTGGTCGGCGCAGGCCGATTTCATCGCCCGCCTCGCCGATTGGGACAAGGACGATCCGCTGTGGCCGGCGCAGCAGGCCGAGCGGGCCGCCCTGCTCGCGCTCAATGTGCCGCACTTCACCTCGCCAAGCGACGGCAACACGATCCGCGATACGGCCGGATTTTCCCTGCCGACCAAGGCACCGTCCGGCCTGCACCGCGCCAAGGCCCGGCTCGACAAGCTCGATGAGCAAGAGCTTGCCTGGCAGGTCGAGATCATTCGCGAGAACACGGGCACCGCGGCGCCGGCGCATAGCCAGGCGCCCGCCCTGCAACCCGGTATGCCGACGCCGGCTGCGGACATCTTCCGCGCCGAAGCCGATCGCGTTGCCGCAGAAATCGCCGGCAATGCCGTCCGCCGCAACGCCAGCGCCGCCTGGATCGGCCTCGACTGGCTGGGCGACGCCGCCCACTACCAGCTCGTCTGTCTCGGCCCCGATCTCTACAACGGCAATTCGGGCATCGCGCTTTTCCTCGCCGCCCATGCCGCGGTGACCTCGTCCGGGTCGTCGCGCGAGCTGGCGCTGGCCGGGCTTGCGCGCCTGCGCAAGACGCTCAAGAGCCGCGGCGCGGCGCGCATGGCCCGCGGCCTCGGCGTCGGCGGCGCCACCGGCCTCGGCTCGATCGTCTATGCGCTCGCCGCCATCGCCAGGATCTTGCAAGACGACGGCCTGACGGCCGATGCCCATGCGGCGGCGGCCTTGTTCACCGATGAACTGATCGCCGCCGACAAGCGGCTCGACGTCATCAGCGGCAGCGCCGGCGCGATCCTCGGCCTGCTGCGCCTCTATCGCGACAGCGGTTCCGCGATCTTGCTCGATCGCGCCGTCAAATGCGGCGACCACCTGCTGGCGCAAAGCCGCCGCGGCGCGGAGGGACGCCGCAGCTGGGTCGGGCAAGGGCTCGGCGAGCGGCCGCTCAACGGCATGTCGCACGGCGCGGCCGGCTTTGCCTACGCGCTCGCCGCGCTGGCGGCGGCCAGCGGGCGCGACGACTTTGCGCGGGCCGCCGCCGAATGCATCGCCTTCGAGGATTCAAGCTACGACCCGGCGCGCCATAACTGGCCGGACCTGCGCGGCAGCGAGCCGTCCTGGCCGTGCCAATGGTGCCACGGCGCGCCCGGCATTGGCCTCGCGCGGCTGGCGACGCGCGGGCGCGGCGCCGTGACGGCCGACGCGCTGGCCGTCGACATCGGCAACGCCGTCGAAGGCGTCAGCCGCGGCTGGCCTGCCAAGGTCGACACGCTCTGCTGCGGCACGCTCGGCAGCGTCGAGTTCCTGTGCGAGGCGGCCGATGCGCTCGGCCGCGACGACTTGCGCGCGCTGGCGGCGCGGCAACTCGCGGCCGTGCTCAAAACCGGGGCGGCGGCGGGCGACTATCGCTGGAACAGCGGCAAGCGGCAGTTCAATCTCGGCCTGTTCCGCGGCCTGGCCGGCGTCGGCTACACCGCGCTGCGCCGGCTCGATCCGGGACTGCCCAACGTGCTGATCTGGGAGTAGCGCTACGGACAGGTCGCGGTGATGCGCGCCTGGAACATGTCGAAACCCTGCACGCGCACATGGCAGGTGGTCGAAGGATCGACCGCGACCTCGACGACGTCGCCGCTCGCCGCCATCTGCTGCCGGCCGTTGATGTTGAGGGCGATGCCCTGATTGGTCGGCGAGCCGATCAACCCCACCGTCAGACGGCCATTGGCGACGATCAGCGATTGGTTGGCGGCGATCTGGTAGGTGTCCTTCGCCGGCATCAGCTCATTGAGCTTGGCGTTGAGCCTGTTCGCCGTGCTTTGCAGCGACACCAGCCTGCTGGTCTGGTCGGCAATCTGTTCCTTGAACTTCTGGCTCTCCGCCTGAAGTTGCAGGACCAGCTGCTTGGCGTTCGCCAGGTCCACGCGCGAATTCTCCAGGCCGATGACGTAGGCGCCGACGAGCGCCGCCAATAGCAGGAGGATGGTCAGGAGGCGGCGCTGGCGCGTCCTGAGCCAGGCGCCGAGTCCGGAACGCGGCCGGCCGTCGCGGTCGGATCGTGGCGTCTCGCTCACCCTGGAACCCCCTGCCGAAGACGTGTCATCGCGCGTGCGCCGCCTCGCCGTTTACGGTTTCGGTTTTGCTTCGTTGTCGCCGGTCGCCGACTTGCTCGGACGCAAGGCCTCGCGCAGCCGCGACAACAGCGTCTCGACGTCGATGTCGAGCGGCGCGACCATGCCCGACTTGACCGAGGGCGGGATGTCGCTCGCCTTCTTCTCGGACTCAGACTGCGCCGCGGTCGCGGCGCTCACGTCCGCGGGCGCAGGCGGCACCGTCGAGGTGCGCTGGTCGGGCCCCTTCAAGCTGCCGGTCGGCGCGCTGCCGCCGGTCGCCGGGCGGGCGGCGGGCGGCGGCGCCGGATTGTCGATATTGCCGAGAATGATCGGCAGGCCGTCTTTGCCGCTGCCGATGACCACGATCTTGGAATTCGGCGACTGCGCCAGCGCCAGCGTCGCCTCGATGCCGCGCCAGCGCAGGTAGGAATCCGAAATGCCCTGGCTCACCGTCTTCTGGAAGGCGGCGATGCCGTTGGCCTCGACCTGCTTGCGCTTGGCCTCCTCGACCTCGCGTTCGACGCGGTATTTGAATTCCTGGATCTGATAGAACTGCTCGGTCTGCCGGTTGATGGCGGCGACGATAGCCGGCGGCAATTCGATGCCGAGCACCGGGGTGTCGAGGATCTGGATCGAGTTCTGCAGGAAGTCGTTGTAGTGCTTGGGGTCGGGCTGCTCCATGGCGGCCGGCTGCACCAGCGTATTGAGGTGATCGCCCAGCTTGTTCTGCGCGCTGCTGCGGATCTTCTCCTGGATTTCCTCGCGCGAGGTGTAGACCTGCTGCGCCGTGTACTGGGAAATGACCTGGCGCGTTTCGCTGCCGATCTCGGGCCCGACCACGGTGTCGAGGAAACCGGGGCCGATGAACTTGTGCAGCACGCCGATCGAATTGTGCAGCAACTGGTAGCGGATGCTGACCGTGACCGTGACGTTGACGCCGTCCTTGGAGATGGCGTTGTAGGTCTGGTTGGTCGATTGCAGGCGCAGGTCGTAGAGATAGAGCTTGTCCCAGGGCCAGATGATGTGCAGGCCCTCCTCGCGCAGCTCGCGCGGGTCGAGGATGGTGCCGCGGCCGACGAAGCACCAGCAGTACAGGTCGTAGCCGTTGAACCGCTTCCACAGCACGCCGACCATGCCGCTCGGCACGGTGATGACGACATAGGGGAACAGCACGGTGGCTGCGAGCATCGACACCAAGAGCGCCACGGAAAAGCTCGGCAGATGACGCCCGATGAACCGCCACCAGCCGCGCTTGCGCGGCGGCGGCACGTCATCGAGGAACTCCGAATACGTCATCGACCCTACTCCACCGGACGCTGCCGCCCGCCTCAACTGATCACACGCTGCTCTACAATCCGACCCTCGTCCATCTTAATACGGCGCGCGGGCAAGTGTAGCTCGTCGAGATAGCGGTCATCGTGGGTGATGACCACGACCGTGGTGCCGGCCCGCATCAGATCGGGCAGCAGTTCATCGTAGAATTTGCGCCGGAATTCGGGATCCTGCTCGGCGGTCCACTCGTCGAGCAGCAGGATCGGCCGCTTCTCGAGCAGGCTGACGATGAGCGCGAGACGCCGCCGCTGGCCGCCCGACAGATCGAGCGTGCGAAACTCGCCGTTGACGACGCCGGTCTTGTCCTCGAGCCGGAACTGCGCGAGCAGCCGGTTGACCTCGCCGCTGTCCGGGTCGGGAATGCCGTAGAGCTTCCGGAACAGGTGGTAGTCGAAGAAAATTCCCGAGATCAGCCCGCGATAGGCGTCGCGCGTGTGGTCGTTGATGCGCATGCCGTCGAGCGTGATGTCGCCGGAGTCGGGCGGATATAGCCCCGACAGCACGCGCAGGAAGGTCGACTTGCCCGAGCCGTTGCCGCCGGTGATGAAGACGAGCTCGCCGGCCTTGAGGTCGAAGTCGATCGGCCCGATCTGGAAGGTGGTGGTGGAGAACCTGTCGGTGTAGCGGAACCTGATATTGCGCATTTCGATGTGGTCGAAGCGCTTGGGCACCGCGATCGCGGCCTTCTCCTCGGTCGAAACCAGGCCCTGCAACGCGGCGTCGAGCTGCTCCATGCGGTCGGCGGCGGCGTTGGCGTTCATCAGGATCGGAATCGCCTGCACCATGCCGAACACCGCGCCCACGACATAGAGGAGCGCGGTCGTCACCTTGGTGATGGAGGCGCCGGCGCCCAGCGCGCTGAACTGCGGGGCGACGAACACCACGGCGCCGAGCAGGATGTACATGTAGCTCTGCGCCGAGACGATCTGCTTGAAGGTCTCGGCCTGGGCATGGATCTTGATGTTGGCGGCGCTGCGCGAGACGTCGAAGGCGTCGTCGTAGAGCGCCTTGCTGCGCTCGGCGTTGAGCCTCACCTCCTTGAAGCCGTCGAGGAAGTCGCCGACGCGGTCGAACAGCCGGCGCTCCTGCTCGGCGGCGCGCGAGCGCTCCTCGGCGAGGCGCCGGCTGCGAAAGTGGAAAATCGTTCCGGTGAAGGTGACGATGACCACGCTCAGCGCAAAGGCCGCGAACGACAGATAGGCGACGTAGACCGCCACGAAAAAGATCAGCACCGGCGCCTGGATGGAGAAGCTGAGCATATTGCTCGCCTGCGTCAGCACGGCGGCGTCGCTGGTGATGGCGCTGACGATGCGGGCGCGGCCGATGCGTTCGACCGACAGCAGTTCGGAACGCCGCACGTGGTCGAGCAGGCGCACGCGAATGCGGTGGATGATCGCCTCGATCTCGGCGGTGATGGTGGTGGTGACGTAGACCTGCGTTTTCAGGAACAGGATCAGCGCGATCACGAACAGCGAGACCGCCCAGAAGTTGGTCTTTTCGCCCTGGTCGGCGCCGGCCGCGCCGGCGTTGATGGCGGCGAGCACCGCGGCGTTGCTGACGCCGCCCAGCGCCGACATGAACACCACCTTGCGCAGCGAGGTGTGCATGTCCCGGGTGACAAGCTGGATGAAGGACATAGGTGTAACGCCGCCCCGTCTACATATCCTTGCGGCGCCGCCGCCGGCCCGACTGAGGATACGCTGGCCGCGCCCGATAGAACAACCGTTCTAGGTGCGGCGATGCCATTCCATGCGGCGCGAGGGGCCTGTGAGCAACAGTATCGGCAGGACCACCAGGGGGGTGGTTGCCAGCGCGAGCAGAAAGGTTCCGAAGAATCCCATGCGGCGTTCGATGCCGCAAAGGCCGGTGAGGGCGCAGAAAACGATGTAGACGGAGGATTCGAGCATGGGCTCGCTGCGTCACCCTCGTGCTGTCGCGCCTTCGGGGAGTGAGTGCGCTCCCCGATCGCCGGGCAAACGCCCGTGGGTCCCTTACGAGCTGCTCGTCGACGGCTTCGTGCGGGAGTCCCACATTTCCTTCTGGGCGCGCACGAATTCGCGATAGTCCGGCGGATTGAAGTCGAGCAGCGTACCGCCCGTTTCGAAATGCTGGATGAAGGCCTTGCCGATGGCGTAGGTCGCGCCGGCCGACAGCGTCGGCATCACGAAGCCGGCGGCGAGCGTTCCGATCACCGGCACGAATTTGAGCGTGCTGGCGGCGCCGATGCCGCTGGTCGAGGGGATCATCGAGCCGGCGAGGCTCAGGATGATGGCCTTGCCGCTGTTGTCGGAGAACGACACATTATAGATCTGCGACAGGCGGCGAACCATTTGCAGCTGAAGACCGCCGACGGCGAAGACGTCGACCACCGGCATCGGGATCAGGCCGGCAACGCCCGACCAGATGGCGAAACGGTTGACCAGCCGGTTCGCAAATTCCTTGCGCTCCTCCGGCGTCATATCGCTCCCGGCCATGGCGTCGGTGTCAGAGCTGGCAGATGATTTCGTTGCCATAGCGAATCCTTTCTCGTTCCCCCGGATGGGCCCACCACGTGACTCTCGCCGATGCCAAGTCGTTCGGCGGCTTCATCCGCGTGAGCCGTTTGACTCTGCAAAGCCTAACATGAGGGGGTGGCCCTGCCAAGCGCCGGGCCCGGCGTCATAATTTTCGACGGCGGGTTCGCGCGGGCGCCGGCGGCCGCCGTCCGTTGTGGCTCGCTGCTCGCCATGCCAAGATAACCGCCTCTTGGCATTGCGGCTTGCGGAGGCGGACGATGCGGCAGACTGGATCGCGCAAGACGGGGCCGGCGCCACGGCGCGCCTGGACGTCGCCCGCCGTGACGGCGGTGGGCGCGCTGGCCGACGCAAAATCGCCCGGCCGCGGACGCGTGCCGCAGCCGCAACCTCCGGCAGCGCCCGCAACCAAGCTCGGCTTCTCCTTCGAAATGGCGTTTCCGCTGTCCGCCCGCTTCGAATAGACCGGCACGCGGGGGTGGCGTGCGATGAAACCCGCTACGATTCGGCGCGTCTATCTCCGTGAGGCGGCCGTTGCGCTGCTGCTGGCGCGGCTTGGCCTGCGCCTTCTGTCCCTCCGCCGCATTTTCGCCTGGGCCGGCCGGCCGCCGCGCCGCATCCGCCGCTTCGCCGCCGACGAGGCGGACTGGATCGCCTGGGCGGTCGATACGCTCGGCGCCCGGATGAACCTGCCCGGCTTGCCGCGCGCTCTGGCAACGCATGCCATGCTGCGGCGCCACGGCATCGCCAGCAGGCTTTGCCTCGGCTTCGGTCAGGACGGGCACGGGCTAACCCCGCAGGCCTGGGTCGAAGTCGGCGGCGACGGCATCGCCGGCGCGCCGGACACGGTCACGCGGCTCGCCGCATTCGGCCGGACGCCGTCATGAGCGGCATCGCCGGCCTGCTGCGCTTCGATGAGCGCCCGGTCGAGCGGCGCGACCTCGAGCGCGCCGCCAATGCGCTGCGCCAGCACGGCCCCGATCGCGCCGCCGTCGTCGCCGCAGGCGGCCTCGGCCTCGTCCACGTGCTGATGCGCATGACGCCGCAGGACGGCTTCGACCGCCAGCCGCTGCGCGGCGCAAGCGGCGCATTGATCACGGCCGACCTGCGCATCGACAATCGCGACGAGGTGCTCGCCTGCATCGGCGTTCCGCCGGCGCAAGGCGCGGAATGGTCCGATGCACGCCTGCTGCTCGCCGCCTGGGAAAAGCTCGGCGACGCGGTCTGGCCGATGCTGCGCGGCCCCTTCGCCGCCGCGATCTGGGACCCGCGCGCCCAGGCATTGACGCTGGCGCGCGATCATCTCGGCCTCAATGTCGTCATGTGGCATCGCGGTGAGCGCTTCTTTGCCTTTGCCACCATGCCGAACGGCCTGTTCGCGCTGGCCGATGTGCCGCGCGAGCTGAGCGAGGAAAAATTCGCCGACTTTCTCGTGCTCAACCACGCCGACCACGAGACCACCATCTATCGCGGCGTGTTCCGCGTGCCGCCGGCGCACCTTCTCAAGATCGACGCCGCCGGCGCCATGAGGCGGCATCGGTTCTGGTCGCCCGCCGACGTTGCGCCGATCCGGCTCGCTTCCGACGCCGCCTATGCCGAAGGCCTGCGCGAGCGCCTCGACCGCGCGGTGCGCCGCCAGATGCGCAGCGCCTATCCGGTCGGCAGCCTGCTCAGCGGCGGGCTCGATTCATCATCCGTAGCGGTGCTCGCCGCGCGCGCGCTCGCCGAGAGCAACCGGCGCCTGCCCGCCTTCACCGGCGTGCCGCGCCGCGGCTTTGCCGGCGAGCTGCCGGCGGGCGCTTACGCCGACGAAACGCCTTTGGTCGAAGCCATCCGCAAGGCCGCGCCGACGATCGACGTCACATACGTCCACAACGATGAATGCGACGACTTCGGCGAGCTCGATCGTTTCTTCGGCGCGCTCGAAGGCCCGGTGCGCAATCCGACCAACCTCGGCTGGGTGCTGGAAGCGCTGCGGCGCGCACGCTCGCAAGGCTGCCGCGTGCTGCTCGGCGGCCTCCACGGCAATCACACCGTGAGCTGGCACGGCTGGTCGCAGGCGGCCGGGCATCTCAAGCGCGGCCGGCTGCTCACCGTCGCGCGCCAGTGGCGGCTGTTCTACCGGCGCACCCCCTATTCGCGCTGGGTGGCGCTGCGCAAGCTGCTGATCGAGCCGCTGCTGCCCGACCGCCTGGGCGACTGGGCCTATCGCCGCCGGCATGGCGGCGGCGCGCCGTGGCAGAGCCACGCCGCGATCCGTGCCGACTTCGCCGCGGCGATGCGCGTCGGCGCACGCGGCGCCGCAGCCGGGCACGACTTTCTCGACCGCATGCGGCCCGATGACCGCGCGCGCGGCCTCGCGCAGGCCGATTACGCCGGCGACTGGCACGCCGCGGAAAAGGCGGCGACCGGCGTCGAGCTGCGCGATCCCACCGCCGACATCGACGTCGTCGCCTACTGCTTCGGCATTCCGCCCGAGCAGTACCTGGCGGAAGGCGTCGACCGCTCGCTGATCCGCCGCGCCATGTGGGGATTGCTGCCCGACGCCGTCCTCACCAACAGGCTGAGCGGTTTGCAGGCCGCCGACTGGTACGAGAAGCTCACCAGCCGACAAAGCGAACTCGCGCGTCAGGTTGCCGAGTTGCGGGAATCGGCTTTGGCCGCGCGGATCATCGACCTGCTGCGGCTCGAGAAGGCGATTCGCAATTGGCCGGCCGGCGGCTGGTATCGCAAGGACGTGTTCCAGGAATACAACCTCGCGCTGACGCGCGGCCTCGCCGGCGGCCGCTTCCTGCGCTGGTTCGAACGGGCGAATTGATCGCTTTCGCGCGCCCCATCAGTTACCATAATACGTACGCGTCGAGCCGACCGATTGCCCGGAGGGGGTAATGCAGAGCGCAATTTTCGACATCGTCGAATTCCTGGACCGCATCGTGGAACGGGCGGCGCAGAACCTCACGATCGAAAAGCTTCTGATCCAGCTGCACCTCGACCCCAGCAACATCACCTTCGACGCGGTCTATCAACGCGTGCTCGAAGTCACGCTCGCCAACATCAATATCGCCAATTTTTGCGCGTTGATCGGCGCCGCCTTCTATGCCGGCACGTTCCTGATGCCGACGATGGTGCGTCTGCGCGTGTTCGGCATTCTCAGCTCGCTGTTCTTCATGGCCTACGGCCTCCTGGCGACCGCGATCCCGACCTTCCTGATGTATCTGCTGCTGCTGCCGATCAACACCGGCCGCCTGGTGCAGATCCTCAGGCTGGTGAAGAAGGCGCGCATCGCCGCGCAAGGCGACCTGTCGATCGACTGGCTCAAGCCCTTCATGGACACGCGCAACTACAAGCAGGGCGACGTGCTGTTTCACAAGGGCCAGAGGGCCGACGAAATGTTTCTCATCACCACCGGCAAGTTCCTGGTCAAGGAAATCGGCGTCGAGCTTCTGCCGGGCCGGCTGATGGGCGAGCTCGGTTTCCTCACGCCCAGCAACAAGCGCACGCAGACGGTGGAGTGCATCGAAGACGGCGCGGTGATGACAATCACCTACGACCGGCTGCTCGAGGTCTATTTCGAATATCCGGATTTCGGCTACTACTTCCTGCGGCTGTCGAGCGACCGCCTGCTGCAGAACATCGCGCGCCTGGAAGCGACGATCGAGGACTACAAGACCAAGCTGCAGGCGGCGACCGCGGCGCCGGCGCCGTGACTCGTGCCGGCCGCTACAGGCCGTGATCGGGAATGATCTGCCAGGCCACCAGCCGGTTCCAGATGAACAGGATCAGGACGGCGCCGACGGTGGCGCCGACGAAACCGGCGCCCTGGTGCGGCATATAGAGGCCCATCCAGTGGCCGAGAAAGGTGGCCAGGAACGCGCCGGCGACGCCGAGCACGATCGTCAGCACGAAGCCGTGCGGCTTGTTGGGGCCGGGCGTGACCAGGCGCGCGATGGTCCCGGCGACAAATCCGATGAATATGATCCAGAGAAGCACGGGCATCGGATCGACCTTCTTGCCGATTCAGCCGCAGCGTATTTTACGGTGCCGGGAAAACCGGCGCAACGTCCGGCACCTGCGCAAGCCGCGCTCACTGATAAGGTATCTGATAAATCGTCACCTTGTCGGCCACGCCGCGCAGATTGGCGACCTGGGCGGTCGGTCTCGATCCCTCCAGCATCCTGGAGACCTCCGGGTTGTCGATCACCGGCTTGGTCGCCAGGATCGCTTCCGCATCGGCAAGGCTCTGTACCCGGGCGGCAATGTTGACGGTCTGGCCGAAATAGTCGAGCCGGTCGTTGAGCGTGACGGCAAGACACGGGCCCTCGTGGATGCCGATCTTGATGACCAGGTCGTTCTTGATGTCCTGCACCGATTGGCGCATGCGCAGCGCGGCGGCGAGCGCGCGGGCGGGCGACGGGAACGTCGCCATCACGGCGTCGCCGATGGTCTTGACCACCGCGCCGGCCTCGGCGGCGACGATCTCGTTGAGGACGCGGAAGTGCGCGCGCACCAGATCGTAGGCGACCAGGTCGCCGACCCGGTCATAAAGCGCGGTGGAGCCTTTGAGGTCGGTGAACAGGAAGGTCAGGCTGGTGAGCTTGAGGCCCTGATCGACGTCGAGCGTGTCGGTGCGGAAGATGTCGCGGAAGATCTGGTTGGTCAGCAGCCGCTTGGCGGTGAGGAACGGCTTTCGCCTGCCGAGCAGATGATGCAGCGCGTCGTCGGCGATCCAGATCGACGGCAGCGCGCGCATCTCGGTGCGGTTTTCCACCGACAGGCGCAACGGCCCCGGCTGCATTTCCGTCGTCACGGTCTTTCCCGTCACCTTGTTGAAGATCAGCGACAGGTTCTGGCGCTCGCGCGTCGGCTCGCCTTTGACGTCGATGAAATGAGCGGTGTGCGTGACGGGCTCGAACACGATGAGGAACTTCTCGGGCATCTGCAGCGACATTTGCGCCTTCTCGCCCGCCGCCAGTTCGATCGAATCGAGCGTGACTTCGTCCATCACCTCTTCAAATCCGGTCTCCGGCAGGTCGACGCCCGAGCCCCAGAAGACCTGGCGGAAATACTCCCAGACCGGCAGCAGCTGCGGGTCGTGCGCGGCGATGCGGCGCACGCGCGGGTTCACGGTGAAGGCGACCTCGACCATTTCGTCGAGCGTCGGCTCGTAGCCGGTCGCGCACAGCGAGCAGTCGTAGTTCTCCTTGTGCACCGATTTGAGCGTGCTGGCGGCATCGAGCACGCCGCCGCATCCGGGACACAGCACGTTCCAGGTCAATTCGAACAGCCCGAGCCGCGCCGCGTGCAAAAAGCCGCCGATGACCTTTTCCTCGTCGAGCCCGCGCTTTTGCGCGAACGTCAGCACGTTGACGCGGCACAGTTCGCGGTCGCTGCCGTTGGCGATGGCGTCCTCGATCGCCGCGACCACGGCGGGATCGGCGGCGTTGCGCAGCGATTCGAACAGCGGCTGGGTGTCGGTCACCAGCCGAATCTAGGTGAATTCCACGGAATTTAAAGGTGCCCCGCCTAGCGCAGATGACAGGCGACCAGCTGCCCCGGCTTCACCTCGCGCAAGGCCGGCACCTCCGCGCGGCAGCGCTCGACCGCATAGGGGCAGCGCGTGTGAAAATGACAGCCGGACGGCGGGTTGATCGGGCTCGGCACGTCGCCCTGCAGCACGCGTTTTGGCCGCTTCACCCGCGGGTCGGGCACCGGCACCGCCAGCAAAAGCTGTTCGGTGTAAGGATGCAGGGCCTTGGTGAACAGCGTCTGCTTGTCGGTGTATTCGACGATGCGGCCGAGATACATCACCGCGATGCGGTGGCTGATGTGCTCGACCACCGCCAGATTGTGCGAGATGAAAAGATAGGCGAGCTTAAGCTCCTTCTGCAGGTCCATCATCAGATTGAGCACCTGCGCCTGGATCGAGACATCGAGCGCCGACACCGGTTCGTCGCCGACGATCAGTTTGGGCTGCAGCGCCAGCGCCCGCGCAATCCCGATGCGCTGGCGCTGGCCGCCGGAGAACTGATGCGGATAGTTGTCCATCTGAGCGCGGCGCAAGCCCACGCGCTCGAACAGCGCGGCGACCTTGTCGCGGACGGCCGCGCCGCTGGCGATGCCGTGAACGCGCAACGGCTCGGCGACGATGTCGCCGGCCGACATGCGCGGGTCGAGCGAGGAGAACGGATCCTGGAAGATGATCTGCATCTGCCGGCGGTAGGGCCGCAGCGCCGACTTGTCGAGCCGGGTGATATCGTTGCCCGAAATCCTGATGGTGCCCGCGGTCGGCTCGATCAGCCGCAGCACGGTGCGCCCGACCGTCGACTTGCCGCAGCCGGATTCGCCGACCAGGCCGAGCGTCTCGCCCTCCCCGATCGTGAAACTGACGCCGTCGACCGCGAACACCGTGCCGCCTTGGCGCTGCAGCAGGCCGCGCCGGATCGGAAAATGCTTCTTGAGGTCGCGCACCTCGAGCACGGCGTCAGCCATGGCCGTCCCCGTAAAGCTCGCGCGAGCGCCAGCACGCCGCCCAATGACCGGGCCGCTTTTCTTCGTAGCGCGGGTACTGCGCGCGGCAGCGCTCCTGCACATGCGGGCAGCGCGGCGCAAAGACGCAGCCCGGCGGCAGATTGGACAGCGCCGGCACCGTGCCGGGGATTTCCTGCAGCCGCTCGACCGCGTTCGGCACCTCGCCGCGCATCGACGGCAGCCGCGGGATCGAGCCCATCAGGCCGTGGGTATAGGGATGCTGCGGCCGCGCGAACAATTCCTCGACCGGCGCCTCCTCGACCTTGCGCCCGGCATACATGACGATGACGCGCTGCGCGGTTTCCGCCACCACGCCGAGATCGTGGGTGATGAGGATGACCGCGGTGCCGAGCTTGTGCTGCAGGTCGAGGATGATGTCGAGGATCTGCGCCTGGATGGTGACGTCGAGCGCGGTGGTCGGCTCGTCGGCGATCAGCACCTTCGGATTGCAGGCCAGCGCCATGGCGATCATGGCGCGCTGGCGCATGCCACCGGAGAGCTGATGCGGGTATTCGCCGGCGCGCTGCTCGGGCTCCGGGATGCGCGCCAGGCGCAGCATGTCGACCGCCTTCTGCCAGGCCTGCCGCTTGCCGACCTTCTCGTGCAGCAGCACCGCTTCGGCGATCTGGCTGCCGATGGTCAGCACCGGATTGAGCGAGGTCATCGGCTCCTGGAAGATCATGGCGATATCCTTGCCGCGCACCGAGCGCATCGCCTCCTCGTCGAGCGCGAGCAGGTCGCGGCCCTCGAGCCTGACCGAGCCGGCGGCGATGCGGCCGGGCGGATCGGGCACCAGTCTCATGAGCGAGAGCGCGGTGATGCTCTTGCCGCAGCCGGATTCGCCGACGATCGCCAGGGTCTCGCGCGGCTTGAGCGTGAAGCCGACGCCGTCGACTGCTTTGACGATGCCGTGGCGCAGGTCGAAATAGGTGCGCAGGTCGTCGACCACGAGCAGCGGCTCGTCGGCCGCCGCCTCGGTTGCGCGCGTCTCGGCCACCATCGCCATCAATCACGCAGCCGCGGATCGAGGATGTCGCGCAGCGCGTCGCCGAACAGATTGGTGCCGAACACGGCAAGGCTGATGGCGACGCCGGGAAAGATCACCAGCCACGGCGCGGTGCGGACGTATTCGGCCGCCGATTCCGACAGCATGCGGCCCCATGACGGGTGCGGCTCCGGCACGCCGAGGCCGAGGAAGGACAGCGAGGCTTCGGTCAGAATGGCGGCGCCGAGCTGGGCGGTGGCGATGACGATGAGCGGCGCGACCGTGTTCGGCAGCACGTGGCGCACCGCGATGCGAAACTCGCTCATGCCGACGGCGCGCGCGGCCTCGACGAAGGGCTGCTCGCGCAGCGCCAGGGTGTTGGAGCGGATGACGCGCGCGGTATAGGGAATGAGCGGGATCGAGATGGCGACGATGGTGTTGTCGAGCGCCGGCCCCAGCGCCGCCGCCATCACCAGCGCCAGCACCAGGAGCGGCACCGACTGCAGCACGTCGGTGATGCGCTGGATGATGAGGTCGACCCAGCCGCCGAGATAGCCCGAGGCAAGCCCGAGCGCCACGCCGAACAGACTGCCGAGCAGCGTCGAGCCGAGGCCGACGGCGAGCGAGATGCGCGCGCCGTAGATGATGCGGGCAAAGATGTCGCGGCCCATCTGGTCGGTGCCCAGCGCGTGACCGGCGCCCGGCTGCAGCAGGCGCAAGCCCGGATCGGTCGCGGTCGGGCTGTAGGCCGTGATGAAGTCGGCAAAGACGGCGCAGAACACGAACACCACCATGATGGCGGCGCCGATCATGCCGAGCGGATGCGCGGCGAGATGGTAACGCAGCTTCGACCAGATGCTCTCCGGGCGCTCCGTCTTTTCCTCGGTCAGCGGGATATCGACGATCGACATGGCGGCTCTAGCTCGCGTAGCGGATGCGCGGATCGAGCACCGCGTAGAGCAGGTCGATGAGGAAATTGATCGACACCGCCACCACGGCGATGAACATCACCAGGTTCTGCACGATCGGATAGTCGCGCCAGCGGATCGCCTCCACCAGGAAGCGCGCGACGCCGGGGATATTGAACACCGTCTCGGTGACGATCAGTCCGCCCATCAGGAAGGCGGCCTCGATGCCGATGACGGTGACCACCGGCAGCATGGCGTTGCGCAGCGCGTGCTTGTAGTTGACGGTCTGGTTGGGCGCGCCCTTGGCGCGCGCGGTGCGGATGTAGTCCTGCCGCAGCACCTCCAGCATCGACGAGCGCGTCAGCCGCATCACCAGCGCCGAGGAGCGGAAGCCGACCGCCGCGGCCGGAATGCTGAACAGCAGAAGCGTGTTCCAGAAGCCCTTGGGCGGATCGGTATAGATGGGAATGGTGCCGAAAAAGGCGACGAAGGCCATCAGGATCAGAAGGCCGAGCCAGAACGAGGGCAGCGACAGCCCGCTCAGGCTGATGACGCGCAAGATGTAATCGAGCCTGGTGTTCTGCTTGACCGCGCTCAACACCCCGAGCGGCACGCCGAAAATGACGGCGAAGGCGAGCGCCAGCCCCGCGAGCTTGGCGGTGATCGGGATGCGCGGCAGGATTTCCTGGATCGCCGGCTTCTCCGAAACGTAGGAATAGCCGAGGTCGCCGTGCGCCAGCCCGTTCACCCATTCGGCATATTGCACCGGGATCGGCCGGTCGAGGCCGAGTTCCTTCTCGAGCTTGGCCTTCTCGGCGACGTCGATCATTCCCGCGGCGTTGAACACGATGTCGGCGATGTTGCCCGGCACCAGCCGCAGCATCGTGAAGATGAGCACCGAAATCCCGAACAGCGTCAGGAGCATCAGGAAGAAGCGCCTGATCAGATAGGTGCCCACTCGCTCCTCCCCTCAAGAATGGCAGCGGCGCGCGTCCCCTCGACGCGCGCCGCACATCTCCGGGCGCTTACTTGTCGATCCAGAGGTCCTCGTAGCGGTAGCCGTTGTAGGCGCTGTTGTTCATGACCGTCATGTTCTTGACGTAGGGCTTCCAGCACAGGCCGGAGCGCGCGTGCATCAGGATCGGGCGCGCCACGTCCTCCTGCAGCTTCTTGTCGATCTCCCACACCAGCTGCTTGCGCTTCTGCAAGTCGGTCTCGACCGACTGCTTGTCGAACAGCGCCTCCAGATCCTTGTTGCAGTAGTGCGTGTAGTTGCGTTCGGAACCGCAGGCGTAGTTCTCGTAGAACGCCTGGTCCGGATCGTCGATGCCGTTGCCGGTCAGATTGAGGCCGACCGAGTAGTCGTTGCGCGCCACCTTGGCGAACCACTGGCTCGACTCCACCGGATCGAGCTCGGCGTCGATCCAGATGGTCTTGAGCTGGTCGATCAGCACCACCGCCGGATCGCGATAGGTGGCGAGGTTGCGCGTCGACACCTTGATCTTGAGCGGGTTGTTCGGCCCGTAGCCGAGCTTGGTCATGATGGCGCGCGCCTGCTCGCGGTCCTTCTGCACGTCGCCGTAGCCGGGGATGGTCTTGAGCATCTCGGGCGGCATGCCCCAGACGCCTTCCGGCGGCGGCAACAGCGTGCCGCCGGCGTCGCCGGCGCCCTGGAAGATGATGTCGATGAAGGCCTTGCGGTCGAGCGCCAGCGCCATCGCCTTGCGCAGTTCGATATTGTTGAACGGCGGATTCTCGCGGTTGACGATGAGGTTGGTCGAGACGTTGATCGGCGCGATCTCGCAGATCGCGGTCGGGTCCTGCTTCTTGATGTCGGCGATCAGCGCCTTGGTCATCTCGGTCGGGAAGGTCATGTCGACCTTGCCGGCGACGAAGGCCAGCACCGCGGTGGCGCGGTTGCTGATGATGGTGAACTCGATGCCGTCGAGATAGGGCAGGCCCTTCTTCCAGTAGTTCTCGTTCTTGGCGAGCTTGATCGACTCGTTCTGCTTGAACTCGACGAACTTGAACGGCCCGGTGCCGATCGGGTGCGTGCGCATCTGCGCCGGCGAGATGTGGCAGGAATAGATCGGCGTATAGCCCGAGGCCAGCATCGCGATCAGCGAGGGCTGCGGCCGCTTCAGGTGCAGCGTCACCTCGTAGTCGCCGTTGGTGGTGACTTCCGAGATGTTGTTGAACAGGTCCTTGCGCGGGTTCTTGCGGAACTTGGCTTCGCCCTTGCCCTGCAGCATGTCGAACGTGCATTTGACGTCCTTGGCCGTGAACGGCTGGCCGTCGTGCCATTTGACGCCCTGATGCAGCTTGAAGGTCAGCGCCAGGTTGTCGCTGCTGACGCTCCAGCTGTCCGCCAGCTCGGGCACGATGGTGCCCATCGAGTTCTGCGGCTTGTGCTGATCGTAGACGACCAGGTTGTTGTAGAGCGGCATCGCCGGCACGTTCACCGAGAAGGTCGCCTCCTCGTGGATCGACAGCGAGGGCGGCGTTTCGCGATGATAGATGTGCAGGATGCCGCCGGACTTCGGCGTCTGCGCCTGCGCGCAGCTAAGACCGGCGATTACCGCAACCGCCGCCGTCAAAGCGGTGAGCTTTGCAGTCATGAAATCCTCCCCATTTCCCGCGCGGTCAGCCGTTCGGCCGCCGCTGCTGTTCGTTTCTTGGCGGCAACGCTAGCCGGTGTGTATGGTCCGATCAACCGGACAGAAAGCCCAATCCTGCTCGCGTCTTGCCAATAGTCCGTCTTGGCCCCACCATGACGGCAAAGGCCCTTCGTAACGGCCGGGAACACGCGTGATCGTGACAGGCGAGAGCGACCATATCGTCGCCGAGGTGGCGGCGCGGATTTTCGCGGACCTCGCCGATCCTCAGACCGTCAATCGGGCGGCGGACGGCGCCTGGAAACAGCCGCTGTGGCGGGCCCTCGCCGAGGCCGGGCTGCCGCTCGCCTGGGTTCCGGACAATCTCGGCGGCTCGGGCGCAAGCCTCGCCGACGGTTTTGCCGTGCTCGGCGCCGCCGGGCGTTTTGCGCTGGCGGCGCCGCTGGCCGAGACGCTGATGGCCGGCTGGCTGCTGTCGCGCGCAGGCCTGCCGTCGCCTGCGGGCGCGATGACCATCGCCCCTGCCCGGCCGCTCGACCGCATCACGCTCGCCGCCGACGGCACGCTTGCCGGCCGCGCGCTCGGCATTGCCTTCGCCGCCGACGCCGAACACATCGCGGTGCTTGCCGACGGCGCCAAAGGCGCGGTCGTCGCCCTCGTCGCGCGCAAGGATTGCCGGCTCGACGACGGCAAGACCCCGGCCGGCGATCCGTGCAATGCCGTGAGCTTCGACCGCGTCAAGCCGCTGCGCAGCGCCGCCGCGCCGCTCGAGCGCACGGCGCTGATGCTGATGGGCTCGACCGTGCGCAGCGTGCAGACCGCGGGCGCGCTCGAAGCGGTGCTCGCCATGAGCGTCGCCTACGCCAATGACCGCGTCGCCTTCGAGCGCCGCATCGGCAAGTTCCAGGCCGTGCAGCAGAACCTCGCACGGCTTGCCGGCGAAGTCGCCGTTGCGCTCGCCGTATCGGGCTCCGCCGCCGACACGCTGGCGCAGGGCGATCGTTTCGACGATGCCGCGTTCTTCGAAGCCGCCGCCGCCAAGATCCGCTGCGCCGAGGCCGCGACCGAAGGCAGCGCCATCGCCCACCAGGTGTTCGGCGCCATCGGCTTCACCAAGGAGCACGTGCTGCACCGCTTCACCACGCGCATGCTCGCCTGGCGCGACGATTTCGGCAACGAAAGCTGGTGGGCGGCCGAACTCGGCAGGCACGTCGCCAGGCGCGGCGCCGACGAATTCTGGCCGATGGTGGCGGCGCGATGAGCACGGCCCTGCACTTCGATCAGATCCGTCTGCCCCCCGAATGCGAGGCCTTGCGGCGGGAGGTGCGCGACTTCCTCGCCGAGGAGATCGCCAAGGGCACCTTCGATCCGCATCGCCCCGGTCACGGCGACTCGCACGACCGCGCCTTTTCCAGGCGCATCGGCGCCAAGGGCTGGATCGGCATGACCTGGCCGAAAAAATACGGCGGCCACGAACGCTCCTTTCTCGAGCGTTACGTCGTCACCGAGGAATTCCGCGTCGCCAACGCGCCGGTTCGTTTACATTTCGTCGCCGACCGCCAGAGCGGGCCGATCCTGCTCAAATACGCGCCCGAGCACATCAAGATGAACATCCTGCCGCGCATCTGCCGCGGCGAATTGTGCTTCGTCATCGGCATGAGCGAGCCGGGTTCCGGCTCCGATCTGTTCGCCGCCAAGGCCAAGGCGACCAAGGTCGAGGGCGGCTGGCGCTTCAACGGCAGCAAGATCTGGACCAGCAACGCCCATGTCGCCGACTACATGATCGGCCTGTTCCGCACCTCGCCGCCGACCAAGGAGAACCGCCGCCACGGCCTCACCCAGTTCCTGATCGACATGAAGGCGCCCGGCATCACGGTCAACCCGATCTACCAGATGACCGGCCAGCACGACTTCAACGAAGTGGTGTTCGACGACGCCTTCATGCCGGACGACCACCTGCTCGGCGAAATCGACGGCGCGTGGAAGCAGGCGACCAGCGAGCTCGCCTACGAGCGCAGCGGGCCGGAGCGCTTCCTCGAAACCTTCTACGTCATGCTCGAACTGATCCGCGCGCTCGGTCCCGAACCGGACCTGCGCAGCGCCGAGGGCCTCGGCCGCCTCACCGCGCAGCTTCACGCCTTGCGCCGCATGTCGGTCTCCGTCGCCGGCATGCTGCAGGCCGGCAAGGAACCGGTGGTGGAAGGCTCGATCGTCAAGGACCTCGGCACCATCTGGGAGCAGAAGCTGCCGCATCGCGTGCGCGAGCTGACCGCCTTCCTCGCGCCCGAGATCGGCAACCGCGTCACGCTCGAGGAACAGCTTGCCTTCGCCACCACGGTCGCACCCAAGCTCACCATCCAGGGCGGCACCACGGAAATCCTGCGCGGCATCATCGCCCGAGGACTGGGGCTGCGCTGATGCCCGACATCGGCAAAATGCTGTGGCCGAAATCGGTCGCCGTGGTCGGCGCCTCCTCCGATCTTCACGGTCTGCGCGGGCGCATCCTCGAAATCATGCTCAGCCACCCCTATGCGGGCCGGATTTATCCGGTGAGCCGCAGCGCAGGCGAAGTGCAGGGCCTCAAGGCCTATCCGTCGGTCGACGCCCTGCCCGAGCCGGTCGACCTCGCCATTCTCATTATTCCCGCCGAGTACATTCCGGCCGAGCTCGAGCGCTGCGGCAAAGCCGGCATCAGGGCCGCCGTCATCTTATCCTCCGGTTTCGCCGAGGAAGGCGGTAAAGGCGCGGCCATGCAGCAGGACATCGCCGCGATCGCGCGCCGCTACGACATGGCGGTCACCGGGCCCAACACCGAAGGCTTCGCCAACATCGAAGCCGGCCTCTGTCCGACATTCTCGCCGGCGCTCGACAGGAACGCCGGGCCGATCAGGCCGGCGCGCGCGCTCGGCTCCGGCCAGGTTTCGGTGATCTCGCAGAGCGGCGGGCTCGGCTTTGCCTTCTTCGACCGCGCCCGGCCGCGCAATCTCGCCTTCCGCCACATCGTCACCACCGGCAACGAGGCGGCGCTCGAAGTGTTCGACGTCGTCGACTACCTGCTCGAGGAAGGCGGCAGCGACGTCTTCCTGCTGCTGCTCGAGGACGTCAAATCGCCGGACAAGTTCAGGCGCACCGCCGACAAGGCGCTGCGCCTGGGCAAGCCGATCATCGTCGGCAAGATCGGCCAGTCGGAGGCGGGCTCGCGCGCCGTCGCCTCGCACACCGCCGCCCTCGCCGGTTCCCAGGCCGCCTACCGCGCCATGTTCGAGCGCTACGGCCTGATCGAGGCGCGCGACCTCGACGAGATGCTCGACCTTGCCGTCGGCTTTCTCGCCTGCGGCGACCGGCTGCCGGCCGGCAAGCGCGTCGGCATCTGCACGTCGTCGGGCGGCGCCGGCGTGTGGATGGCGGATGCCTGCGCCGCGGCCGGGCTTGAAATGCCGGTGCTCGACGCCGAGACGCGCAAGGCGATCGACGTCCATATCCCGTCCTACGGCACCTCGCAGAACCCGGTCGATTCGACGGCGCAGGGCGTGCACAAGATGGGCTACGCCACCTTCGCGCGGCTGGTGGCGAACTCGCCGCTGATCGACGGCGTTGTCGTGGTGGTCACCGCGCGCCGCTCGGCCTTCCTCGAAGGCGACCTGCCGAAGCTCAAGGAGCTCAGGCGCGACAGCGGCAAGCCCGTCTTCATGTGGACCTACACGCTGCCGTCCGACCGCAGCGTCGAGATCCTCAACGAAGCCGGCTACCCGCTGTTCACCGGCGCGCACGGCTGCGCCCGTACCATGGCGGCGATGGCCGAGTATCGCGCTCGGCGCGAACGCGCGCGCGCCAAGGGGACGAATGGGCCGGCCGCGGCGGCACCGCATGCGGCCCGCGATCAGGTGCGCGGCGTGCTCGATGCCAGCGCCGAGGTGCTCGCCGAATGGCAGGCGCGGCCGCTGCTCGCGCTCTACGGCATCGGCGACGACGCCGGCACCCTGGTGCGCTCGGCCAAGGAAGCAGAAAAGGCCGCGCGCGCGCTCGGCCGTGCGGCCGCGCTCAAGGTGCAATCGGCGCAGCTCCCGCACAAGACCGAGGCCGGCGCGGTGGCGCTCGCCATCGCCGCGGACAATGCCGCCGCCGCCTACGACACCGTGCTCGCCAATGCGCGGCGCTTTGCGCCGCAGGCCAAGATCGACGGCGTGCTGGTGCAGCCGATGGTCAAGCCCGGCCGCGAGGTCATCCTCGGCGTCAGCCGCGACGAGCGCTGGGGACCGCTGCTGATGCTCGGCCTCGGCGGCACCCTGGTCGAGGCGATGGGCGACGTCGCGCTGAGTCCGCTGCCGCTTGCGCGCGACGAGGCGCTGGCCTTGCTCGCGCGCCTCAAGGGCGCCGTGGTGTTCGGGCCGTGGCGCGGCATGCCCGAAGCCGATACCGGGGCGCTTGCCGACCTAATGGTGAAGCTCGGGCAATTTGCCGTGGATCATGCCGAGGACGTGGCCGAGATCGATCTCAACCCGGTGATCGTGCACGCCAAGGGCGACGGCGTCTCCGTCGTCGACGCGCTCATCATCAAGCGCAAGACGCAAGCCGCGCGCCGCACCGCGGCCGAATAGAGGATTTGTCACATGAGCGATATCGGCATCGAGACGCACGGTCACGTCGGGCTGGTCGAAATCAGGCGTCCGCCCAACAATTTTTTCGACATCCCGCTGATCAAGGAGATCGCGACCGCGTTCGAGAACTTCGACGCCGACGGCACCATCCGCGCCGTCGTGCTGGCCGCGCAGGGCAAGGCGTTCTGTGCCGGCGCCAATTTCGGCGACGGCGCCACGCTCGACAAGGAAGGCCGCCGCCCCGGCGAGCCGATGCCCGGCGTGCAGTCGCTTTATATCGAGGGCAACCGCCTGTTCCGCACCAAGAAGCCGATTATCGCTGCGATCCACGGCGCCGCCGTCGGCGGCGGCTTGGGCCTCGCCATGGTCGCCGACTTCCGCGTCACCTGCCCCGAGGCGCGCTTTGCCGCCAACTTCACGCGGCTCGGCTTCCATCCGGGCTTTGGCCTGACCGTGACGCTGCCGGCGGTCATCGGCGAGACCAAGGCGGCGCTGATGTTCTACACCTCGCGCCGCGTGCCCGGCGACGTCGCCTACCAATGGGGCCTTGCCGACGTGCTGGTGCCGCAGGGCGAGGTGCGCGCGGCCTCGCTCACGCTCGCCGCCGAGATCGCCGAGAATTCGCCGCTCGGCCTCGTCGCCACGCGCAACTCGATGCGCGGCACGCTCGCCGACCGCGTGCTCAAGGCGACGCAGCACGAGCTTGCCGAGCAGACGCGGCTGCGCAAGACCGACGACTTCAAGGAAGGCGTCAAGGCGGTGGCCGAGCGCCGCGTTCCCAACTTCACCGGCCGCTGAGCGTGTTGACGGTCGCGCCACATGCTCGCTTCACCTCTCCCATAGGGAGAGGTCGGCGCGCTTCAGCGCGCCGGGTGAGCGGTCACGGTCTATCGGAGAGTCACGACCCCCTCACCGCAACCCTCTCCCCACAGGGGCGAGGGAGCACGCTGGGCTCGCGGCGATCCCGTTCTTTCACAATCTGACGAGCGACAAATGTTTCCGCCGCCGAATTCCTGCGACTGCCACGTCCACGTCATCGGGCCGAAGGCGCGCTTTCCGCTGCCCACGAACCGCCGCTACACGCCGTCGGACGCCACCGCCGCCGAGCTTGCCGCCATGCTCAAGCGCCTCGGCATGAGCCGCGTCGTCATCATCCAGCCGAGCTTTTACGGCACCGACAATGCCTGCACGCTCGACGGCATCGCCCAGGTCGGCCAAGCCCGCGGCGTCGCCGTGCTGCCGGCACAGGTGCCGGCGGCTGAGCTCGATAGTTTGCACAGCCAAGGCATCCGCGGCCTGCGCATCAATATCGCCACCTTCGGCGGCGCGCCGCTCGACGACATCAAGACCAAGCTCGCCGCCGCCGCAAAGCTGTGCGAGCGGCACGGCTGGCACGTGCAGCTGTTCGTTGCCGCCGAGGTCATCGCGCCGCTGGCGCCGCTCTTGCGCGCGCTGCCGGTCGACAGCGTCATCGATCATTTCGGCCTGATCGCGCCCGGCACCAGCGGCGGCCCGTTGCGCGCGCTGCAGGGCCTGCTCGAAACCGGCAAGACCTGGGTGAAGATTTCCGGCGCCTACCGCATCGCCAGCGATCCGAACAACCGTCAAATCGATCCGCTGGCGCGCGCGCTCGTCAAGGCCAATGCCGAGCGCATCGTCTGGGGCTCGGACTGGCCGCATACGCCGCCGCACACCATCCAGAAGCCGCTCGACCAGGAATCGCCGTTCCAGGATATCGACACCCGCGGCCTGCTCGATCTGTTGCCGCGCTGGCTCGAGGACGAGGCGCTGATCGCGCGCGTGCTGGTGACGAACCCGGCGAGGCTTTACGGGTTCTCTTAATTGTCATTCCGGAACGCGCCGAAGGCGCGGGCCCGGAATCCAGGGGCCGTCGCGCACGGCACATCTTGCCCTGGATTCCAGGTTCGCCGCTTGCGCAGCGCCCCGGAATGACAAGAAAATTACTTGATCGCGTCCGCCACCGCCGCGCCGAACTTGTCTGTTCCCAGGCTGCCGCCCATGTCGGGCGTGCGCGTTGCCGGATCAGCGATGGTGCTGTCGAGCGCAGCTTCGATCGCGGCGGCGGCCTTCACCAGCCGGTCGTCCTTCCTCCGCTCGCCGAGCCAGCCGAGCAGCATCGCCGCCGAGCCGATCAGCGAGGCCGGATTGGCGACGTTCTTGCCCGCGATGTCGGGCGCCGAGCCGTGCTGGGCCTGCGCCACCGCGTGCTCGGCGCCGGCGTTGAGCGAAGCGGCCAGCCCCAAGCTGCCGGCGATCTCGCTCGCCTCGTCGGAGAGAATGTCGCCGTACATGTTCGTCGTGACGACGACGTCGAAGGCGCCGGCGTCGCGCACCAGGAGCGCCGCCATGGCGTCGATGATGCGCTCCTCGTAGGCGACCTGCGGATAATTCCTCGCCACCGCGCGCACGCAGTCGAGATAGAGCCCGTCCGACACCCGCAGCACGTTGGCCTTGTGCACGGCCGTCACCTTTTTTCGCCGCTGCATCGCCAGCCGGAAGGCGCTTTCGGCGATGCGCGTCGAGCCCTGGCGCGTGATCTTGCGCACCGCGAGCGCCAGATCCGGCGTCGGCATGAACTCGCCGTTGCCCATGAACATCGAGCGGTCGGCGTAGAAGCCCTCGGTGTTCTCGCGCACGATGACGAGATCGACGGCCGAGCCGCAGCGCGGCGGAAAACCGGGCCGCGAGCGCGCCGGGCGGATGTTGGCGTAGAGGTCGAGGCGCTTGCGCAATTCGCCGGACGGATTGAGGCCGCCTTGCGCGACCGGCGGATACTCGTTGTGCGACACCGGCCCGAGCAGCACGCCGTCGGCGGCCTTGGCCTTGGCGAGCACGCCGGCCGGGAACGTCGAGCCCTCGCGCTTGTGCGCGGCCCAGCCGATGGCGGCGCTCTCGAAGGTCAGCTTGAGCGCGAAGGCGCGCTCCGCCGCGCGCAGCACGCCAAGCGTCGCGGCCATGATGTCCGGCCCGATGCCGTCGCCTTCCAGCACCAGGAGCTTGATCGCGTCCGCAGCCGCCATGGTGTTTAACTTTGCATCGCCTGCCGCCGTGGTCTAGCCTTTAGGCCATAAAAAGCGCCGAACGGCGCAACGTGTCCATCGCCTGGGGGAGGCCGCCCGTGAAATTGCCGAGAGCTTTGCTGATTGCCTTCGCCCTGCTGTGCCCGGCATCCGCCAATGCGCAGGCCTTGGCGCAGGGCTTCCCCAACAAGACCATCCGGCTGATCGTGCCGTTCCCGCCCGGGGGACCGAACGACATCATCGCGCGCGTCGTCGCGCAGAAGATGCAGGACATCCTCAAGCAGACCATCGTCATCGACAACCGCTCCGGCCAGGGCGGCGTCATCGGCACCGACGTCGTCGCCAAGGCGGCGCCCGACGGCTACACCATCGCCATCGCCAGCGCCGGCGCGCTCGCCATCAGCGGCAGCATGGAGAAGGTGTCCTACGACACGCTCAAAGATCTGGCGCCGGTGACGCTGGTCGCCAAGGTGCCGGAGATGCTGGTGGTGGCGACCAGCGTGCCGGCCAAGGACATGAAGGAGCTGCTCGCGCTCGCCAAGGCGCAGCCCGGCAAGCTCAACTTCGCCTCGACCGGTCCCGGCAGCATGCCGCACCTGGCCGGCGAACTGTTCAAGCTGACCGCGGGCATCAACATCGTGCACGTGCCCTATCGCGGCGCGGCGCCGGCGATGAACGACCTGCTCGGCCAGCAGGTGCAGATGGTGTTCCTCGACCTGCCGGTGCTGCTGCCGCAGATCAAGGCCGGCAAGATCAGGCCGATCGCGGTCGGCGCGCCCAAACGCGTCGACAGCGCCCCCGACGTGCCGACCACGGCGGAGGTCGGTATGCCGAACCTGCTGACGGAGAACTGGTACGGCATGGTGGCGCCGGCCAAGACGCCGCCTGATGTCGTTGCCGTGCTCAACAAGGCCGCGGTCGAAGCCATGAAGGATCCGGCCGTGAAGGAGAAGCTGGCGAGCCAGGGCGCGATCCTGGTCGGCGACACGCCCGGCGAATTCCGCGCCTATATCGACAGCGAAACCAAAAAGTGGGCGAAGGTCATCAAGGACGCCGGCGTGCGCACCGAGAAATAGAAAAATGGCCGGACGTCTCCAGGACAGGATCGCCATCGTCACCGGCGCGGGCTCGGTCGGCCCGGGCTGGGGCAACGGCCGCGCCACCTGCGTGCGCTTTGCCGAGGAAGGCGCCAAAATCTTCGCCGTCGAGCGCGACCCCGAGCGCGCCAAGGAAACCGTCGACAAGGTCAACGCGGTCGGCGGCGACATGGTCGTGCATCAATGCGACGTAACCGACTCAAAGTCGGTCAAGGCGATGGTCGAGGCCTGCCTTTCGCGCTTCGGCCGCATCGATGTCCTGGTCAACAATGTCGGCGGCTCGGCGCCCGGCGGTCCGGTCGAGATGAGCGAGGAGGTGTGGGAGACGCAAATCGACATGAACCTCAGCAGCGTCTTCCTGACCTGCAAGCACGTGCTGCCGGTGATGGAGAAGCAGAAAAAAGGCTCCATCATCAACATCGCCTCGACCTCCGGCATCCGCTTCACCGGCGCCTTCCAGGTCGGCTATGCCGCGACCAAGGCCGGCGTCATCCAGCTGTCGCGCGTCGTCGCCGTGCAATATGCGCCCAAGGGCGTGCGCGTGAACAGCATCGTGCCCGGCCAGCTGCACACGCCGATGGTGGAGGCGCGCCTGGCGCGTGAGCGCGCCGGCGGCGACATCGCCGGGCTGCTCAAGCAGCGCCTCGAGCGCATCCCCATCGGCTTTGCCGGCGATGGCCGCGACACCGCCAACGCCGCGCTGTTCCTTGCCTCCGACGAGGCACGCTTCGTCACCGGCACCGAAATCGTCGTCGACGGCGGCATGTCGGTGCGCTGCGACTGAGCTCTGCCGCCGTTTCCCCGTCATTGCCGGCGTCCCGTGGGCGCGACAGCGCGCTGCACGCAGTTGGCGTAATATTTCTCTTGACAATCTATGGTTGAATTAATCAACTCCGACACGCAGCGTCGAAGGCCGCGTCTGCGGGGGGACGCACGATGTCCGCGTCAGCGTCGATTGGCGCCTTTGCCGGAGTGATGCCGGCCGTCCCCGCCGCTTGCCGCGCCGGGCTGCAGCCATCGCCATTCAGGGAGCACGGTCATGCGCGCTAGCGCCTGCTACGCCTTTGGAACAATGAGTGTCGTGCTGGCCGCCGGCATTTTTGCCGCCGCGCATGCGCAAAATCAGGGCGCGCCGCCGATCATCAACAATCCGACCATCGGCACCTGCAACACCACGCCCGACACCAATGCCGGGGCCAATCCGCCGCCGCCGAAAATCGAGCCGACGCCGATCGACGCCAAGCTGCTGACCTCGGGCCAGCCGTGCCAGCAGGTCGTCAGCGGCAAGGGGTTGACCAACGATACCCTGGCCAACCTGCAGCGCGGCTTCGACTTCTATTCCTGGCTCACCTTCATCGCGCTCAATTCGCCGGCCGACGGCAAGGTCATCGGCAAGGGCCCCCGCCCCGGCGGCGACGCCGTCACCAAATGGGAGTCGCTCGCCAATTACCGGCCGCTCGCCGACGTCATGCTGCCCGACGGCGCCAAGCCGGTCTGGGGCACGCGCATCGTGCCGCAGCCCTGCCAGAAGTTCGACGGCCCCGGCAATATCGTCGTGACCGTCATCGAAGAAACCTGGAACCAGCCGTTCAAGACCGGTCCGCTGATCGACCAGTACGGCCACTACGCCCTGTTCGACATTCTGATGAACAAGGTGATGTTCGACTACATCGCCGACAACAATCTCTACAGCAAGCAAGGCCAGGCCGGCTCGCGGATCAATCCGATCGCCTTTCCGGAAGGTGTCAACGACGACAAAAGCAAAAATCCCGGTCCCGGCAAAATGGGCGCGGTCATGGTCAAGGTGTCGTGGCGCATCCTCGATCCCGCCCGCGACGACCTGAGCAAATTTCACACCGCCGACGCGCTGGTCTACTTCCCGGGCCCGCCCCACAACCCGGCGCCCGACTGCGTCGAGAAGAAGCTCGGCTTGATCGGCTTCCATGTCGGCCACAAGACGGCAAGCGCGCCGCAATGGGTGTGGACCTCGTTCGAGCAGGTCGCCAACGTGCCGAGCACCTCCGACATCAGGAACCGGACCTTGCTGCCGCGCTACAGCTTCTACGACGCGGCCTGCGACCTCACGAAATGCCCGCCCAACCGCACGCCGCCCGATCCCTGGCCGCCCAATACGTCGCTGACGTTCCACGACCCGGCCTTCCACAGCCAGATCGTGCGCGAGGAGACGCTGCCGCCGTTCACCGCCGACGTCGCCGAGCTCAACAAGTCGTTCCGCGCCATCCTCAAGGGCACGGTGTGGGAGAACTACATGCTGCTGGTGACGCAATGGCCGAGCGACCACACCAACCCGGTCGAACTGACCGGCGTGCCGGCGCCGACCTATCTCGCCAACACCACGCTCGAGACCTACAGCCAGGGCACGGTGCCGCTCGCCTCCTCGAGCTGCATGGCCTGCCACGGCAACGCCACCGATCAGCACGTGCCGGCGCTGCCCTCCGACTTCACCTTCATCCTGGAAAAAGCGCAGCCGCAGCCCGCGGCGAAATGATCAGGAGCGCGTCATGACCGATCTATCCCGCCGCAACATGCTCACGGGCGCGGCCGTCGCCGCGGCCGCGGTTGCCGCGCCGCGACTGGCAATCGCGGCCGTTCCGGCGACGCCGGAGAACATGGCCGCCTTCGTCAATCTGTCGGTCGGGCTGACCGGCATCGATCCGAGCCGGCTCGCGCCCGGCGTCGATCCCATCAACATCAAGCAGCAGTATTTCGCCCAAGCCGCGCTCGATCCGAATTTCGAGGCGCTGATGGCGATCGCGCTCGCCAACAGGACCGATCCGACGGCGGCCGCCACCGCGGTGATGACCAGCACCAACACCGCCGTCAAATATCTCGGCCGCGCCATCCTGCTCGCCTGGTACACCGGCTGCTGGTACGCGCCGGACAAGCTGCGGCTCTACAACACGCCGCAGGCGCCCAAGGTGCCCGCCGATCCGCAACTGGTCGTCTCGGACGCCGCCTATACCCAGGGCTGGAACTGGGCGGTCGGCCAGACCCACCCGATGGGCTACAGCGTCTGGCAGTTCGGCTACTGGCACGACCCGGCGCCGCCGCTCGACGCCTTCATCAAGACGCACGCTTAGGGAGCCGCGCCATGGCCGTGACAATCGCAAATCCCGACGTCGTCATCGTCGGCTCCGGTATTTCCGGCGCGCTGATCGCCAAGCACCTGGCGCTGGCCGGCAAGACCGTCGTCATCCTCGAAGCCGGCGAAGAGCAGCCGCCCGACATCAACGGCTACATGAAGCGCTTCCTCACCTCGAAAGCCAAAGTACCGGAAAGCCCCTACCCGCCCGATATCTTTTCCGATCCCGCGCAGAATGTCTTTACCGACCCGGCGACCATCAATGCCGGCCGCCCGACCGTGCTCACCCTCAACGCCAACAGCAGCCCGTTCGGCGCCTGGCAGAACCCGCGGCAGGCCTACCTGATCCAGGACGGCCCGCTCGCCTTCGGCAGCACCTACGAGCGCATCAATGCCGGCACCGCGCGGCACTGGCTCGGCACCAGCCTGCGCAACCTGCCGAACGATTTCATGATGAAGACCAAATACGACAAGTTCGTCGACTGGCCGATCCGCTACGAGGACCTCGAGTCCTGGTACGGCGAGGCCGAGCGCCAGATCGGCGTCTCCGCCAACAAGGACGAGCAGGCCTATCTCGGCATCACGTTTCCGCCAACCTACAACTATCCGATGCCCGGCCTGCCGGTGTCGCGGGTCGACATGATGGTCGAGGCGGCCATGCCGTCGTTCAAGATCGGCTTCGGCATGGACAACGTGCCGTGGAAGATCACGCCGACGCCGGCGGCGCGCAATTCGCAGCCCTACCAGAACCGCCGCGTCTGCGCCGGCAACACCAACTGCATCCCGATCTGCCCGATCCAGGCCAAATACGACCCGACGGTGACGCTCGCCGAGGCGCTGCGCACCGGACGGGTCGAGATCAGGTACCGCACCGTCGCCGCGAACATCTCGGTCGGCGCCAACCGGCGCGTCGACGGCATCGACACCATTACTTATGCGACCGACCAGGGCCCGCCGACCGGCACCCGGCGCGTCACCGCCAGGCTCTACATCATCGCCGGCAACGCCATCGAGACGCCGCGCCTGTTGCTGCTGTCGAAAGGCGCCAACGCGCCGAACGGCGTCGCCAATTCGAGCGGGCTCGTCGGCCAGCACCTGATGGACCACCCGCTCTACCTCGCCTGGGCGCTGGCGCCGGCGCAGGTCTGGGGCTACCGCGGGCCGCTGTCGACGTCCGGCATCGAGATGGCGCGCGACGGCGAGTTCCGCCGCGCCCGCGGCGCCTTCCGCATCGAGATCGGCAACGAGGGCTGGAACTTCGCCATTCAGGATCCCAACACCACCACCGTCGACCTGATCAACGGCACCAATATCAGCCAGCTCAATCCGGGCAATCAGGCCATGTTCGGCCAACAGCTCGTCAACGCGCTCAACGACAGACTGTCGCGGCAATTCCGCCTCGGCTTCCTGGTCGAGCAGTCGCCCGAGGACAATTGCGCGGTGACCTTGTCGACGCAGCACAAAGATCATCTCGGCCTGTGGCGGCCGCAGATCAAATACGACCTGTCCGACTACACCAAGGAAGGCCTCTGGGTGGCCAAGCAGACGGCGAGCGCGATGTTCAAGGCGATGGGAGCGCAGGAATACACCAAGCCGCCGGAGCCCACGCCCAATCCCAACGACCGCGATCCGACGGTGTTCGAGTGGCGCGGCGAGCGCCTGAAGTATTTCGGCGCCGGCCACCTGGTCGGCACCCATACCATGGGCGCCGACAGCAAGACGTCCGTGGTCGACGACAAACAGAAGTCGTGGGACCATGACAATCTCTATCTGGTCGGCAGCGGCAGCTTCCCGACGGTCGCCACCGCCAACCCGACGCTGACGATCGCGGCGCTGTGCTTGCGCACCGCCGACCATATCGCCAAGAATGAGCTGCGATGATGGTGCGAACGCTACGCAGCCTGCTTGCGGCAACCGCGCTCATTGGCCTGCTCGCGGCGGGCGCAACGGCGGCCGACTGTCCGGCGGTGCCGGAGCCGCATCTTCCCAAGCCGGAGGCGCCGCTCAACGTCCAGCTCGTCAAGGATCAGCTGCGCGCCTACCACGACGGCGACTACATGGCGGACATGGCCGCGGTCTATGCCGTCGCCCGCAGTTACGTCGTGCAGCGCGCCGCCCAGGTGAAAAAACCCGCGGTCGTCCTCGATATCGACGAGACCTCGTTGTCAAACTGGCCCAATCTCAAGGCCGACGATTTCGGCTTCATCGGCAAGGGCCCCTGCACCCTCGAAAAAGGCTACGCCTGCGGCTTTCCCGCCTGGATCATGAAAGGCCGCGCGCCGGCGATCGAGCCGGCGCTCGCGTTCTACAATGCGGTGCGCGCCAGGCAGGTCGCGGTGTTCTTCATCACCGGGCGTACGCCCGATCAGCGCGAGGCGACGATCCGCAACCTGCGCCGCGCCGGCTTCGACGGCTGGGCCGGCCTGACCATGCGGCCGGAGAGCGACAAGGCCGCGAACAAGTCGGTGATCCCGTACAAGAGCGGCGAGCGCGCCAAGATCGAGAAGCGCGGCTATACCATCCTGGCGGCGATCGGCGACCAGCTGAGCGACAGCGACGGCGGCTCGACCGAGTGCAAGTTCAAGCTGCCGAACCCGTTCTACTTCATCCCGTAGCGCCGCCGCGCCTCACAGCTTGTGCGGCGAGCCGCGGTAGCCCTCGATGTCGGCATAGGCGTAGAAGCTCCTGGCGTGCGCCAGGCACTGCGCGTTGCTCAAGGTCTTTGCCGTCGCATTCCTCGGCTTCCAGTCGCCGGCGCCGGGCTTGAGCTGATCGAGCTTGCTGCCGCCGGCGGTGAAGATCTTGAGGGCGGCGTCGGTGCACAGGAACGACGTGATCGACGGCGCGAAGTCGGCGGCGCCGTCGGCGCCGACGAAGAACGCGCCGCTCGTGTCGCCGGCCTTGCCCGCGGCGGTGATGTTTTTTGCGAAATCGAGATTGGCGTCGTTGAGCTGCTTGAACTCGTCGAGCTGGATCTCGGAGCCGGCGATCGGGATCGGCGCGCCGGGGATCGACACCGCGTTACCCTGCGCGTCGCGCGTATCGATGCGGTTGGCGAGCTTGTACATGATGTTGCCGATCTTGTAGGCGGTGAAATCGTTCTGCAGGTAGACGATCTGCTTGACGCCGGCGAGCGACATCACGCCCGAGCATTGCGCGCACGATTCGAGCGAGGTGTAGAGCGTGACGTCGCCGAGCGAGGCGGCGCGCGGTCTGCCGGGAATCGCGCCGGTCCGCCAGTTATCGAAGATATCGGTGAGGCTGAACAGGCGCCGCACCATGCGCGACTCGGCGTGCTCGGCCGAGCTGCGGAAGAAATCGTTGTGGTTGAAGTCGAAGTCGATGATCTCGCCGTCGCCGTCGACCGCGATGCAGGCGATGTTGTGGCCGAGATAGCGGTCCCAGTTGACGCGCAGTCCGCCCGGGTTCGCCATCATGTCGCCGCGGTAGCGCGCCGGCGTCTGCGCCACGTCCTTCTGCGCCGCGCGCAGCGGATAGGTTCCGAGGGGCCCGCGCTTGTTGCCGTTCCAGAACCGCGTGATCAGCTTCATCAACAGGTAGCAGTAGATGCGGTGGCGCTCGCGCGCCGGTTCCTCGGCAAGCTCGGGCGCATCCCGCCTGAGATCGGCGGCGACGTCGGCGACGGCGTTGAGCGCTTTGTCCCAGTTGGCCCGCAGCGGCGCCTGATCGGCAAAGCCGGGCGGCAGCGGCTCGGCGGCGGCGGCCGGCGCCAGGCTCGCCGCCGAGAGCGCGCTGGCCGCGCCGGCGGCGCCGGCACCCTTCACGATCAGGTCACGGCGATTGATGTCGCGGTCCGCGCTCATAGGAGGCCCCCGAAATCTGCTACTTTGGCGCGAGTGTCCTTTAGCACGCACCAAGAACGGGCCTAATATACTGGATATATCCTACAACGTAAAGTTGAGGCCTCCGCGGCAGTCCTTAACGGACTGCGGCGCGGCGTCACTGCCGCCGCCGTCATCGCCAGCGGCCTTGCGCTCGAATTGCCGCGCTAGCGGCGCCTAAGGCTGGCTGGGGCGCCAGGATTCGAACCTGGGAATGGCGGAATCAAAATCCGCTGCCTTACCACTTGGCTACGCCCCAAGACTGCCGCCGGAAAACCGCGCCGAACCTGACGCCGGCCGCGGCTGGCGCGGACCATAGCGGCGCGGCCTTAAGCGATCAACTTGAGGTCGCCTCGCCCCCGCTCTTGCCCCGCCTCCGGCGCGGGCTAGATTGGCCGCCAAGGACGACAAATGACCTACCGCGCGCCGGTTGCCGACATCGTATTTGCACTCAAGCACGCCGCGGGCTTTGCCGCGGCGCTGAAGGACGGGCTCTACGGCGAGCTCGACGAGGCGACCGTCGAGGCCGTGCTGCAGGAAGCCGGCAAGTTCGCCACCGACGTCATCGCGCCGCTCAATCGCGAGGGCGACAAGTTCGGCACGCCGTTCAAGGACGGCCGCGTGACCATGCCGCCGGGCTGGAAGGAGGCCTACACCGCCTGGGCCGCCGCCGGCTGGAACGGGCTTGCCGCGCCCGCCGCGTTCGGCGGCCAGGAGCTGCCGCACGCCGTCAACGCCGCCTGCGTCGAGATGTGGAATTCGGCGTCGGCGGCTTTCGCCATCGGCCCGGTGCTGACCATGGCGGCGATCGACGCGCTCGCCGCCTATGGCACCGACGAGCTCAAGCAGCGCTATCTCGGCAAGCTGACGAGCGGCGAATGGATGGGCACCATGCAGCTCACCGAGCCGCAGGCCGGCTCCGACGTCGGCGCATTGCGCAGCAAGGCGGTGCGCGCCAAGGACGGCAGCTACCGCATCGCCGGCTCCAAGATCTTCATCACCTATGGCGAGCACGAGCTGACCGACAACATCATCCATTTCGTGCTGGCGCGGCTGCCGGACGCGCCTTCCGGCACCAAAGGCATCTCGCTGTTCCTCGTCCCGAAATTCCTCCCCGACGGCACGCGCAACGACGTGCGCGCGCATTCGGTCGAGCACAAGCTCGGCATCCATGCCTCGCCGACCTGCACCATGGTCTATGGCGACCAGGGCGGCGCGGTCGGCTTCCTCATCGGCGAGGAGCACAAGGGCATGGCGGCGATGTTCACCATGATGAACCGCGCCCGCCTTGCCGTCGGCCTGCAAGGCGTCGGCATCGCCGAGCGCGCGCTGCAGCAGGCAGAAGCTTACGCCCGCGAGCGCCGCCAGGGCGCCGGCGGCACCATCATCCATTATCCCGACGTCAAGCGCATGCTGCTGACCATGCGCGGGCTCACCGGCGCCGCGCGCGCCATCTGCTATGCGACCGGCGTCGCCATCGACCGCTCGCTGCGCGACAAGAGCGAGGCGGCGCGCAAGTCATGGCACGAGCGCGCCTCGCTGCTCACGCCGGTCGCCAAGGCCTTCTCCACCGACATCGGCATCGAGGTTGCCTCGCTCGGCGTCCAGGTGCACGGCGGCATGGGCTTCATCGAGGAGACCGGCGCCGCCCAGCATTACCGCGACGCCCGCATCGCCGCGATCTACGAAGGCACCAACGGCATCCAGGCTTTGGATTTGGTGACGCGAAAAGTGCCGCTCGACGGCGGCAGGACGGTCGCGCGTTATGTCGAGGAGCTGCGCGGCATCGTCGGCGCGGTGCAGGCGAGCAATGCGCCGGCCTTTGGCGAGACCGCGGCGCGGCTGCGCGAGGCGCTCGACTCTCTCGAGCGGGCGACGCAATGGCTGCTGGCGCAGCAAGGCTCGGACGCGGCGCTTGCCGGCGCCACGCCCTATCTGCGGCTGTTCGGCGGTGCCGCCGGCGGCTGTCTCTTGGCCGAGCAGGCGCTCGCGGCGCTGCGCGCGGGCGACGGTGCGGCGCGCGTGGTGCTTGCCCGCTTTTTTGCCGAGAACATCGCCGTGCAGGCCTCCGGCCTGGAACGATCCGTCACCGCGGGCGCCGACAGCGTGTTGCAGGCCGGCGCGGCGCTGTCCGTGTAGTCATTCCGGGGCGGCGCGAAGCGCCGAACCCGGAATCCAGCCGCTTGCTCCTTGCCCGGTTCTGAATTCCGGGTTCGCGTGCTACGCACGCGCCCCGCAATGACGAGACAAGAATTCGAGGTCGCCGCATGTCCCTCAAATCCAAAACCCTGTTCATCACCGGCGGCTCGCGCGGCATCGGCCTCGCCATCGCGCTCAAGGCAGCCAGCGACGGCGCCAATGTCGCCATCGCCGCCAAGACGGTTGCGCCGCATCCCAAGCTCGAAGGCACCATCCACACCGCCGCCGCCGCGATCGACAAGGCCGGCGGCCGCGCATTGGCGCTGCAGGTCGACGTGCGCGACGAGGCGGCGGTCAAAGCCGCGCTCGATGAGACCGCGGCCAAATTCGGCGGCATCGACATCGTCGTCAACAATGCCAGCGCCATCCAGCTCACGCCGGTTGCGCAGACCGACATGCGCCGCTTCGACCTGATGCACCAGATCAATACCCGCGGCAGCTTCGCGGTGTCGAAGTTCGCCCTGCCCTATCTGGAGAAGGCGGCGAACCCGCACATCCTGATGCTGTCGCCGCCGCTCGACATGGCGGAAAAATGGTTCGCGCCGCACACCGCCTATTCGATGGCCAAGTTCGGCATGAGCCTGGTGGTGCTCGGCCTGGCCGGCGAATTGCGCGGCCGCGTCGCCGTCAACGCGCTGTGGCCGCGCACCATCATCGCCACCGCCGCGATCAAGAACCTGCTCGGCGGCGACGCCATGATGGCGCGCTCGCGCAAGCCCGAGATCATCGCCGACGCGGCGTATCGCATCTTCGAGAAGCCAGTGAGCTTCACCGGCCATTTCCTCATCGACGACACCGTCCTCGCCCAGGAGGGCGTCACCGATTTCGACCGCTACCGCGTCGATCCGAGCCAGCCGTTACAGGTGGATTTCTTCGTGCCCGACTCCATGCCGCCGCCCAATGGCGTGAGCCTCCAACCTCTCTCGTCATCCTGAGGAGCGAGCGCAGCGAGCCTCGAGGGATGACAGTCCCGGGCCGTCGCCCTTCGCGGGCCGCGCTGCGCGCGGTCGCATCAGGGTGACGGAGATAGGTCTTCCACAGAGGCAACCCAGCGTCTAAGTATCGTCAATGTCCACGCTCCTCATCACCCATCCGGCCTGCCTCAATCACCTCACCCCGCTCGGCCATCCCGAGCGGCCGGACCGGCTGCGCGCCATCGAGCAGGCGCTCGAGGACGAGAAATTCCAGACCCTGGCGCGGGTCGAGGCGCCGGCCGCCGCCGCCGAGATCATCGCGCTCTGTCATCCGATGGATTACATCGAGGCGATCCGCGAGGCCTCGCCGCAGCAAGGCATGGTGCGGCTCGACGCCGACACCTCGATGTCGCCGGGCTCGTTCGAGGCGGCGCTGCGCGCGGCCGGCGGCGGCATCAAGGCGGTCGACGAGGTGATGACCGGCAAGGCGGCCAACGCCTTCATCGCCGTGCGCCCGCCCGGCCACCACAGCGAGACGGCGCGGCCGATGGGCTTCTGCCTGTTCAACAACGCCGCGATCGCCGCCCGCTACGCGCAGGACCGCTACGACGCCGAGCGCGTGGCGATCGTCGATTTCGACGTCCATCACGGCAACGGCTCGCAGGACATCTTCTGGTCGGACAAGACGGTGATGTACTGCTCGACGCACGAGATGCCGCTTTACCCCGGCACCGGCGCGATCACCGAGCGCGGCGAGTTCAACACCGTGGTCAATTGCCCGTTGCGCGCCGGCGACGGCGGCGTCCAGTTCAAGCAGGCCTTCGACAGCGTCATCCTGCCGCGGCTGCGCGAGTTCAAGCCCGACTTGCTCGTGATCTCGGCGGGCTTCGACGCGCACACCCGCGACCCGCTCGCCAACCTCAATCTGGTGGAAGCCGACTACGCCTGGGTGACGCAGAAGCTGATGGAGATCGCCGACGCGTCCGCCAAGGGCCGCATCGTCTCGCTGCTCGAAGGCGGCTACGACCTGCAGGCGCTGTCGCGCTCGGTCGCCGCCCACGTCACCGCGCTGATGCGCGGCTAGCGCAGCGACCTTCCTTCACCCTCCCCCTCGGGGAACGACCCTCCGTAACTCAGCGCGCCGTCAGCCCGCCGTCGATCGGCACATCGGCGCCGGTGATGAAGGCCGACGCGTCCGACAACAGATAGGCGCAGAGCGCGGCGACCTCCTCCGGCGCGCCGAGCCGGCCGAGCGGGACGTCGAGCGCCAATTTGTTTTTCACGGTGCCCGGATCCTTGGTGCCGGACGCGATCTCGTCGACCATCGGCCCCTCGACGAAGGCCGGGCACACGGCGTTGCAGCGCACCGGCGGCTTGAAGCGCGCGCCGTAGAGCGCAACCGACTTGGTCAGCAGCGACACCCCGCCCTTCGACGCCGTATAGGCGGCAAGGTTCGGCCCGCCGACCAGCCCGAGCACCGACGACAGATTGACGATCGCCCCGCCCTGCTTGCGCAGCAGCGCAAAGGCGTATTTGCAGCCGAGAAAGGTGCCGTCGAGATTGATCGAGAGCACGCGGCGCCAGGTGGCGAAGTCGGTTTTCTCGATATTGGCGACGGCGGCAATGCCGGCGGCGTTGACCAGGCCGTCGAGCCTGTCGATGGCGGCAACCGCGCGCTGCCAGTCGGCCTCCGAGGTGACATCGAGCGCGACATCGATGCCCGGGCGGCCTTTGAGATCGCTGGCGATGGCCTTGCCGCCGGCCTTCCTCACCGCCGCAACGACCGCCTTGCCGATGGCGCCCGCGGCGCCGGTCACCAGCACGGTTTTGTCGTTCAAATCGGCCACGCCCGCCCCCGTCATTGCATTATCGCTCATTCTCAAGCATTCATCGTCCGATGTCACCCGTCTGCCTCATCACCGGCGCGTCCATGGGCATAGGCGCGGCGCTGGCGCGCGAATTCGCCAAAGGCGGCCACGCGCTGGTGCTGACCGCGCGCCGCGAAGCGCATCTGGAGGCGATGGCGCGCGAGATCGCCGACGACGGCTATCCCGAGCCCGTCGTCATTCCCTCCGACCTGTCGACGCCGGCCGGCGTCACCGCGCTGGAGAATGCCGTTGCCGCCCGCGGGCTGGAGCCGGCCTTTGTCGTCAACAATGCCGGCTTCGGCCTGCACGGCGACGCCGCCACGCTCGACCGCGACAAGCAGCTCGCCATGATCGATCTCAACGTGCGCGCCTTGACCGACCTGTCGCTGCGCTTCATCGACGGCGTCAAGCGCCAGCGCGGCGGCATTCTCAACGTCGCGTCCGTCGCCGGCTTCCTGCCCGGCCCCGGCATGGCGGTCTATCACGCCACCAAGGCCTATGTTCTGTCCTTCACCGAGGCCCTGCACGGCGAACTCGCGGCTGACGGCGTGCGCGTCTGCGCGCTTTGTCCGGGGCCGGTCGAGACCGAATTCTTCGGCGTCGCCGGGCTGCCCGACGACTATTTCCCCGAGTATTTTGCCCGTTCCGCCGAGCGCGTCGCGCGCGAAGGTTACGAGCTGTTTATGGCCGGCCACCGCGTCGTGGTTCCAGGCACGCCGAATCGCATCATGACGCTGCTGCCGCGCTTTTTGCCGCGCGCCCTGCTGCTCGGCATCACCGGGCGGCGCTGGCGGCGCGCCAATCGCGGCGGTGGATAAACCTGGCTATCTCGCCTGCCGATGACGGCTTACAATGCGAGACAGCGCTTCGCCGGGATGCCGACATGGCCGACACCACCAATACCGACGTGAAGAAGATGCCCTTCGAGCGGGCGATCGAGGAACTCGAATCGATCGTCAAGGATCTCGAGGCCGGCAAAGTGCCGCTGGAAAAATCCGTCGAACTCTACGAGCGCGGCGAGGCGCTCAAGAAGCGCTGCGAGGAACTGCTGCGCCAGGCGGAAGCACGCGTGGAGAAGATCACCCTCGATGCCGACGGCAAGCCGGCCGGCAGCGAGCCGCTCGACGTGGAGTGAGCGTGAAGGTCGGGCGCAGGCTCGTCGTCTACGTCCAGGGCTACGACCCGCGCGGCCTTGCCGAATACTATCGGATGTTCCGCCGCGAGCACCGGCGCACCTGCGAGCTCTACGGGCTGTCCGGCAAGGTCGGGGCCGCCGAGAACGATCCGCAACGCTTCATCACTACATGGGACGTGAGCACCGCCGGCGACGGCTGGCAGGTCGAGACGCGCTACATGTTCCTGCGCTGGGAGGACATCATCCGGCGGGACTTCGCGCGGCCGGTGTGGTGGAAGATCGTGCACATGTATCGCGCCTACGTCGCCGCCGTGCTCACCGGCGTGGTGGCGCGCATCGTCAAGGCGCATTGGCGCTTCGGCCTGTTCACGCTGTACACGCTCGTGGTGATGACGCTGTGGATCGTGCTCGGCGTGCTCGCCGGCGTGCTCGCCATGAAGCTCCTGATCGCCCTCGGCGCGCCGCCCGCGGCGGCCAGATTTGTCGGCAGCGTCGCGGCCATCGGCAGCTTCGCCTCGATCTTGTGGCTGACGGAGAAGCGCACCTACCTGCTCTATCTCTGCGACGACAGCGTCTCCACCGACCAGTTCGCCCACGGCCGGCGGCCGGACTGGGAGGAGCGCATGGAAACCTTCGCCGGCTACCTGGTCGATGCGGTCGGCGCGAGCGGCGCCGACGAGGTGGTGATCGTCGGCCACAGCTCGGGCTCGTTCCTTGCCGTCGACGTGCTCGACCGCGCGCTGGCGCGCGACCCTGCGCTCGGCCGGCACGGGCCCAGGGTCGCGCTGCTGACGGTCGGCGCCAATCTGCCGATCATCGGCTTTCATCCGCAGGCGCAGTGGTTCCGCGACCGGCTGCGGCGGCTGGCGGTCGCGCCGGACATCGCCTGGGTCGATTACCAGTCGCGCCACGATGTCATGAACTTCTGGCCGTTCGATCCCATCATTGGCCACGGCATCGAACTCGGTGCCGAGCGCCGCAACCCGTCGGTGGTTACCGTCAGTTTCCGCGACCTGTGGACGCCCGAGACCTTCAATCGCCGCCGCTGGCGGTTTTTCGACGCCCATTTCCAGTTCCTGCGCGCCAACGACCGCCCTGGAGCGGCTTATGATTACTATTTGATTTGCTGCGGACCTTTCGACCTCGTGACCCGGGCGACACGGCCGGCGGAGGTAAAGTCGGTTTTGGCGCCAAAACCGGAACCGGCCGCGCAGCCCCGAATTGCCTAAGATGATGGAACTGGTGTAAGTCAGCCCTCAGCGCTGGGGCCGCCAAAGCAATTCCCGGAGTAGGTTTTTGTCCGAATCATCCAAAACCCCGCTGCTCGATCGCGTCAATTTTCCAAGCGATCTTAAGAACTTCTCCCCCGACCAGCTCAAGCAGCTCGCCGACGAGCTGCGCTGGGAGACGATCGACGCCGTGGCCAAGACCGGCGGCCATCTCGGCGCCGGCCTGGGCGTCGTGGAGCTGACGGTCGCCCTGCATCACGTTTTCGACACGCCGCAGGACAAGCTGATCTGGGACGTCGGCCATCAGGCCTACCCGCACAAGATTCTGACCGGGCGGCGCAGCCGCATCCGCACCATCCGCCAGGGCGGCGGCTTGTCCGGCTTCACCAAGCGCGCCGAGAGCGAATACGACCCGTTCGGCGCGGCGCACTCCTCGACCTCGATCTCGGCCGGGCTCGGCATGGCGGTCGCCCGCGACCTCGCCGGCAAGAAGAACCACGTGATCGCCGTCATCGGCGACGGCGCGATGTCGGCCGGCATGGCCTACGAGGCCATGAACAATGCCGGCGCGCGCAACGAGCGGCTGATCGTCATCCTCAACGACAACGACATGTCGATTGCGCCGCCGGTCGGCGCCATGTCGGCCTATCTGGCGCGGCTGATCTCCGGCCGCACCTACCGCACGCTGCGCGACATCGGCAAGCAGCTCGCCCAGCACCTGCCGAAATTCTTCGAGCGCAAGGCCGAGCGGGTCGAGGAATTCGCCCGCGGCTTCTGGACCGGCGGCACGCTGTTCGAGGAGCTCGGCTTCTATTATGTCGGCCCGATCGACGGCCACAATCTCGACCATCTGCTGCCGGTGCTGCGCAACGTGCGCGACGTCGAAAGCGGCCCGATCCTGGTCCACGTGGTGACGCAGAAGGGCAAGGGCTACGCGCCCGCGGAAATCTCCGCCGACAAATATCACGGCGTGGTCAAGTTCGACGTCGCAACCGGCGCCCAGGCCAAATCGACCGCCAAGGCGCCGCAGTACACCAAGGTCTTCGCCCAGAGCCTGGTCGCGGAGGCGCGCAAGGACGACACGATCGTCGCCATCACCGCGGCGATGCCGTCGGGCACCGGGCTCGACTTGTTCGAGAAGGAATTCCCGCGGCGCTTCTTCGACGTCGGCATCGCCGAGCAGCACGCCGTGACCTTCGCCGCCGGCCTGGCGACGGAGGGCTTCAAGCCGTTCGCCGCGATCTATTCGACCTTCCTGCAACGCGCCTACGACCAGGTCGTGCACGACGTCGCCATCCAGCGGCTGCCGGTGCGCTTCGCGCTCGACCGCGCCGGGCTGGTCGGCGCCGACGGCCCGACCCATGCCGGCTCCTTCGACGTCGCCTATCTCGGCTGCCTGCCCGGCTTTGTGCTGATGGCGGCGGCCGACGAGGCCGAGCTGGTGCACATGGTGGCAACCCAGGTGGCCATCGATGACCGGCCCTCGGCCGTGCGCTACCCGCGCGGCGAGGGGCTCGGCGTGGCCATGCCCAAGGAGGGCGTGCCGCTCGAGATCGGCAAGGGCCGGGTGCTGCGCGAGGGCCACAAGGTGGCGATCTTCTCCTACGGCGCGCGGCTCGGCGAATGCCTGAAGGCCGCCGACGAGCTCGCCGCGCTCGGGCTGTCGACCACGGTCGCCGATGCCCGCTTTGCCAAGCCGCTCGATACCGACCTGCTGCTGCGGCTGGCGCGCGAGCACGAGGTGCTGATCACCATCGAGGAAGGCGCCGTCGGCGGCTTCGGCTCGTTCGTGCTGCAGACGCTGTC
>Ga0070741_10001994_pt1 | contig 57343 bp, 51 predicted proteins | sample Coa_R1_4_FD_66440 | JGI IMG/M metagenome (GOLD analysis project Ga0070741, IMG submission 66440) | Surface soil microbial communities from Centralia Pennsylvania, which are recovering from an underground coalmine fire - Coalmine... | ecosystem: Environmental > Terrestrial > Soil > Unclassified ... | reverse complement strand
CTTGGGACTTCCTGCAACGCGCCTTATTGTTCGACCTGCCTTTTCAGGTTTCGTTCTCCCCCTTTTTCGGCCCGCTGCCTAACTTTCACCCCTGTGGCTGGTAGGTGTCGGGTGACTAGGATAAACAGCGTTATTTTGAATTATTGGAAGTACAAGGCACACTTGCCGATGAAAACGATGAAAGGGTAGTTTACATCTCATGCCGACTTGGAAAGCAACGGCTTGTTCTTGCAGCAACATCGCATTCATCAAGTACTGGGGCAATATCGACGAGCGCCTGCGCCTGCCTGCCAACGGCTCAATCTCGATGAACCTGGATGGGCTGGGGACAGAAACAACGGTGGAATTCCGCGACGATCTGGAATGCGATGTCGCAACAGTGGACGGTCAGGAAATGACCGGAGCGGCACTGGATCGCATCTCGCGCCACCTCGATCACGTGCGAGCGATGGCCGGGCAATCATTGCGCGCTGCCGTCACCTCGCGGAACAACTTCCCGGCGGGCGCAGGGATCGCGTCCTCGGCTTCGGCCTTTGCCGCCCTCTCGGTAGCAGCAACAGTGGCCCTGAATGTCGTCCTTTCGGAGCGCCAGTTAAGCTGCCTGGCACGGCTCGGTTCCGGCTCGGCGGCCCGTTCGATCCCCGGCGGCTTTGTGGAGTGGCACGCCGCGGCCACGCACGAGGAAAGTTTCGCCGAATCGTTCGCGCCCGCCGATCACTGGCTGCTGACTGACCTGGTTGCCATCGTCAGCCGGGCGCACAAAAGTACCGGCTCCACCGAGGGCCACGCACTGGCCGCAACCAGCATCTTCCAGGAGACACGGGTCAAGGATGCGCCACGCCGCCTGGCGCTGTGCAAGCAGGCCGTACTGGCCTGCGACTTTGACCAACTGGCGGAGATCGTGGAACTGGACTCAAATATGATGCACGCCGTCATGATGACCAGCCAGCCGCCGCTGTTCTACTGGTCGCCGACGACGCTGGCCCTGATGCGCTCCATCCGGCAGTGGCGGGCCAGCGGGATCGGCGTGTGCTACACCATCGACGCCGGGGCCAATGTCCACTGCCTGTGCGCGCCCGGCGACGAACAGGTCGTCTCCGACAGGCTATCGAGTTACGAGGGCGTGCTTGAGGTGCGCCGGGCAGGCCCTGGCGGGCCAGCGCGGGTTGTGACAGGCTGAGATCGCGGCGCGGATCAGGCCGCCGTGCTGTGCGGCTCCGGCTCGGCGATGCGCACCGTCTGGTACGTCTCGACGTGCAGCTTGGGGTGACGCCAGGTATCGCCGGGCAGGCCCATCTTTCGGCTGAGGAGCGTCAGGAATTCCACTGGATCGGGCACGCGCTCCCAGACTTGCGGCAGGAACGTGCTGCGGTAAGGGCCAAGCTGCAACGTCACGCCATCGATGTACGGACGAATCAGTTTCGGCAGGTCATCAGGGCTGTCGTAGTGAAGCGGCACGGAAGGGGTCAGCACGGAGATTTCGATCTGGATGTGTGGCACTTCGGCGGCCACCACGGGTGGGAAACGCGGATCGTTGAGTGCCGTCTGAACGGTGGTCACAGCCACTTCCTCGGCCAGAGGGCGCCGGGCCATGAGCGTTCCGGTGCAGCCGCGCAGTTCGTCATTCATCAGAAGGGTCACGAAACAGGCGCGCTCTTCACGCAAACGTGGGGGCAGGGTTTCCAGATCGAGGACCGGGCGCACGCCGCCAGCCGTCACGGCTTCGAGCGTCTGCCGGGCAATGCGCAGCAGTTGAGCCTGTTCTTCAGGCGTGTACTCGTCCGTCATGTCTGGCTTGGCTCCACAGCAACAAGCGCATGATAGGCCCGGTTATGATAAACCAGCGGCGCGCGCTCGGCGTCGTACCCCGCAAACACGACTTCGCCAAAGAAGATCGTGTGCGTACTTACATCATGCTTCGATTTTACAATACAGTCAAGCCAGGCGATTGCGCCGGGTAATAAGGGTGAACCTGTCTCGGCGGTGAACACGTCCAACCCTTCAAAGCGATCCACCACGTTCGGCTCCAACCCGGCAAAGCGGTTGGAGAGCCATTCCTGCCCGACGCCGAGCATCGAAATGGCGTATACCCCGGAGCGCATGACCAGATCGTGCGCATAGGCCCCTTTGTTCAGGCAGACCAGCACCAGCGGCGGCTCCAGCGATACTGACGTGAAGCTGCTGACCGTCATCCCCGCGCGTTCGCCGCCTGCCACCGTCGTGACAACCGTGACGCCGGTGGACCACTGGCGCATCGTCAGGCGCAGCATTTCCGAATCGACAGCCATCCAATTCACTCCATTCCGCGTGCTTGAACAGATTATACACAACCCAACCGCCGGGTTTGCATAGACTCACGGTACATTTACCGCCAGCAGGCTCAAAATATGGGGCGTGATGTGCAGCAGCGAACTGAAGCCCGCCGCGAACTGGTGGCGCGCCGCGCCGATCACTACCGTCGGCACGTCATTCTCTGTATGCTGGCGGATCGAGAGGTCTTCCATATTGCCGTGATCGCTGGTGATGAGGATCAGGCCCTCGTCATCGTTCCAGGCATCGAGCAAACCGGCCATCACGCGGTCAAAGCGTTCCAGAATGCTGACACCGCGCTCGAAGGGGCCACGATGCCCGATCTCGTCCGTGAGCCAGGTAGACACGAGCGAGAAGTCGTACTGCCGGGCCAATTCGGCCAACCTGGCCCCGGCTTGCTCTGGCGAGTAGATGGGTGCATCGGGATAGCCCAGGACTTCACGCCAGCCTTCGCCCGTCCAATCGGCGCTGAGAGCCATGCCTGCGAACAGGTCATCCGCGCCCCGGATGGGCACACCGCCAGTGTGTGCCGCGTGCTGGATGGACGAGCGCAGCGTCTTGCCGCGATTGATGGAATGGAAGAAGCGCGGCGGAAATGCATCCAAAAGTGCAGCACGCCTGCCCTGCGCTGTAAGCTGCTTGAACAGGCTGCTTTCGTCCAGAATGGCGCGGATCGCGGCGTTGGGCTTCGGCCCGTAGTGTTCCCCGATCTCAGTCGGCACGTTGCGCCCGGTCAGGATCACGGCCTGTCCGGTAGCGCTTTGCGGTCTGCCCGGCACGCCCAACCGAGGATCGGTGGGGATGAAGATGGCCCGGGCCGACTCAGTACGCGGTGTGCTGCGCAGCCAGCGCCGATTGCCCGCCAGGGCGTGCAGGGTAGGCGTATTGGCGACGGCGAACGGGTTGTTGGCGGGGTCGTCTTCGCCTAGGCCGATCCCGTCCAGGAAGATCAAGAGAATGTGCATTCTCGCGGTGCTGCTTTCTACATCGTGCTGTCCCACACGACTATAACCGATAAGAGCCGATCAGGCCGACGAGTCTTACCTTTTCGACAGTTTGCAGTATGATTTAGATCATCATCAAAGGGGGTGGCGATCATGAATGCGGATATTCCGGCAGGCTCCATCGATGCATTGCTAAACGGCGATCACGGCGCGCCTTTTGATCTGCTTGGGCCGCACCCCGTTGACGAAAACCGGGTGTCGGTGCGAGCCTTTCGCCCGACGGCGGAGACACTAACCCTGGTCAATGATCACACCGGGGAGCGCACCGAAATGGCACGCTGGCGCGCGGAGGGTTTCTTCGAGGCCACGCTGGCCGGGTCGTGGCCGGGCCTGCAATATCACTATGAAGCGGTGGGTTACGACGGACAGCAGGAAGTGATCATCGACCCGTATGCATTCCCGCCCACGATCACCGATTATGACCTGCATCTGTTCGGCGAGGGCCACCACCTGTATGTCTACGAGAAACTTGGCGCGCATCCGTACAAGATCGAGGGAGTAAGCGGCGTTCGTTTCGCGGTGTGGGCGCCCAACGCCTACCACGTTGGCGTCGTCGGCAACTTCAACGGTTGGGATACGCGCACCCATCCCATGCGCCTCCACGAGGGCAGCGGCGTCTGGGAACTGTTTGTCCCCGGATTGGGCGCGGGCGAAGTTTACAAGTATGACGTGCGCTCCAGGTTCAACGGCTACCGGGTCGAGAAAGCCGACCCCTATGGCTTTTACTGCGAGGTGCGCCCCAGGAATGCCTCCGTCGTCGTGGACATTGGCGCTTACACCTGGCAGGACTCCGCGTGGATGGACGAACGCGCCAGGCGCAACCCACTCTCGCAACCGATGTCGATCTACGAAGTGCATCTCGGATCGTGGCGGCGCAGGGCAGACGGCACGTGGCTCAATTACCGCGAACTGGCCCCACTGCTGGTCGAGTACGCGCGGCAAATGAACTTTACGCATCTCGAACTGATGCCCGTTTCCGAACATCCTCTGGATGCTTCGTGGGGCTACCAGACAACGGGTTACTACGCCGTGACCAGCCGCTACGGCAAGCCGGACGACTTCATGTTCTTCGTTGATTACTGTCACCAGAATGGGATCGGCGTCATCCTGGATTGGGTTCCGGCGCACTTTCCGAAAGACGAACACGGCCTGGGCTACTTCGACGGCACGCACCTGTACGAGCACGCCGATCCGCATCAGGGAGAGCACCCGGATTGGGGAACGTACATCTTCAACTTCGGGCGCAACGAGGTGCGCAACTTCCTGATCGCCAACGCGCTCTTCTGGCTGACCCGCTACCACGTCGATGGCCTGCGCGTCGATGCGGTATCGTCGATGCTCTACCTGGATTTCTCGCGCAAGGCCGGCGAATGGGTTCCCAACAAATACGGCGGGCGAGAAAACCTGGAAGCCATCGCCTTTTTGAAGGAAATGAACGAGATCGTCCACCGCGAATGCCCCGGCGCAGTGACCATCGCCGAAGAGTCCACATCGTGGCCGATGGTGTCACGCCCGGTCTACCTGGGTGGGCTGGGCTTCACCTTCAAGTGGAACATGGGCTGGATGCACGACACGTTGGACTACATGAAGACCGATCCGCTCTACCGCCGCTACAAGCATGACCGAATCACCTTCTCGCTGGCCTACGCCTTCAGCGAGAATTTCATTCTGTCGCTGTCCCACGACGAAGTGGTTCACATGAAGGGATCGCTCATCAGCAAGATGGCAGGCGACTGGTGGCAAAAGCTGGCCTCGCTGCGCCTGCTGTACGGCTACCAGTTCACCCATCCCGGCAAAAAGCTGCTGTTCATGGGCCAGGAGTTCGGCACGTGGAGCGAGTGGAGTGAGACGCGCGCGCTGGACTGGGATTTGCTGGACTGGCCGACCCACAGGCAGCTACAGACCTGGGTCAGCGACCTGAACTGGCTGTATAACGCCCAGCCCGCGCTCTACGAACACGACTTCGATCTGAAAGGCTACCAGTGGATCGAGGTCAACGATGCGGAGCAAAGCGTGTTTTCGTACATGCGCTTTGCCGATAATCCTGACGACTTTCTGGTCATTGTCTGCAACTTCACGCCCATCCCGCGCCACAACTACCGGATCGGCGTGCCGAAGTTGGGGCGCTACAGGGAGTTGCTGAACAGCGACTCGGAACATTACGGCGGGACGAACCTGGGCAACCTGGGCGCAGTCAATGCCGACCCGATTGCCTGGCACGCCTGGCCGCACAGCCTGAGTCTGACGCTGCCGCCGCTGGCGATCCTGATCTTGCAGTTGGAAACGCCGTCTGCTCTCTGAGCGCGATGGCCGATTATCGGCCTGCATTTCATTCATTAGGGGTCAACCATGTACCAGACTTACCACCTGTCCCACGCCGACGCCATGAAAATCATCACGGCCATTCAGCAGGAGTTGGAGCGACAGAACAAGGGCGCAGCGATTGCCGTGTCCGATGCGCACGGCGAGCTGCTGGCCTTCCTGCGCACAGATGGCTGCCCGCTGCCGCCCATCAACAACGCCATGAACAAGGCATTCACCGCGTCACGCGAGCGGCGTGAAACCAGCGCCATCCGCGAACACGCCCGCGAGGATGACTATCCGATGACCAACTTTGGCGACCTGCGCTACATCAACTGGGGCGGTGGCGTGCCCATCGTCTACCAGGGGCAGGTGGTGGGGGCCGTCGGCGTCAGCGGGCTGCCGGAGCAAGAAGACATTGTGCTGGCCCGCATGGGTGCAAGCCTGATCAAGTAAGGCTTGGCCTCGCGGTTATTGAGCCTGGTGCGTGCTGCCATCAGGAACAGGGCCAGTATAACAGCAGCGGGCCGTTCTTGATGGCGCACCTTCATACGTATTATCGATGCGGAAAGTTAACATTTCCGTGTTAGACTTAACGCGGCCAATCGGAAAGCGAACGCCCTCGCTCCGGGGTGGAAATATCGTATTGTCACTGTATTGGAATGTATGGCATGAAGACTCCGGCGGGCAAAGAGTGCCCACAATACTACGCAGATTTTCACCGGGGGCGGCATGTGCAGGAATGCCGCCTCGCGGCGCGCAACCCCGACTCTGCCCCCTGGCATCCGTCGGACTGTGCGCGCTGCCAGGTTCCCGACATCCTGCGCGCCAATGCCAGCCCCGACATGCGCCTGCGACTGACCATCAAGCCCGGCATCCTCGGCTTCGGGCGGAGCAACAAGGTCGATGCGTACTGCGAAAAACACGGCATCGCCATCGACGACCCGATTGTCGGCTGCCCCCGGTGCAACGCTGAACGCCCCGGCATCGACGCCTTCCTGAATGCGCTGGAAAGCAAAGAATGATCAAGGCCGTCCTCTTTGATCTGGACGATACGCTGCTGCGTACCAACACCGATCATTTTGTCGAGCGCTACCTGGCGAGCCTGGCCGATCTGTGCTTGAAGCGCGTTCCGGCGCTTGCCAGCCATGAAATTCCCATCGACAAGGCCATCGGCTACGCGGCGCGGGCGACGGTGGGCAACCTCGACCCGACGCGCGTCAACGCAGAAGTGTTCGCCACCACGATCACGAACCTGTTGAACCTGCCCGCCGACGCCGCCCAAAAATTGATCGAAGTATTCCAGCAGGGTGCTGAATTGCAATCGTCGGAGAATGTCAGCCCGATCCCGGCGGCGCGCCCGTTGATCGAACGCCTGCTGGACATGGGCCTGGCCGTCGCCATCGCCACCAACCCGCTCTTCCCGCCCGCTGCCGTCGCGCAGCGGCTGGCCTGGGGCGGTCTGGATTCGCCGCGCCTGCCCTACGCGCTGGTCACGAATATCGACATCATGCACTTCACCAAGCCCAACCCCCACTACTACGAGGAAATCCTGGCCCGGATCGGCGCAGAAGCGGACGAGGCGATCATGATCGGCGACAGCTTCGCCAACGACATCGTTCCGGCAGCTCAGGCCGGGCTGAACACGTTCTGGATCGATTGGGGCGAAGCGCCCACTTCGCCCGACATCGTGCCGGACGGCATGGGAACACTGGACGACTTCGCGCAGAAGGTCGCGGCAGGCTGGCTGTCTGCTCTTACACCGCGCCCGCGCACCGCCGCCCAGGTACCGCCGCGTATGCTGGGCGACGTGGCGGCCCTGTTTGGCCTGATCGATGCCATGAACCCGGCTTACTGGCACGCGCGCCCTGATCCGAATGAGTGGTCGCCGCTGGAAACCGTTTGCCACCTGCGCGATAGCGAACGCAGTGTCCAGCGCCCTCGCTTGCAGCGGATTGCCGCCGAGGACAACCCGTTCATCTCGCAGCCACAAGAGCCGCCCGGCCCCGGCGAACGTGACCTGACCGGCGAAGATGGCTACGCAGCCATGCGCCAGTTCTGGGAAGAGCGCTGCCGCACGCTGGATTTCCTGGAAGGACTGAGCGCTGAGGACTGGAACCGCCCCGCCCGGCACAGCATCTTCGGCCCGACCACACTCCTGGAGATGGCGCACTTCACCACGCGCCACGATCACCTGCACCTCAACCAGTTATGCCAGACCATCGGGCGGTGCAGGTAGCCGCGCCAGGGCGTCACTGAGGTAAACTCTCCTTGCTTACCATTCATGTCCACCCAATGGAGCCTCGATGACCGTCAGCATCCCGTTTGACTACCACATGCACAGCACCAATAGCTGCGACTGCCGCACGCCGATGGCCGAGATGTGCCGCGAAGCCATCCGCAAGGGTATCCCGGAGATTGCCTTCACCGAACACCTGGATCGGCAGCCCGGCGACTACTGCTATGACCGCTACGACCCGGAACAGTTTTTCCGAGACATAGAAGCCTGCCGCGCCGAGTTTGGCCCGCAGGGATTGACGATCAAGGCGGGGATTGAGGTCGGGGAGATGCACCTTTTCCGTGCCGAGGTCGAGCCGATCCTCAACAGTTACCCCTACGACCTGGTGCTGGGCAGCCTGCACTGGAACCAGGGCGAGAGCATCTTCGAGCGCGACTATTTCTTGAAGCGCGAGCCGCAAGACGTGGCGCGGGATTATTTCACCGAGCTGGCCGAACTTGTCAACGGCGGCGGTTTCAATATCATGAGTCACATGGACGTGTTCAAGCGTGTCGGTTACAGCGTCCACAAGCGTTTCGACATCACGGAGTGGGAAGAATACGTGCGGCCCATCTTTGCGGCCTGCATCCGCCAGGGAATCGCTCCGGAGATCAACACCAGTGCGCTGCGTATGCCGATTCGCCAGACACACCCGACGGTGGAAGCGATCCGCTGGTATCGGGAGATGGGCGGCGAACTGCTGTCTATCGGCAGCGACAGCCACACTCCGCACGATCTCGGCTTCGGGCTGGAGCAGGCCATCGCTATCGCCAAAGAGGCGGGATTTACGCACCTGACTCGCTTTGCGGGGCGCAAGGTCGTGGACTTCGTGCCGATCTGAGAGATCGCCGCCAGGGAAGGGGTTATGTTTCAGCCAGCCGATTCGGCGGAATCAGCGTCACCCGCAGCGCCAACTGGCGTGTCAGCACCGTCTGCGCCGTCGTTCGAGCCGTTTTTGCTGGTTCCTCAGACCCGCAAGTTCTTCATGGGACAGGCGCGCCACTTGCCTATTCAGGAATTGTGGGTGATCGTCTTCTTTGGCTTCTTCACGTTCATGGCGATGTGCCTGCTGGTCGGGGCGCTGGGCGAATACGCCGATGCCGGGCGCTTGCAGCAGTCGGGGGTGATCACCCAGGGGACGATCATCAGCCGCACACTGAGCAGCGGCAAGAGCACCAGCTACTACCTGACCTATGAGTTCAGCGTGAAGGGGTCGGACACGCGATTCACTCGCCAGCAGACGGTGAGACGCGCAGCCTACGAGGCGCACCCGGAAGGCTCACTCGTGACTGTCGCCTATTTACGCGACGATCCGAACGTGTCCAGGCTGGCCGGGAAGGACGCGGATGATTCCGTGATGCAGGCCAGCGTGCCTGAAAGCGGCCTGTTCGTGCTGATTACGCTGGTGATCATGTTTTTTCTGTTGCGGCCTGTCGTGCGAGATCGGTGGCTGGCGCGCAACGGGCGCATTCTCGAAGGCAAGGTTGTGAAGAGCAACGGGCGGCTGGCGGGTTCAAAGCGCCGCTACTACAGGTTGACGGTTCAATACGAGTTTCTTTCACCGTCCGGTGTGCTGCTGTCCGGCAAGCAAAATGCCCAGCGCGACGACCTGCGGCACAGCCTGCTGCCCAGGCCGGGGGCGCCCGTCGCCGTGCTGTATGCCGATGATCGCCACTACAAGATGCTGTGAGGGAAGGGCCAACGCCATCTTGCGCTACCCGACGCTTTCCGAACTGATTTACATCAACGGCAGGGTGCTGAACAACCCGCAGATTCTTCAAGGCAAGCAGAAAATTCGGGACATGGCCTTGCTCGAAGCGGCAGTGGCGCGCCCTGCCGCCAGCGCGTTCGGCCAGGATGCGTACCCTGAACTGGCCGATAAGGCCGCTGCGCTGTTACATTCGATAGCGCGCAATCATCCCTTTACCGACGGCAACAAGCGCACCGCCACAGTGGCCGCCATCTTTATGTTGGAGGTCAATGGGCAGCATGTGGCCTGGCAGCCCCAAGAAGCGCTGGCGATGATCCTGAGCGTGGCAGAGGGCCGCTGTGACGTGGACAGCCTGGCCCGCTGGTTTCCATCAGTGCCGGGTGAAAGCTCGCTGCAAGAAGATGCCGAGAAGGATATGCTCATCATCAGTCACATCCTTCATGATCATCAATGGTTACTCGATGAACTCAGCAAACGATAGACCTGTCCGCTACCTTACTGCCTCCGACCTGTACAATATCAACAGCGAAATCACGGAGGGAAACACAATGGTGCGTGACATGCACCTGCTCAATTCAGCGGCCCGGCGTCCGGCCATCAGTCTCTTCGGAGAAGCACAGTTCCCGACCATCCTCGACAAGGCGGCAACGCTGCTGCATTCGCTGGCTTACCACCATCTCTTCGTCGATGGCAACAAGCGCACTGCTGTGCGCGCCGTGACACACTTCCTGGAACTGAACGGCTATCGTATTTCCTGGGATTACGAGGCCGAGTATCCTTTTGTGTTGGAGGTGGCGCAAGGCAAACACGACATTCCTGAGATCGCGCAGTGGCTGGCGCAATTTATCCATGCTACGATTAGCCCCTGAACGACACCCTGCCCGATCTCGCGCGGCACGCAGCAGCCCGTGCAGCAGAACAATGGGAGGATAAACACCCCCGCGCTCAGTGCATCAGTGTGTAGGCCAGGGCGCTGGTTTCGGCGGAAGGCTCGGCAGCCAGTTCGTGCCGCAGAAGGCGCTGCAATTCCTCGAAGTGTGCGTGAATCTTCTTCCGTTCTCCCTTGAGCGCATAGCAGGTCATGATGGCCCGGTGCACGTCTTCGCGGTAGGGTTCGACTTTCAAGACCTGCCGGAATGATTGAAGCGCTTCCTTGAAGCTGCCCCGCGCCCGCGCGCACTCCCCTAAGCCGATCAGCGCCTCCAGATACGCTTCGCGGAGCGCTTCGCGTCGTGCGTCCACCCAGTTGGCATGTACCGACGAGAGGAATTCACCCCGGTACAGCGCCACCGCCCTGCGCCACAAATCTTCGGTTCGCACATCGCGCGGCGGGAACAGGCGCGCCCTTGACGTAACCGTCTCCAACTCCTGAGCATCGCACCACACGTCGATGTCGGGGTTGATCAGGTACAGACCATCCTGAAAGGCGATCACGTTTTCGCCGAGCGCCTGCCGTGCCCGGTACAGCGTCGTGTGGAAGTTGGAACGCACGCGCGCCGGTGGGCTGTCCGGCCAGAAATCCAGGCTGATCTGCTCACGGCTCTCCGGCCCCACAAACAGCAGGTAGAAGAATAATTCACGTGCGGCGGTAGCACGCCATTCGGAAGACGGGATCGGCTCGCCATCGCGCTCAATGCTGATCCGCCCCAGGGTATAGACTCGCAGGCTGTATGTTTCGCGCGGGGCATCGTGGCCGGCGATACGCACCTCGCGTGGCACCTTGAGCCGCGCCTCGCGTAGCCGCTTCAGTTCACGAGCCACTAGTTCGTATTTGCTCGGCGCTGCGGAGATGAACGAGTCCAGCAGCGGCGTATGCATGGCGACTGCCGCCAGGGGCTGCACGCTGCCCACTTCCTCCCCAATCTGCAATGCCTCCCGCAGGTAGCGTTGGGCAGCGCGTTCGTCCCCATTCAGCAGCGCCACGTGCGCGCACAGGCCAAGCAGTTCCACCAGTTCGGAGCGAATGCTCTGCTGCTTGAGGCCGCCCACAATGCAATCCAGCTTTTCGGCGGCCTCGGCGGATTGACCTTCGAGCGCCCGTGCCACCCACAGTGCAGCTTCCGCCACCGCGCCTTCGACGGCGATGTTATGTTTGTCGGCCAGCGCGCAGGCTTCCGCCGCCAGCGCAAGCGATTCGTCCAGTTTGCCCTGCCAGCGGCGCAGCACCGCCACACTGGTCAGGATCGCGCAGCGCAGCGACGGCTCACCGTTGCCAAGCAGTTCCAGCGCCCGGTTATAGCGCTGGGCGGCCTCGTCAAAGCCACCCCGATCACGCTGAAGATCGCCCATGCTCCACAGCAGATAGCTTTCGGCGCGGCGGTTCGGGAAGCGCGCCACCACGCTCAGGCCCTCCTGGAAACTGGATAGGGCCTGCTTGTAGTCGCCGCTGCGATGGTAGAAAAAGCCCAGGTTGTTGAGCGCCAGAGCCAGCGCACTGGTGCTGCCCAGCGAACGGCGCAGCGCCACCACTTCTTGCAGACAGGCGCTCGCATCGCTCAACCGCCCAAGACGGGAATAGGCCGTGCCCAGGTTCTGCAACAACTGCGAGATGGCGTAAGCGTCGCCTTCTTCGCGGTACAGCGGCAGCGCACTTTCCAGGTAGTATGTGGCCTCTTCTATCCGGCCCAGATGCATATGCGCCACGCCCAGAATGTTCAGCCCGCGCCCGTGTACGTTGCTGAGTTCTAGGCGGCTCTCGACGAGCTTCCCGGCCAGCAGAGCAGCCTCGTGGTAATTGCCGCGCTGCAACTGCAACATGGCCTGTTGTACCTGCACGCTGGACAGACCAGCCTGGTCGTTGGTGGCTGCGAACATGGCAGCGGCCTGTTGCAGTTCGGTTTCGGCGGCGGGGTATTCGTAACGGTCTGTATGCACCATCGCACAGGCGTGGAGCAGGCGCGGCGCAGCTACACCCGCCTGACTCAGCCGCATTCCCCAGTTGAGCAGCGTCTCGGTGTGGCCCTGGCGGAAGTAAGACTGGGCGACGCGCTCGGCGATTTGTGCAGCCTGGGCCGCTGCCTCCGCTGCCATGTAGTGTTCAAAGGCTTCGTCAACCTGATCCTGGCCCTCGAACCAGGCTGCCGCGCGCATGTGCAGATCGACAAACGTGTGCGGAAAATCCTCACGAAGCCGCCGCTGCAAAAAACTGCGGAAAAGTGCATGATAAAATAGTCCCCCCGGCGCTCTGCCCAGGAAAAGATGGCGGCTCTGGATTTCCGCGATACGTTCCAGGCTGTTGGGCAGCCCCAGCGCTGCCGAACACAATTCGGGCGTCAGGCGCGAGAGCGTGGAGGAAGCCAGCAGGAAATCACGGATTTCCGGCGGCTGCGCGTTCAGCATCGTGTTTGCCAGCGCGTCGAACAGGGCTTCCGGGCCTTCGCCGCCGCGCAGCATGGCCCGTTCCAGGTCAGGGGGCAATGGGTGGAGTGCCAGAATGGTTCCCGCAGGCCAGCCTTCGAGCCGGGTTGCCAATTCCGTGATGCGGTCAGCCGAGGGCGGTGTGCCGAGGATCATCCCGGCCAGATCGTGGATTTCCTGCCCGGTCAGGCGCAGTTCTTCCTGCCCGATGGCAAGCACCTCGCGGCGGGCGATCATTTCCACCAGCGGTAAGTCGGGCAGGATGCGGCTGATCAGGATCAGGTGACAGCTTTTGGGCAGCAGTGCGACCAGAGTGCGCAGCCATGCCTCCGCCGAGGGCGACCCGGCCAGGTGCTGCACGTCGTCCATAATGTAGATGGTGTCGCCGGTGGCTTCGTCCCGCAACGTGTCCGCGATCAGGGTGGCAAGTTCGGCAGGCGCATAACCGGGCGGCGCAGCCTGCTTTTTGATGCTGGGGACGATACGGCTCAGGGCAGCCAGGCTCTGAGCGTGGAGGTTGGTGACATCCCGCTCGCGTTCTTCGATGGTATGCCAGGCCACCGGAAACGGCGACTGACGCGCGAACTGAGCCGCCAGAGTCGTCTTGCCGTACCCTGGGGGCGCGCTGATCAGAGTCAGTTTGTAATCCGGCACGGAGCGCAGTTTGTTCAGGAGTCTTGGCCTATCGATGATGCCAAAGCCCTGGCCGACTTGCGCCTGACGCTCATACGGAGTCGATGATGTCATGAAAGACTCCTGCTCTGGCGTTCTCATAATGTTCTGCCTTCAACATTATAAGCCCCCTTTTTTGCCAGCGCACTCATCCAAACCGGTCAAAAACAAAACGTATACGAAAAGTCAAAAAGATGCAAAAACGCGCACGGGGCAGTATTGTATCGCAAAACTCGAAGCTGGTGCGCAAAAACGGCAGTGCTCAGGTTATAATCGCTCTGTTTCTGTTTCAACGCTCTGGTGCAACATGACAAATTCTGGTTCTCTACGCGGCGCGGTTTACGGCATCACTGCCGCTTCTATCTGGGGCGGGATGTACGTGGTCAGCGACGTGGTGTTGCATACCATTCCACCGTTTAGCCTGCTGACCCTGCGGTTGATCATCGGCGCAGTGATCCTGGCCGCGATCCTGTTGCGGCAGGGCCAGCTCGTGCTGCCGCGCCACGCTGCGCTGCGCCTGCTGGGTGTGGGGCTGGTCGGCTTCGGGATCAGCCTGGGCGCTCAATTTGTTGGCACGAAGCTGGCGACGGCCATCAACGGCGCAGTTGTCACCAGCGCATCGCCGGCCTTTATCTTGCTGTTCGCCTGGCTGTTCCTGCACGAGCCGCTCAATTTGATCCGGATCGGGTCAGTGGCACTGGCATCGCTGGGCGTGTTGATCGTGCTCGATCTGTCGAATTTCGACCTGAGTTCGCAAACCTTTGTCGGCAACCTTTCGCTGACCGTTGCGGCCCTGACCTGGGGAGCTTACTCGGTGCTGGTGCGGCGCTTCTCGGCCCATCACTCGACGCTGGTCATCAGCTTCTATGCGCTGGTCGGTGGGTTGCTGCTGTCGGTGCCCGCTGCTGGCCTCGAACTGGCCTCTCAGCCTGTCGGGACGATCACGTTTGATGTCATCCTCGGAGTCCTGTACCTGGGCGTGGTCTCGACGGCGCTGGCGATGTTTCTGTGGAACCGGGCCTTTGCGCTGGTCGAAGCCAGCCTGGCCTCGCTGTTCTTTTTCGCACAGCCGTTGGTCGGCGTTCTTCTGGCAACGGCGCTGCTGCACCAGCCGATCACGCCGCGCCTGCTGTTTGGCGGCCTGCTGATCATCGGCGGGGTGGCCCTATCGATGCAGCGCAGCGCTGCCGCCGACGTTGCGGTTGAGGGGGCATAAGTGAAGAATCCTCCAGGCGACCTATACGGCTATGCCTGTCGTAACTTGATCTGCACCCGGTGTACCGCCATCGCCGTATCCGGCAGACCAAGCGCATCCAGCAGTTCGTCGGGGCGGCCCGTACCCTGCTCACTGAGCGATAGTTCCACGTGAATACGGCCCTCGTCATCGACGGACAGCGCGCGGATCAGCGGGCGCAAGTCGTAGGACTTGTCACGGCGCGTGCGGATGATCTTCGGCTGCGCCATCAATTCGTGGACCCGGCGGCGTAGATCGTCGATGTCTACGGCTTCCCTGGGCGTGATCACGTACACGCTGCTTTCCAGGAGCGTTTGCAGCGCGGGCGATTTGGCGGGGACTTCCTCAATCTTGTAGATGGGCAGCCCTGGCGGGCTGACGGCCATCAGGTGCTCGGCCAGGCCCTCAAGCGGCAGCGGGTGATCGAGCCAGATGTCCAGGATTTCGCACTCGCTGGTGATGCCGAGCGGCAAGGCCGTCGCCAGTTGCATTTTCGGGCGCGCATTGAAGCCCTGCGTGTACGATAGCGAAATCTCGGCCCGGCGCAGGATGCGTTCCCAGGTCTTCGCCAGATCGAGATGCCCGACGTACTTTTGCGATCCGAGCTTGCCGAACACGATTCGCAAGCGCTGTGGCTGGTCAGTCATCGGAATTCCCGAACCCGGTTCCGCCTGTACCGGCTAGATGATCGTTTCATCGTCCTCCGATTCAGGCGGCAAGCGCCGTGTCGTTGGCGGAGGCGTTGGGGGCTGCGCCGGGCGGGGCGTTGATCCCGCCGGTACAGGCGTCAGGCCCAGGCTGAACGGGTCTGCCGCCAGTTGCGATTGCTCAAGCAGCAAGTCCTGCCGGCTTACGTCTGGCTCCGGCGCACGGAGCAGCACCGAGATCAGGACGGCCACAAAGCCGATGGCGATCACGACAGCCACCTGGATCAGCACGGCCAGCGTCAGCCCGGAAACAATCGAGTGCACCATGCCGCTGATCAGGCTGGCAAGCAGTCTGCCATTATCGCCGAAGTTTGTCCGCATGTTAGCCTGTGGCCCGGCGAAGGTTCCGAGCAGCAGTCCCGGCATGAACGGCACAGGCAGCAGCGTCAGCAAGCCGCTGGCGATCAAGACCCAACCCACCCAGCGAAAGAATTGTTTGCCGGATCGAATGGTGACGATCACGATCAGGAACAGCAGCGCCAGCGGGATCAGGAACAACACCAGCGAAACGCGGCTCTGGAACCAGATGACAGTGCGGAAGCGATTCAGGTCGAACTCGGTCAGGTGTTGCGCGCCTGAGCTAACGTCCGCTTTTCGGATTTGCTCGTTCAAGTCCCACCGCGCCGGAAGCTGCTGGCCCACCGCGTTGAGCGTGGACAGCAGTGCCGCCGATTCAGTCTGGCGCAAATCTGCTGCCGCCGGATTGCACAAAGGAAAAGCATTCCCAACGGATTGCCCCTGAGCGACCTTTTGGAGCACCGTGACCTGATCCGGCGTGCATTCGGGCAGCTTGGGCACGATCACCGCAACGGCCTCCTGCGCGCTCTGACCGCTCAATTTGGTTTTCAGGGCTTGCAGATCGAAGCTGATGCCGGGTGTAGCGCGTGCGCCGTCCAGCCAGGCGAAAAAGCGCTCGATATTGCCCTCGACCTGCTGCTGCAACCAGGATGGCGGCAGTAGCTTATCGGCGAGCGTCGCCCAATCATCCACCGACATATTATTGAGCAGCGCACGCAGCGCCTCGCGGTGATCGGAGTCGAGGTTGCTATCGCTGGCTGCGCCGTCAACCAGGGCCGGCAGCAGGTCGTTGTAGACATTCTGAGTTCGCAGCGCCGTCCGGTAAGTCTGCGAGTCAAGCGCCACTCGTTCCAGGTTGAAAGCCCAGAACGCACACGGCGTCATGAACAGAATCAGTACGACGAGCAGCATCCCCAGCAGCCGACTCACAAGGCCCATACTTATTTCTCCTGACGGTTCGCCTGGATCGCGGGTGCGGCGATGACTTCCGCCTCGGCCCTGCTCACGCCGTCGCCCGCTGCTTGCAGCCGCGTGCCCGGCACGGCCTGATCCGGCTTGACGAAACCGAGCGCGACGACTCCACCGCTATCCAAAACAGCCACGCTGGTCAGCGTGCCGACTTCGCGCTCGCCATCCGAGAGGCGCGTGCGCAGCGGCACCGGCCCGTCCAGGCGCAGGCTCACCAGCGTCTTGGCAAGGCGATTGCGGCTCTCCATCCGCGCGATGATCTCCTGCCCGATGTAGCAACCTTTGCTGAAGCTGACCGAATCCCAGAGGTTGGCTTCCAGCGGAATGTAATCCTCGGTCAGTTCGTGGCCGGGGCCGGGCAGCCCGGCCTGGATGCGCAGCGATTCGTAACGGGCCTCGTCGCCCATCATCACAGCGTTGCGTGCCAGGATCGCCGCTTTGACCTGTTCGAGATTAGCGGCAGGCATGACCAGTGTGAACCCATCCCCGACCAGGCCGAAGGTACGCGCTACAAGCAGTTGTCCATCCGGGACTTCGACAAAATGATGCAGCGCCAGCGCCGCTGCGCCGGGCGCGAGTTGCTCCGCGATGGCCGCTGCGGCCGGGCCTTGCAGCTCAAGCTGCCCCAATTCGCCCGAGACGTTGCGCAGCCTGACCTGATCCTGGAAGAAAATGTGCTTTTGCAGCCAGGCACGGACGGTCTCCGTCTGGTTGGCGAGGGCCAGCGCGGTCTCACCCCGGTGGTAGACAATCAAGCGGTCAATGATGCGGGCCAGCGCCGTCGTCAACACTGTCGAGCAGCCCTCGCCAGGTTTGAGCTTCAGCAGGTCGTTGGTGGACATCCGGTGCAGCAGATCAAGCCGATCCCGTCCGGTCAGTTCCAACCGCCCCTGCTGTGCAGAGCGATCAAAAAGCCATGTTTCCATCGTCACAATCCCTGTTCCTTGCGCCACTGGCGGATGTTCTCGGCGTGCTCCTGCTCATGCCAGTAGCCATTTTCCGCGATCAGATACCACAGCGGCTCGCCTTCCATCCAGGGGAATTTGCGGGCATCGTCGAGCGTTTTGTCGTCCAGGCTTTCCACCGCTTTCAGCAGATGTTTATGAACGCCGTTGAAGTCATCCATCACGGCTTGCAGGCTGCGCCGCGCACTGGCCCGGTACTGTTCGTCGTTCCATTCGTCAATGTCCTCAATCCGCACGATCTCTGGTACGCGCGTGGGCTTATCCAGTTGCGCCAGCGCCGTGACGAGTTCCGACTGCCATGCGGTCAGGTGTGCCAGAACATCCTTGACCGACCACATCCCGATCACGCCGGGTCGCAGCATAGCGTCGGGCGGCAACCCTTCGAGCGCTGCCAGCATTGCGCCGCGCGCTTCACGGATCTGTTCCAGAATTTCCTGCTTGGGCAAGATCATCTCCCATCAAAACCACATGCTTACGGTATTGTAGCGCAACTCTGACACGGCACGTGAGCCAAAAACAAAAGCCTCCGCTCCGTGCAATGGAGTGGAGGACGCAATCACCCACGAAAGCCGGGTTCTAGCGTAATTGACTGCGTACCGCATCGGTCAGGCAGCGCCTGACTTGCACTCATATAGACCGGGGATTGGGTCCCGGCAGTCCCATCAACTCTGGACGCGCTATAAGCTCAATTGCATCGTTATCGCGGATGTCGGGCATGCACCCTGGAACTCTGCCGACACCTTCACCGCTTCCGGGGCTGCCTCACGAGCGATCACCTTGAATCCGAAGCGAGGGAAAAACTTGTCGGCGGTAGTGGTCAGCAGAATTACGGTCCTGATTCCTTCGCCCTGGGCAATGTCCAGTATGCGCCGTACCAGCGCCTGCCCAAGCCCTCTCCCTCGAAACCTGGTGTCCGTCGCCACCGAGCGTAACAGCGCCGAGGCGCCATACCGTTCCAGCGCTGCACATCCGGCGAGGGTCTGACCGTCATACACCAGCAGGAAATCGCCAATATGCATTTCAGCCCCATCCAGTGGAAGGTCATTGTCGCGCAACAATTGGGCGATCCGTGTCCAGTCGTCCGCGTTTGCTGTCTGGAATGTCCAGTCGTTCATGCGATACCACCTTCCACTGTTGGCGCTTCCAGGATTGCCTGCCGCTCATTTATCAACGCTTCTCGCAGCAGTTGCAGCGCGTGGAGTACTCGGCGGGAACGCTGGATGACGTTGGAGATCAGAATAACACACCGCGACGGTGCAGTGCGAATCACTGGCTCGCTGCTTGTGCAATTTGCCGTCATCGCTTAGGTTCTCGGTAATTGTCCTTGCTTTGAACAGCCTTCTTTTAAGCCTGCTGCGCGCACGCGGCTTTACGGCTATTGCTGCCGCTCGCCGTCGCTTTTGCGCTGTTCCTGCTAAAGCGCTCGTCCTTGTCCTTTATGCTTTCGCCTGACTTTGCACGCGCCCCGCTCCAGATACAAGATTAGGGTCGGATCAGCTTAACACGGATCAAATAAGCCAGCGACAGGGAAAGGGCCTGCTTTAGGGACAAGCCTGACTATGATCTTTCTGGCAATTTTGAGTGGCGAACCAGGCATTCGAGGGGTGGCGGAGCCGCGCTGACGGTTAGGACGGCCATTCAAGTTGAAAAACCGCCGAGTGCCCAGCGATGGGCCGGTGCGGCGTCTGTTGGCGCTGGTGACTGTGAACGACCTGGGGCAATGTTTGGGCCAGTGGGCCGAGGAAATCGGGCAAACGTGGCGTGGAGCGGACGGGCCGGGGATTTCGCCGGATGGGAAAAGGGAGGGATCGCGGTGCGTCAGGTGAGTTATATTCTGGCAGATCGGTTGGGAATGGCCCATGAGACAGATCGACGACGTACTCCGCACCGGGCTTGGCCGGGTCTATACGGCAGCCTCGGTAGAAGTTTGGCAGCACGGCCACCTCATCTACCAGGCTGTCTGCGGCGATCTTGACCCGGACGGCGAGGCAGGCAGCCATCCAGTGCAGCCCAGCACATGGTTCGATCTGGCCTCGCTGACCAAGCTGTTTACCACAACCGCCTTCTTGCGGCTGGTGGAGGCGGGCCGGGTATCGCTCGACCAGCCGGTGGGAACGGTGCTGTCCGACTTTAACGGCCTGCGTCCAATCCGTGCCTACGAACATCCACTCATCCCAGGCAGCTTCATCGAGATCGTCCCGCCCACCGATCAAGTGGTTGACGCCAGCGCTGTGACCTTCCGCCAACTGCTCACCCATTCGAGCGGTTTGCCCGCGTGGCGCAACCTGCACCTGGCGGAAGACAAAGCGGCGCGGCTGCGCCTGTGCCAGATGAACGCGTTTGCCTACCCGACGGGCAGCCGGGTACTGTACAGCGACATCGGGTTGATCCTTGTCGGCCTGGCGCTCGAATGGCTTACTGGCCTTCCGCTGGACAGCGCCCTCCACCAGCTTGTGTTAGAGCCGCTGCGCTTGACGGCGCGCTACGGCCCGCTGCCGCCTGGTAACGTTGCCCCCACCGAAATCTGCCCCTGGCGGAAACGGCGACTGATCGGCGAAGTGGACGACGAAAATTGTGCCACTCTGGACGGCATCGCCGGGCACGCGGGCCTGTTCGGAACGGCGGCGGACGTTGCCCGCCTCGGTCAGTTGTACCTTGACGGTGGAGGCGAATTGATCAGTGCGGCACTGGCACACGACGCCACGCGCGCACAGCTCGAAAATCGTGGGCTGGGTTGGGCGATCAACAATATCCCATCGTCGGCGGGCACACGTTTCAGCGCCGGGAGCTACGGGCATACCGGCTTCACTGGCACGTCGCTGTGGGTTGATCCGGTGCGGCAGCTTGTCTGCGCGCTGCTCACCAATCGCGTGTTCTTTGGGCGAGATGCCGCACTGATTGAGCAGTTTCGGCCACTGTTTCACGACACGCTGATCGCCTGCGTGGATTAGCGTTCAAGCATCAGGGGTCAACAGATCGGTGCATGAGAATGACACTCAGCCGCCTGCCCCGGCCTGGGACAGACGGCTGAATGGTTGTACTGGCTGAGGGCTACAGGAGCACCTGCGCGGGACTATTTCCTACCCCTACCGTTCCCCTTGCCGTTAGTCTTGTCGTTGCCATCGCCCTTGCCATTTCCTCTACCATTCCCCTTGCCAGTTTGCTGGCTTTGGGCGCTGCTGGCTTCCGCCGTGACAGTGGCGGTGGCGATGCTGTGCTTCTTACCTTTGATCACCTGTCCCGGAGCCAGTTCGCTGGGCTTGACACCGGCATCCTTCACAATCTGTCCCCAGCCCTGGCCCGCCGCGCGCATGGCGAAGAACTCATCAGGCGTCTTGCCGGTCTTGTCGGCAAGCAGGTATGCCTTTGCGATCTCGCCGAAGCCATAGCCCTTGCAGTGCCAGCCCATCACCTCGTCATAGCTCACGCCGAAGGCGTCGGCCAGGCGCGCTGCGACGGGATGCTGGTTGGGGCCGCCACACGTCACTGCCGCTGTAGCAGGGGGAGTCGCAGGTTGGGTTGGCTCCATCGTAGGCGCGGCAGTCGGTTCCATTGTGGGTTCAGCCGTCGGTTCTTCAGTAGCGACCACAACAACTGTGATGATTTTGGCGACAAGCTGCTCATCGTCGTCATCCATCGAAGCAATGACGGTGATCGTCTGACCCGGTTGCAGATCACTGACCCCTTGCGAGGCGGGGTTGACCAGGATGGACGTGCCATCGGTCAGCAATACGATGGATACGTTCTGATTCTGCGGCGTCACGGACTCGATGACACCTGTTACTTCAATTCGCACGTCAAGATCATCCCCTGGCGCCGCTGTCGGGGTAGCTGCGCCATCTTCGGCCCGGACTGCCCTGTTGCCTGAGCTTATCGCTGCCATGCTCACCAGAAGCAGCGCGGCCAAGCTGAAAAGAACGGTTCTTCTAGACATGAGTATCCTCCCACTTGATTGATGATGACGGAAGAATCCGCGTGACGACACGACAATCTTTACGATATGTCTATTTAGTTACCGGGGAGTAGGGAGGAAAGGTTACGGGTGAAAACGATAAGACGCTAAGTCTACAATTTTAATGATGGCTGGGCAGCCCTGTTCACGGGCTGCCCATGAGGGCCGGACGAGGGTGCTCTACAGTTTATTTCTTACCACCACCACCGGCACTGCTGTTACCGCCCGCATTACCGTTGCCATTGCCGCCCGCATTATTGCCATTGGCATTACCATTGCCGCTCGCATTGTTGCCACTATTGCCGTTGGGATTATTCGGCGGGGCTTTTGCACGAGTCGGGCGCGGCCTGACGACGGTGGGGCGTGTGGTCGGCGGGGCATCGGTGGGCATGCTCGTAATTGCAATCAGCGGCTCCACCGGAGTGACGGTTTCTGTGCCGATCTCGGTGGGCGTCGTGGTAGGCGTTGGGGAGGATTCTACGGTTGGCGTCTCAGTGGTCGCCACTGTGGACGTTGCAGTTGGCGATGCTGCCTGGAGGGTAGGCGTGTCCGGTGGGACAGTAGTGCTTACCTTCCCCTGTCGAGGTTCAGTAGGATCAACGGCGGGAGACACGGCAGGGGGTTGCGCCAACTTTGCCAGGACTTTCTCTTTGGCCTGAACGTTGATCGCACCCGACGACTGGGCCTGATCAATGGCCTTTGTAACGTCAACGACCAGCGAAGCACGTTGCGCCATGTCAGGTTGGACTACCAACGCCACGTTAACGCTATCGGTGACATCCGTCAGAAACTCGTCATTAATGGGCTGGTTCCGCGCAGCCAATGCTGTTAGTTCGGCCAGACGCCGCCTGGCAATGTCATATGAAATGGCGGAACGGGCGGCAGAGTCTGCAAAGGACAGTTGAACCTGCTCGGTTAACCTTTTGACGCCATACAGGCTGTCGCCTGGCAACGCCTCGTCCGCCGCCTGCACCAGACCAGCGCCACCGCCCAGCAGTAACGCCAGGATCAGGCTTGCGGCGAGCACCGCCCGAAACCAGCGCGGCGCGACCAGTGATCTTCTGGCGCTGCGCACCGGACGCGCGCTGGCCCGGTACTTCGCAAGCACTTCCCCTCGCATGGTGACTTTACTGGCCTGGGGCAGCAAAGGACGCGGCAGCCCTTGAACAATGCTGACCGCCCGCAGCAAATCTTCCAGTTCGGCAAATTCAGGATGAGCCGCAACGCAGCTTTCCAGTGTTGCCTGCCCCGATTCGATGGCTTGCAAACACTGGCTCAACGTTTCGGCAGCGCTGCCATTGTGCCTGGGATCACGGACAGGTTCAGACATCTTGTATCACTTCTGCTGTAGAAATGGCCGCTATCGTCCCGCTCGCGCTTCACAATACTGCACCAACAAGACTGCATCACCACAAAGTACCACTGCTGGTATGTATACCGTATTGTCGGCGGAAAAGTTACACAACGAGGCGCCGTAGCAATTTTAACCTACTCGTAGACCACGCCCCGTTGAGCGAGCACCCGGTTGAGCGATTGCAGAGCACGGTGCTGCATTACCTTGACCGCGCCGATTGTCTTGCCAAGTAAATCTGCCGTTTTCTGGAGGCTGTGACCCTCGATAAAGCGCAGGACGATCACCTGCTGCTGTTCATCGGTCAGCAGACTGAGGGCGTTCCTGACTTCCTGCTGATGGTATCTGGTCATCATGGCGCCGTCGAGATCGGTCTCTGTGCCGAGATTGAGTGCTTCGATGTCTTCGTCGTTCGCACGGCGGCGAGATCGACGGTAGTGATCGACGATTCGAGCGTGGGCAATTCGATACAACCAGGCAAGGAGAGGAAGCTCGCGGTACTGGTAGCCAGGCAGACCCTCAACCATGCGCAGGAAGACCTCAGACGTCAAATCCTGAGCAATCTCTGGCGTGCTGACGCGGTAATAGATGTAGCGATAGATACGATCTACGTAGGCATCGTATAATTCGCCGAACGCCTGCTCATCGCCACGTTGAGCGGCCAGGACTAGCGCTTGTTCCTCATGTGTGTTCACGGTGCGTCGTTGCTGTCCCAGCGTAGGCCTGAGTGCTACCTGGCTACCACTGAAGATGAATGTTGTTCAGATTGACGTTATACCCATCATAAGGCCAAACCGTCAGGGGAGTCACATAATACTTTCCTAACAATTTCCACTGTTCCACATGGCGCTTAAAAGGCGAGAGAGTTGGCTCATCCTGATAATTGGCGTCCCTCCACTGCTGCGCTATCATTTTCGGCAGCGATGCACCGTTGATTTCTGATTTCACCTCCCCGGAGAGCCTATGTCCCCAACAATGCCTGGTCGCCCGCCCGGCTTCCATGATCGTTCGGTGCAGGAAACCGCCGAAGCCGCCGCCGTCGCTGCCGATTTGCAGCGGGTCATGACTCGTTTTGGCTACCAACCTGTCGAAACGCCGGTGGTCGAGTACGCCGACTTGTTCCTGACCAAATCGGGCGATGAGGCCATTAACCGCCTGTTCAACTTCGAGATGTATGGGCGTCAGCTTTGCCTGCGTTCAGAGTTTACAGCGTCGGCGGCCAGGCTGTACGTTGAACGCCACCAGCACGAACTCAAACCGATCCGCTGGCAGTTCGCGGGGCCGATCTTCCGCTACGAATCGCCGCAGCGCAGCCACTCACGGCAGTTCACCATGCTGGGCACGGAACTGATCGGGCCGTCGGGCGTTGGCGGCGACGCGGAGACGATGGCGCTGGCCGTGAGTGGGCTGATGGCCGTCGGGCTGCAAAACTGGACATTGGTCATCGGCCATGTGGGGCTGGTCGGTCAACTGCTGGATCGCTTCGACCTGGATCGGCGCACGCGGCGGCTCGTCTTGGGCCACATCGAAAATCTGCGCCGGCCAGATCGCGGGCGAAAGTACGTCGAAGACCAGCTTGAGCGCCTGTATGCCGGTCTGCCACAGCAGCTTGAGCGGTTGAACAGTCCTGGCCCCACTGCACAGACGGATGGCGACATGGGCCGCGTACTTGAAATCCTGCTGGAGTCGGCCAATCTGGGGACGACGGGAACCGGGCGTACCAACGAAGACGTGGCGCGCCGCCTCTTGAACAAGCAGCGCCGGGCCGACCAGCACCAGGAAGTGCTGCGCGCCCTGGATCTCCTGGAAGCGCTGGCCGCCATTGAAGGGCCGCCCAGTGAAGCCTTCCGCGCCCTGGACGCGCTGCTGCCCGACGATCAAGCAATTCGTCTGACCGTCCATTCTTTCCGGGCTGCGGTAGATTTGCTGGCGGCCTATGGCATCGGCCCGGAGCGGATCAGCCTGGAAATGGGACTGGCGCGCGGCCTGAATTATTACACCGGGATCGTCTTCGAGGTGCACACCCAAGTCGGCGACAGCGCCAGCCAGCTTTGCGGCGGTGGTCGCTACGACGACCTGATCCGGGTGCTGGGCGCGTCGCAGGATGTCCCGGCCATCGGCTTTGCCTATGGGCTGGAACGCATCTTGCAGGAACTCCGCCGAGGCGGCTTCAAGGTCGTGCCGCCCCGTGTACAGGCGCTGGTCGTGCCCATCGACGACGCCGACAATGCGGAAGCCGCCCGCGTCTCCACGCTGCTGCGCGAGCACGTGGCTATCGAACTCTACACGCCGCCGACGCGCAATCTCTCGCAGGCGCTCGCTCAGGCCGATCAGCGTGGAACGCCTTATGTGATCCTGATCGGAGCAGCGGAGCGCGAGGCGCAGCAGCTTACGCTGCGTAATATGCGCGCCGGGACGCAGTTGACCTATCCCTTGTCCGACCTGACCGGGTTAATTGAGAAGCTGGTCCATGAATGAGAGCCACGTGACGCTGGCACTGCCGAGCAAAGGCGCAATCGCCGAACCCACGCTGGACTTCCTGAGATCGTGCGACCTGCGCGTTGTGCAGACCAACCCCCGCCAGTACACCGCGACCATTCCAGCGCTGCCCCACGTGGACGTGCTGTTCCAGCGCGTGGGCGACATCGTGTACAAGGTGGCCGACGGCACGGTAGACCTGGGCATCACCGGGCTGGACGTGGTGCACGAAATTGCTGGCGGCCTGGACGACGTGTTCATCCTGCACGAGAATCTGCGCTATGGCGCTTGCCAGTTGGTCGTGGCCGTACCCGAAGCCTGGATCGACGTGGACACAATGGCCGACGTGGTGGATGTGTCACTGGATTTCCGCGAGCACAAGCACCGCAATCTGCGCGTGGCGACCAAGTTCACCAACCTGGCGCGCCAGTTTCTGCACCGGCACGGTGTCCATCACTTCACGCTGGTCGAGGCGGAAGGCGCAATCGAGGCCGCGCCCATGCTCGGCTATGGGGACATCATCGTTGACCTGAGCGCCACCGGCACGACCCTCCGCGAAAACCACCTGAAACCGATCAGCGACGGCGTGGTGCTGGAGTCCAACGCCTGCCTGATCGGGAACCTGCGCCGTTTGCAGCAGTGCGCGCCCGTGCTGAACACGGCACGAGTGCTGCTGGAAGTGATCGACGCGGCGCTGAATGGGCGCAACTATTACCAGATCACGGCCAACATTCGTGGTGCATCGGCGGAGGCTGTCGCCCACGCCGTGGCCGCCAACACGACCACGCGCGGTTTGCAAGGGCCAACCGTCGCGCCGATCTTTGCCGCCAACACGCCCGAAAGCGACGACGGGCAATGGTACAGCATCACGATCATCGTCAAGAGCGTGCACCTGATCGATGCGGTATCGCACCTGCGCAGTATCGGCGGCACGCAAACCACCGTGACGCCCGTTCGCTTCGTGTTCATGGCGCAGTCACCCAGTTTTACACGGCTGACTGAGGTCTTGAAGATTTAAGCGCGGCCCATGTGTCAACACGCCGCGAAGAACGGCTGGCTCGTACCCGCGCCTCGCTGGAAGGGCTGTCGTTGGGCGATGCGTTTGGCGAGTATTTCTTCGGCCCCCAAGATATGGTCGTGCTGCGTATCGGGGAGCGTATGCTGCTCAAACCGCCCTGGCACTACACGGACGACACGCAGATGGCACTGTCCATTGTGTCGATTTTGCGCAAGTCCGGGGCGGGGATATTAACCTGGGTATCCGCGTTGACCGCTACGCCAGGATCAAGTCTGATTTCGTCAGCGAAATGAAGAAACCACCCAAAGATCAGATGCCGCCAGCCTGTGCCGCCGACCTGATTGCGATGGCCGAGGCATTGCAGAAGCAACCGTAAGCGGCATTGAGCCATAACAAAACCGGACAGCGCAATTGTTGGCGCTGCCCGGCTGTCAAATCTAAGTTAAGTTTGGCCTGCCCCGGCGGTGTTTCCTGGCAGGTTGAACCACCGGGCAAACAGTCAGATCACGGATAGAACCCACGCGTGAGCGTGGCCTGCGCAACGCGGTTGATGGCCGTGATCTGCGCCGCCGTCCGCATATCGACGTTGTTGGCCTCCATCGTGTGCACCACTTCGTCGTAGGCGCGCACCAGAATGCGTTCCAGGCGGCGGTACACTTCGTCCTCGTCCCAGAAGAATTCCTGCAAGCCCTGCACCCACTCGAAGTAGGAAACGGTCACGCCGCCCGCGTTCGCCAGGATGTCGGGGATAACCGGGATGCCGCGCTCGATGAAAATGTCGTCGGCTTCGGGCAGCGTGGGGCCGTTTGCGCCTTCCACGATCAGCTTGGCTCTGACGCGCGGCGCATTCTCGGCAGTCAACTGCCCTTCCAGCGCCGCCGGAATCAGCACATCGCAGGGCAGTTCCAGCAGTTCGGCATTCGTCACCCGATCCGGGCCTCGAAAACCGTCAAGCTGCTTTTTGGGGTGGCGGTTGACGTAATCGACCAGTTCGCGGATGTTCAACCCTCTCGGATTGTAGTAACCACCGCTGACATCGCTGACGGCGACAACCTTAAAGCCCAGTTCGTAGGCGCGCTTGGCCGCGTTCATGCCGACGTTGCCAAAGCCCTGCACGACCACCGAAATATCTTTCGGGCTGCGGTTAAACCCGTACTGGCGCAGCGCCTCCAGCATACAGACGATGACACCGCGCCCGGTGGCTTCCTCGCGGCCCATCGACCCACCGATATTCAGCGGCTTGCCCGTGACAACGGCGGGCACAGAATAGCCCATCGTCATACTGTAGGTGTCCATCATCCAGGCCATCGTCTGCGCGTTTGTGCCCATATCAGGGGCGGGAATATCGATATTGGGGCCGATCAGGAGGATAATCTCTGAGGTAAAACGTCGGGTGAGATTCGCCAGTTCCGACATGCTGTGCGCCTTCGGGTCAACGATCACGCCGCCTTTGGCACCGCCGTAGGGGAGGTTAACCAGGGCGCATTTCCAGGTCATCCACATTGCCAGGGCACGTATTTCATCCAGATTCACGTGCGTGCTGTAGCGCACACCGCCTTTGGAGGGGCCAAGCACCGTGTTGTGATGAACACGAAAACCTGTAAATATCTGTATCTGCCCATCGTCCAGACGCACTGGAAAGTTGACGGTAAGTTCGCGTCTGGGCCATTTCATAAATTCTGCAAGGCCATCCGGGATGTCCAGGTACGCAACTGCTCGATCATACTGCCGCAAAGCAGTCTGGTAGGTGGGGTCCGCAGTGGTGTGAACAGATGGTACAACATGTGCAACCATATGAGGGGGCTCCTATCTCAATCGAATTGCCAGGCACACGGCACAAATCCAGGAAACATCGCTTTTTATACTTATAATCAGTATAACCCAACCTGATATGTAGAGAAAAGCAAAGAAGTAATCGTAATGTCGCAAAATGTTATTAAGGCATACTGATATTTGTCAGGTTGCATCCCTCACTTCCTTAGTGTCCGTTTTACCGTAAATCCGATTGGCCGCGCTTTGACGTTATCCCTTTCAGGTTACACGGATTGCACGGATTTGCGGCCTGAATATGCTTGAAGCACACATTCCCGGCACACAGGTAAGGGTACACACATTTGATGAATCGGGATACCGCCCCGCCGGACAGCCGGGCGGCAGAGGCCATTTTTCGGACGCTGCTGTATGGTGACATCTTCAGCTTCCCGATGACGGAAGCGGAGCTGCACCACTTTCTTATCGGACTCTCAGCTTCACGCCGTGACATCCGCCGGGCGCTCGATCAATCGGCCTGGCTGGCGGCACGGGTTGAGCGCGTCAATGGCTACTGCGCCATCCGCGAGCGTAGCCAAACGGCGGCGGAACGGCACCGGCGCGACGCCGCCTCGCGCCGTTTGTGGCCGCTGGCGCGCCGCTATGGGGTCATCCTGGCCCACCTGCCCTTTGTACGGATGGTTGCGCTCACCGGCGCGCTTGCCATGCGCAACGCTGACGACGAGCAGGACGACATTGATTATCTGCTGGTCACGGTTCCGGGCCGGGTCTGGCTGGCGCGAGCAATGGCCGTACTGATGGTGCGCCTGGCCCGGCTGTGGGGCGTCAATCTGTGCCCCAATTACGTCCTGGCCGAGACGGCGCTTGTCCAGTCTCGCCAGGATTTGTTCATTGCTCACGAACTGGCTCAGATGGTTCCGCTGGCCGGATTATCCATCTACCAGGCGATGCGCGCCGCGAACGGATGGTCGTCAAAGATGCTGCCCAACGCGCGACAGCCCTTTTACCAGGAGCCGGATCGCCGCCCGCGCGGCCTGGGGCGCGCCGTACAATGGATCGGGGAACTGCTGTTGAGCGGCCCGTTCGGCGATGCGCTGGAACGCTGGGAGCAACGCCGTAAGCTGCGCAAATTCAGCGCCGAGGCCAGCAAGCCCGGTTCCGCTGCACAGATCGACGCCGAGCGCGTCAAGGGCCATTTCAACGATTACGGCTACCCGGCGCTGGAGGACTACCGGAAACGTCTGGCGCGCTATGCGCTTGCAGATGAATTCACCTCACATGGCGGCCAGCATCCGCAGCCCGCGCCGAGGGGACCGGTAGAGTCAGCGTTACCTGCGGTTCGCCTGGGACAAAGTGAATCGGGTGTAGACTGAACCGTCAAAGGATGTGTTGTAATGACTGTGCGTTCAACGGTTGATGGACAACCTGACATTCTGCTTGCCAACCCCCTGTTCATCAGCAAAGACCCGGTTGAGCAGAAGCTCATGACGCCGTACTTCCCGCTTGGCCTGCTGTATCTGGCATCGGTGCTGCGCCAGCACGATTACAGCGTCGCCATGTTTGACGGCACGTTCGAGCCGGATTACGACAGTTTTGAGCGGGCAATGGAGCGCTACCAGCCCAGGATCGTGGGCCTGACGGCGCTCATCACCACCCGCCACAACGCGCTCAAACTGGCCGAGATCGCCAAGCGGTATGGTGCAATGGTCATCTTCGGCGGCCCCGACCCGACGGGCAAGCCAGAAGCCTATCTGCGCCACACCAATGCCCAGGGCCAGCGGGTGGTCGATCTGGTGGTGTGGGACGAGGGTGAAGTGACCATTGTCGAACTGATGAATCACCTGACCGGGCGCAACGGCGCTGATCTGATCAGCCTGCGCCAGATCAAGGGACTGCGCTTCTTGAACGATCAGGGCGAACTGGAAAGCACGCCGCGCCGCCCACCGATTGACGACCCCGATACAATCCCCTTCCCCTCCCGCGACCTGATCGATATGGAAGTCTACAAGCGGCACTGGACGGCGGCGCACGGCTACTGGAGCCTGAGCATCATCAACACGCGCGGCTGCCCCTACGCCTGCACCTGGTGTCAGAAGGGCATCTTTGGGCGCTCCTACCGTTCGCGTTCGGCGGCCAACGCCGCCGAGGAAATGCGGTTGATCAAGGAACAATACGGCCCCGACCAGATCCGGGTCGTGGACGACATCACGGGCGTGGATCGGCAGTGGGTCTTCGAGTGGCGCGACGAAGTGGTCAAGCGCGACGCCGCCATTCCGTTTGAATGCCTGAGCCGGGTCAACCTGGTGGACGTGCCGATGCTGACCGCATTGAAGGAGATCGGCTGCCGGAAGATTTACTTTGGTGCAGAAAGCGGCTCGCAAAAAGTCCTGAATGCCATGAAGAAGGGCACCAAGATCGAGCAGATTTACCGTGCCGTCGAAGCCTGTCGCGCCGTAGGTATTCACATCTATTTCTTCATGATGGTTGGCTACCCTGGCGAGGAGATGGAAGACCTGCGCCAGTCCGTCAAGATGCTGGTCGAGACACAGCCCGATACGTTCAGCACGACCATCGCCTACCCACTGCCCGGCACGGAGTTCTACCAGCAGGTGCGGGATCGGATCATGCACGACAGCGAGGATTGGGCCTTTACTGCCGAAAACAAGCTGCTGTTCGAGCGCGGCAAGTACAACACGCTGTTTTACCGCTGGGTGCAGATGTGGTTCCACAAAGAATGGGAAGTGGCGCGGGCGCGCAGCGGGCGCGATAGGCTCTCGCCGTACCGGCGGGCGCGCAACCTGGCCGGGCTGCACGTCAGCCGCGCGATGGTGCAGCTTATTGCCCGGATGCCCGGCGGCGGCACGGTGGAGTTCAAACCCGCGCCAGGGCGATGATCACCGCCCATCAGTGGCTTGAGTCTACAATGTCGAGCGTCTGCTCACGACAGACCCGGCAGCACCGCCAGCTTGATCACCTCGCTGCGATCCATGCGGTGCAGCCCTTCCTCGACCTGCGCCAGCGGAATCTGTCCCTCGATAACCATCTTGCCGTCCACGTAGCCGGACGAGAGCATTTGCAGCGCCTGTTCGATGGTACGCGGCGTGTGGTGGAAGACACCCTTGATGGTCAGTTCGCCGTAGTGTAGGTGGGTTGCGTCAAATTCGACGTGTGTGCCGCCCGGCAGTCCGCTGAACAGCAGTACCGTCGCGCCAGGACGAGCCATCCGGGTCGCCATGCGCCACGTTTCGGCACTGCCCGCCGCTTCAATGACCACTTCCGCGCCGCGCCCGTGTGTCAGCGCTTTCACCTGCTGAACGGCGTCCACGTCCAGCGTGCTGAACGTGACGTGAACGCCGAGTTGCCTGGCCTGCGCCAGCCGCCCGTGTGAGCGCCCTATGACGATCACCTGCCCGGCTCCGGCAGCCAGGGCAAGTTGAGCCTGCATCAGCCCCTGGAAGCCAGCCCCGATAATGGCTACCGTGTCCCCGAGCTGGATGTTGGCGTTTGCCACGCCCAGGATGGAACAGGCCAGCGGCTCGGTCAGTGACGCCTCGGCAAAGGCGAGGTGCGCGGGCACACGGTGCAGATTCTGGTTGACAATGTGGGCCGGGATGCGAATGTACTGGGCGTAGGCTCCCCAGTTGAAGCGCGAATCCAGGTTCTCGCAAAGCTCCTGGTGTCCCCGGCGGCAGTAAAAGCAGCCATTGCAGGGCGCGGAATTGGCCGCCACCACCGGGTCGCCCTCATGCCAGTGAGTGACGCCGGAACCAACGGCGCTGATCAGGCCGCTGAATTCGTGCCCAAAGAGCATGGGCGGCTTCATCAGCTTATGGCCGCGCTTGTAGGCTTTCAGGTCTGTGCCGCAGGTCGTCGCCGCTTCGATTTTGACCACGACTTCCCCAGGGCCGGGTTCCGGGATGGCCGTCTCGCGCAGTTCGAGATGTCCCGGCTCAAGGAAGAATACCCCCAACATCGTGCCAGACATGTGCTTGTGCCTTCTCTCTTTACCTCGCCCGCTGACCGAACCGGGAGATGCTGATCAGGAATGGGCAACCCGCTATATCTCGACCACAATTTTCAGGGAGTCGCCTGCCTGTTTGATCATTTTGAGGGCTGTACTCGCCTGGGCCAGCGGGAAGCGATGGGTGATCAGCACTTCGGGGTCGATCACCCGGTTACGCAAGATGGACAGGGCGCGCCGTGTGTCGTAAGGCCCCGCCGAGTATGACCCGGTGACGTTGATCTCCTGGAAGAACATGCGGTTGGCATTCAGCGGCCAGATGTCATCGGGCGCAGGCGGCCCATACAGCATGACGGTTGCGCCCGGCCCGGCCAGATTGAAGCCCATCTCGGCGGCTTTGGTCGTTGCGGGCGTGACGATGACGGTGTGCGGCCCCGATGCGTCGGCCCAGCGGCGAATCTGCTCGGCCATGTCCGCGTCGTCAATGTTGAACGGCGTCAGTCCCAGCGAACGCGCCCGTTCCAGACGCACCGGCACACGATCCAGGATGCCCACCCGATCTGCGCCCCAGTGGAAGGCCAACAGCGCCATCACGACCCCGTTGAAGCCTGCGCCCAGGACGAGCACCGTATCGCCCGGACGGATGTTGGAGCGATCCAGCGCCCGGACGCAGCAAGCCACCGGCTCGACCAGCGCCCCGACTTCATAGGACATGTCATCCGGGATTTTCAGCACATCGCCCGCCACAATTTCCGCCGGGACGCGCGCATACTCGGCCAGCCCGCCCGGATGCAGGCGTGTCTTCTTGAACTGCGGGCACAGCGTATAGTGCCCGTGCTGGCACAGGTCGCAGACCATGCATGGCATGTGATGGTGCAGCGCCACCCTGTCGCCTTCGACAAAGGCCGACACGCCTTCGCCCACTGCCACCACGTCGCCCGCCGCTTCGTGTCCGAGCGCGACAGGCGCGCGGGGAGCCATGTACCAGTCGGTCACGTCGCTGCCGCAGACGCCGCAGACACGAATACGCACCAGCAACTCACCTGGCCCTGGCTCGCCGGGTAGCGGGCGGTCTTCCAGCCGAATGTCACCGGGCGCAGCATAAATGACCGCCTTCATGGTCGCGCTGCTCGTTGCAACAGCCATTCTGTTCGCCTTCCACATCTCGCTTGCGTGCAGATGATGATGTCTCCAATTATAGGCCAGATCGGGGAAGATGTGCATTCACAGCACATTTGTGAAAAACGGCCCAAACTGCCAGGAGGAGAGGGGATCGCTTTACTTGGGCGTCAGTTCGACTTTGATCGGCCCGACATGGCTTTGCAGGGGAGGAATGGCAACGTCTTCGTGGATGAGCGCTGCCCAGCATTCCTGCGGATTGCGCGTCTTGATCAGCTTTGTCATGCGGATCGCGCCCCAGACGACGGCTTGCTTGCCGGGCATCAGATACCACAACGTTTCGCCGTCGCGCTCGACTTTGGTCAGTTGATCAGGCGAACCGATGGCCCAACGCCAGGGCAGCGACGTTTCGCTCCGCTCGCAGGCCAGACCGACGCGCCACGCGCCGCTAACCGGGTCGCTGTTCATGGCAGCGGCAAGCTGGTCGTACTGGTAGACCGTGCCCGGCCAGGGGCCAATGGTGCGGATCGGCGTGGACCCATAGTTTGAGACTGTGAGCCGGAAGACCAGCAAGTCTCCTTGAGGCATCGTCATGGTTGCCAGCGTCGAAGTGACCCCTTGCGGCTGCGGGATGGCTTCGCCCGGCGTGCTGGCATCGGTGAAGTACGAGTCTTTGTAGGGCGCGCTGGTGTAGTACACCGCGCCGCCGCTGCTCTGCGCCGGGATCTCGGCGTTGGGCAGGCCGCCGTCAGCCAGCGTGACGGTGCTCGTGCGGCGGATGCGCTGCCCCTCCTGATCCTGGGCGACGACGACGACGGCATAGTCGCCATCGGGCGGCGGCGTGATGTCGTTATCGACTCCGCCGTCGTAATCAAAGACGTGTGCGCCCGGCTCACCCGGCTTGCGGCCTTCGATGCGCTCCGCGACGTAGTAACGCTGCCGGTCCTGTCCTTCCAGGTAGACGGTCAGGGTAGCGGCTTTGGCAAGGTATACGTTGATGGCAACGCGGTCATCGATGCCGTCCTGATTGGGTGTGAAGCGCTGCGGCGACACGCTGAAAGCCTGGATCGCAGGCAGCGCTGCATCCGAATCGGCGACGGTCAGCGTACCGCTGGCGCTGGCGGTTTCACCGCTGTCGGTGTCCGCCTGAATGGTCCAATGGTACGTCCCATTGGGAACCAGTCGGGCCTCGATGTCACCGCCGGGGTTTTCGCCGGGCAGCGTGTAGCCATCGACGATGCCACTGAAGAGGACAGTATAGTTCCCGGCGGGTCTTGGCTCCGCATTGCGAAACAGGAAGCGCTGGCCGCTGGCCGGGTTGGTCAGGGCGATAGTGATCCGGGCATTCCGGTTCAGCGTATAATGAATCTCAGTGGCGTCATCCCTGCCATCAGCATTGGGCGTGATGCGGTCAAGGCTGAACCCGGCATCCGCCAGCAGAGGCCGTGCTGGTTGCAGGATGAATGCCCCCGCCGCGCCAACCACGATCAAAGCAGCCAGGGCAGCCAACAGGGTGATGAGCGGTGAAAGACGCATAACGGCGGGAGTGTAGCGTGCCTGTTCGGGCTACGCAACCTGTGCTTGCCCGACCACAGGCTGATACATGCGTAAGGCTGAAAATGCGTTAAGATTCCAGGCAAATAGAACGAAGTCTCTTCACCTTCAGGGGACTGAGCGATGGCTACCGTTCTAATCGTCGAAGACAATGTTGAGATTGCGCAGTTATACGAGCGCATCTTTGAAAAGCACCAGACGTGCGTCTTTTATGACCTGCCCGAAACAATGCAATATCTGGAGACAAATCGGCCCGACCTGGTGATCACCGATTTTCATCTCCCTTCTGGTTCGGGCGTGGAGATTCTCCAATATATTCGCTCAGAACCCGGCCTGCGCGACGTGCCCGTGCTGGGTATCTCGGTAGACGATACTCTGAAAACGGAAGCCAGAGAGCGGGGTATCGACGTTTTCCTGACCAAGCCCATCGACCTCAGTGACCTGATCAGCGCAGCACAGCGGCTACTCAGCAGCACGCGCAAAGTGCCGAGCCACGAAATGCAGGCGGCCCTGCGCGCCTACGCAGCCGCCTACCAGAGAGTCTACAACCGCCTGCCAAGCGGTCAGTGGACGGGCACGCAGGTGTTGATCGACGGCCAGCCCTGCGACGAAGCCTGGTTGCAGGCCGAGACGCGCCGTCTGCAGAGCCTGTCAACGGGCAACACGCAACGTAACTACCTGCACCGCCTGATCGACAAACTACGGCGACTGTAGGTTCCGCGATTCCGTAGATGCGCCGGGAAAACAAGGGCGTCCCGATTGGGACGCCCAGGTCAGTTTGCTATCGAATGCGTGAACGGGTTTAGAACCGGCCACCGCCACGATTGCCGCGATCACGGTTGCCGCCGCTGTAGCCACCGTAACCCCCGTTCCGGTCATCACGACGCCCCCCACCAAAGCTGCCGCCCGAACGCTCTTCGCGGGGACGCGCTTCGTTGACGGTCAGGTTGCGATTTTCAAGCGTGTAACCGTTGAAGCGCTTGATCGCTTCCTGCGCACCCTCTTCCGTCGCCATTTCCACGAAACCGAACCCCTTGGGGCGGCCCGTCTCACGATCTGTGATCAGAGCCACATCGGTGATTTCACCCGCCTGCCCGAACAGGGCACGAACCTGGGCTTCCGTGGTGCTGTACGGAAGGTTGCCAACATACAACTTCTTATTCATTGAGACACTCCATAAGAGACGAGAAACTGAACTTGATAGGGTAGAAGTTGACGTTGGCAAAAAAGCAAAAGCGCCCGAGCCATTTGTGTAATAGCCAAGGCGCGCGGCTTCAATCTCAGACCAAGGCACTGTCTACACTATCAACAGGCATTATCTCATAAATTACACGACCTGTAAAGTATGAATTTGCAGACGTAGAGCGCTGATTCTACTAACGGAAGATAACCTCGCCCCAACCGCGTGTCTGAATCGTAGCTGGGAGCGAGGTCAGGACTACCTTGGCGCCGCCTTGTCAAGGCTGCCAAGACCGTGTTCAGAGCTTCCCGAAGCGGGTTGGCGGGCTGTTTGTGCAGGAACCTCCCTGGGTCAGGAGAGCGGATCGACGCCGCGCTGCCCCTCTTGCGCGTGCCTTCACCGTGAGGGCGTACCTTCGCGCGCGTCCCGGCTGCCCGCCTGGCCGCTTCTGCTGGCCCGCGCATCGTGGCCGTCCCGGTTGCTGCCTGAGCTTTCGCCGCCCTTACGCCCGATCTGCGCCATGTGTTCACGGTTGCGGCTGACCGCCTGCCCGCCCTTGCGCCCGATACGAGCCATGTGTTCACGGTCACGACTGACGGTCTCGCCGCCCTTATGGCCCGCCGCCCGTGCTTCCTCCGAGGTAAATTCGTGTGCCGTGCCTTTCTGGTGCGCAGCGCGTCCTCCCAGGCTCGCAATCTCGCGCTGTTTCTCCTCATCCATCGAGGCGAATCCGCGCTGTTTCGTGCCTGCCATCGTGATCTCCCTTTCTACCTCATCTTAGGCGCACTAACGATCAGTCGGTGCGCTTGCGTCAGTCATAACAAAACTGGTAAGCTGCTGTCAAGACGAGCGGACTGAGTCTCAGCATTTACTCAGGGCGAGCTTAGAAAGCGTTAATTCGCGGTTGAATGCACAGGCGGAGTGGGAACGTTGCCGGGAACCGTCGGAAATCACTGACGTTTGTATAGACGCATTCCCGTACCGTAGAAATCCGTCGGAATCTCCTCCAGCAGCACGTAATTCTGTTTGAACGTATCATCTTTCTCCAGTCCCAGCCGGACAAACGCCTCCATGGTCACCAGGAAGGCGGGCTGCGTTTCTTTGATCAACTGCGGTGGGATTGCGTAGTTCTGGCCCGGCACGATCAGTGTGGGTGAGACCGGGTAATATTTGGACAGCGCAGGCGTGACCAGGCCCACCGTATCGACAATGGTAGCCCGGCTGAAATAGCCCACCGCGCCAATATCCGCCGAGCCGACGCGCGTTTCGGACGTGACGCCGTATTTTTCGCGCAGTTCCGTACCAATCTGCTGATATAGCAATTCAATCTTGTGCCAGGCCATCTCTGGCGCGGGCCGATCCGGGGCGTGGTCAGGATGCAGCCGCCAGGCGTGGAGCGACATGCCACCCCACAGGATCGCCAGCGCGCCAATGGCTACCGGAATCGCGCTCGGCTGCCGGGTGGCCCGTCGCAGATTCTCGATGAGGAGCCATGCCCCACCCACAATGCCGAGCATCAGGCCGGGCATGGGCGGGGCCGTGTACCAGCGAAAGATGAGCGGGTTGGCGGCAGAAAAGATCGCCATGTATAGCCAGGGATAGATCAGGATCGGCAGCAAGCGTGGCAAGCGCCGGGCTGCGTAGGCAATGCCAAGCAAACTCAGCGTCAGGTAGACCAGGCTGCCCACAGCCGCCCCAAGGGAGCCGAAGGTGTCGAACTCGAAGAACGGCGTTGAGTAGTTCTGAATGAATGTCACCAACGCTGAACCGGGTGGCATGACGTAGGCCACTGCTTTCGCCGTCAGCGAGCGCGGGAACGGCGATCCGAAATAGGCCAGGCTGAAGATGAGCCAGGGTGTGACGGTGATAGCGAAAGCCAGCCAGGTTCGCCAGGGGGTAAGGGATAGGATTCGCCTCACCCCCGGCCCCTCTCCACCAGCGTGGAGAGGGGAGTCAGGAGTAAATGCACTCCTCCTCTCTGCTTGCGGAGAAGGGGTGAGGGGATGAGGTTGGCTGCGCCACTTTTCGATCCACTGGTAGAGGAACAACGGCCCGATCCAGATCACGGCGTCGATACGTGTCAGGACTCCAAGCGCCGCGCACACGCCCACCCAGCCCTCGCGCCCGATCACGTACAGCCAGAGCGCGCCGATCATCCAGAAGATGTTGAGACTGGTTTCCATCCCGCCGACGGCGAAGGTCACACTGCGCGGTGCGATGGCCCACAGCGCGCCCAGCAGCGCTCCCATCCAGCAGTTCCCGGTCAGGCGGCGGGCCAACAAGAAAAGCAAGGCCGCTGTGCCTGCATCGGCCAGGGCGCTCACGGCGATGGCATACCAGGGGAAATCTTGCCCTCCGAACAGTACGCCGAGCGCCGCCATCAACACCGTAAAGAGCGGTGTGGTTGTGCCGAGCACGCGCGAGCCGGGGTTGTAGACGAAGCCCTGTCCCTCGATGATGTTGCGGCTGTAGCGGAAGGTGATAAAGGCGTCGTCGATGGTGCGGGGGCCAGGCAGCGCCCGCGCCACGATGGCAAGCAACATCACGCCGGCGATAAGTGCGTAATCGAGACGAACCAGCGGGCGGGATTGGAAGAGTGGCACGGTGTCCTCTTGGCACGGTTACGGAGTTGCCGACACCAGTTTACCCCAGCCCTGACTCCTCTCCAATCGGGAAACGGAACCTCGCCCCACCCCCTCCGGCTGGTTCACACGCTGACACGTAAAAGAAGGGGAGGAGATGGATAGGCTTGGCAGGTTGCACGAAAGAACGACGTGTCCATCCCTTACCTCGGCGTGCATGAGCCTGTTGTCGCGCCGCTCACAGGGGCAGCCACATGCCCCCCTGTAATTGGGGGGCGACTTTGACAGCAGACCGTGATTGTGCAAGAATACTCAAGTTTTGCGCTCAAAGGTAATGAGGGAACGACATGGCAACCGCCGCGAGTCCAAACAAGCCTACTCTGGGCCGTCTGTTGTTCGGCAAACCGCTTGCTACCTATGATTTGCCCCATCAGGCAGTCAGCCGGGTCATCGGGTTAGCGGTCTTCGCATCAGATGCGCTCTCCTCCACTGCGTATGCCACCGAGGAAATCCTCGTCATTCTGGCTTTTGCGGGTGCTGGTTACTTCGACACAGCTCTTCCGATTGCGCTTGCGATTGCGACCCTGCTGATTATCGTGACGCTTTCGTACCGCCAGACCATCCATGCCTACCCCAACGGCGGCGGGGCTTACATTGTGGCCCGCGACAACCTGGGGGAATTGCCCGCCCAGATCGCAGGTGCAGCCTTGCTCACCGATTACATCCTGACCGTCGCCGTCAGCATCTCCAACGGCGTGGAACAGATCACATCGGGCGTCCAGACTCTGCGCGATTTTCGAGTCGAGATCGCGCTGCTGGTCATCATCATCATGACCATCATTAACTTGCGCGGTGTTAAGGAGTCGGGGCGGGTGTTTGCCATTCCGACTTACTTCTTCCTGGCATTGGCCTTTCTGATGCTGGCTGTGGGTGGCTATCGCTACCTGACAGGGCAGCTTACGCCAATCACGGGCGTCGAGATGGTTAAGCACAGTGTCCTTGAACCGTTCACCTGGTTCCTGATCCTGCGCGCCTTCTCAAGCGGCTGCACCGCTCTGACCGGTATTGAGGCGATCTCAAACGGCATCACCGCTTTCAAAGAACCCAGGACCAAAAATGCGGCCAGCACACTAGCCTGGATGAGCAGCATTTTGATCGTGATCTTCCTGGGCTTTACTTTGTTGGCGCACCAGATTCAGGCCGTGCCATCTCACCAGGAAACAATCGTCTCGCAGATCGCGCGCGCTATCTATGGCAACAGCCCGCTCTACTTTCTGACGCTGACCGGGACGGCCCTGGTGCTGTTGATGGCCGCCAATACCAGCTACGCAGATTTTCCTCGTCTGGCGGCTCTCATTGCCGGGGATGGCTTTTTGCCCCGCCAGTTGACGCTGCGCGGCTCGCGGCTGGTTTACTCCTGGGGCATTGTCGTGTTGGGTTTGTTGGCCTCGCTGCTGGTCGTTTTCTTCCGCGCAGAAACCTCAGCCCTGATCCCGCTCTACGCTATCGGCGTTTTCCTGAGTTTTACCATGTCGCAGTCGGGCATGGTCGTGCGTACCTGGAAAGTCGGCCATATGCAACCCGGCGAAGTCGTCAAGACAGAGGCCACTGTCCTGGAATATGACGCTCACTGGAAGCCCAAGCTGGCGTTGAGTGCACTGGGTGCATTGGTGACCGGCATCGTCATGATCGTCTTCGCCGTGACCAAATTCACGCAGGGGGCGTGGTTTATCGTCCTGCTCATTCCAGCCCTCGTCTATGTTTTCTTCCGCATCCATTACCATTACCGCGATGTGGCTGCTTTGCTCAGTCTTTCACACAAACGGCCCAAGCGACACATTGGCCCGGTGTTGAGTCTGTTGTTCATCGAGGATGTCCATGCCGGAACGCTGCGTATGGTCGATTATGCTAAATCGATGGGCTGTCCCTGGAAGGCCATTCACATCGAGGTCAAACCCGGCAAAGCAGCGCTGGTGGAACAAAAATGGAAGGAGCGGGTCGGCGAGGGCGAACTGATCATCGTTCCGTCACCCTACCGCCAACTGATTGAACCGATCCGTGAAATCGTCGAGTCCGAGTTAGAGAAACATCCCGAAGGTTACATCAACGTGATCCTCGGCCACCTGGCCATGGACACACTTTGGGAACAAGTTTTGCACCAGAACACCGCTTTCATCTTCAACCTGGCTCTGCAGGGCCAGGAACGGGTGGTCATGACCAACGTGCCGTACCAGATTCATCATCTGCATGAAAACGGCAACGGCTACACTGGTCACGCGCTGCCTACGGGTTCGGCGTCTGGCCCAGCAGTTCCGGAAAAACACGATGCCCCGCCGCAATAACTACAGCTGCTACCGCTCAGTTCAACCGATCTGCACGCTGAGGCGGCGCGTTCCGGGGCTGCCATTTCCGGTGTTTACTGGGCCAGCTCGATGCGTTGCGCCGTGACAGGCTTTCTGAGTCGGCGGCTGGCCCACCGGACGGCTTTCGCCCCCGTCTTCTCAACCACTTCATACAATGCCGCGCTGACACAACTCACGGTCAGGTAGTCAATGGCCCAACCGGACATGTCCAGGAAAGCATTGACGGATTTGATGGCAGATGAGGCTATCGGCGTCAGCTGAACCAGGTACAGCGCGTAAGAGATACGTCCCAAATAGGCAAGAAACGGTAGCGACATAATCCGCGATACAAGCGTATGCTCATTCGTCAAGGACAGGATGAGCAGTGCAGAGGACACCGCAGCCAGGTAGTTGTAGAACCACCCGTCTCGGTAAATGCCACCTGCCCGGTTCATCAGGTACATGAATACAAGCAGACTCAGCGCTGATAGGGCGGCCATGCCATAAGCAAGCGCTTTGCCGCGCCCGGCCTGCCACCGATTCACGAGGACGCGCTGGTACAGGCGCGCGCTCAAGATGCCAATGGCGAAGGCGAAGAACCGGAAGAAAATCGTCGTGTAGATGGCAACGTGAATATCGCTCATGAAACCCGCCTGCACCGACAGTCCGGTTCGCTTCGAGACATCGCTCAGGACAAGTCCGATAAAGGCCAGGCTCACCGTCCAGATCGCCAGCAATTTGGTCAGGCGGGCCAGTTCACTTCTGGGCGTACTGCGAATGCCCGGCATGAAGCGCGCAATGGAAAGGAATACAATGGGCAGCAGCAGGTAAAAACTTTCCTCAGTGGTCAACGACCAAGCCGTCGGGATACCACTAAACGTAAGCCCCGAAAAGAAGCCCTGTGTCAGGGTCCAGTTCACCAGCGACTGTTTGGTGAAAAAGGGCGTGCCGCCCATAATGAGTGTCGCTATCAAGAGCACATAGTATAGCGGGTAGATACGTGCCACCCGTTTCACGACGTAATCAAAAAGGGAGAGGGTGCCGTCGAGGAATACGTCGTAGTAGCGGTAAGCCAGCAAAAATCCCGACAGGACGAAGAAAATCGTCACGCCGATATGCCCCTCTATCACCAGCGTTTGCCAGAAGTCCTTGCCGATTGTCCCGTACCCCACCCCGGAAGCGAAGTGTTCGAGAAAGACCAGAAGGGCAGCCACCATACGCAGCGAAGTCAGCGGAAGGATTTCCTGCCCGCTGTGTTGTATTGATTGTTGCGCGCCTGAAATTTGAGGATCTGTCATCGGAGGTGACCTATTTCACTTGCCATGCGATTTTCCACTAGAAGCGCCCCACCATGCCCGCCGAGCCGCCCGACAGCAGGAACGTCACGCCCAGGTAGAGCAGCGCCAGGACGAACGTCGCCATCGTGATGATCGCCAGGTTCAGCAAGTCCTCGTTTCTCATGAATGGCCCTGGCGGTGGCGGCGACACGTCGGCAAGGGAAGCGGCGGGGTTCGTCAACCGCGCCCGCTTCAGAGCGCTGTCCAACCCTTCGCTGCGCACACGAGCATCGTAATAGAGCAGCGTGAAGCCCACCGGCAGCACCGGCATGAGCAAAATACTGATGATCGTTTCCAGGATGATGCGGATTATGGGTTCGCTGTTGGGCGGCGCATAGGCAGTCTCCACCGCGTCCAGGGTGGCGCTGACCACGAATGAGATGAACAGCACGATCAGGATCAGGCCCAGAACGGGCCACAGCCGCGTTTTGCACAGCGCCCAGGCTCGCATCAGGCCGTGCATCACGCCGCCGCGTTCCAGCATGGCAACGGGCACGAGGAACGCCCCCACTGTCGTAGCCACGTAGACCAGCAGCCCGAAGCCCAGGCCGCACGCAAACAGAATCAAGGTCAACAGGACGGTGAGCAAGAGCAGTAGCGTGTAGTACAGGGACATTTGCCCGATAAGCGTCCCGGCGCGGCTGCCCAGCACCGCAAAGGCATTGCCAAGCGTCGCCGGGTGTCCCAGTTCGTTCTCCGAGGTCACATAGACCAGCGGGCCACTGACCAGCACGGTCTGGATAAATGCCGAGACAATATAAGCGCCGACCACCACCAGCAAGATTTCTAGCATAGGGGACAACATTTGCATCGCCACTTCCGGACTGATGACGGCAGCGCTGTCGGGTGAGATGTTGAAACGATTGAGCAGTTGTAGCAGCGGATCGCGCAGACGTACCTGGATCAAGTAATTCGCAACGGTCAGAGGTATCTGCACCGCCGCCGACAACACGACAAACGGTACGAAATTGTGACCGTAGACCTGGAACAGGCGATTGAGCAGTTCTCGGAATGTGTAAGTGCGCAACACATAGCTATTGGCTTGATCCACTATCGGGTCATCCTTTTGAGCAAAATTGAGTCTACCGTGCTCCGCGACGTTCGGAAGGTGTGCTGATGATTGGCTCAGTCCTCGTCCACATCGCGCAGTCCCGCTAAGTATAGCAGCACATCCCAATAAAATCGGCTACACTTGATGTGCTATGAAGCCTGAAGAACTGCTGCATCTTTTTGGCCCCTATCTTCCGACGGATCGCTTTCGTGCGCTGCTGCGCAACAGCGAAATTCCCCCGAATAGTGAAGGCGCAGCCCTCCTGGTGGACGTGGTGGGCTTTACGCCCTTGACCACGCAGCTCGTAGCCGAGTACGGGCCGGAACGGGCCTGCGACGAACTAAAGCATCGCCTGAACCCGATGTTCGAGGCCATCGCCGGGCAGGTCTTTCATCACGGCGGCAGCGTCATCAGCTTCAGGGGCGACGGGTTTATTGCCTGGTTCGACGACCACCCCATCGGGCAGATGATCGAGAACGGTGCAGGCGTCCCGGCGCTGCTGCGGGCGGTGACCGCCGGGTTGGACATGCAGGCCGTGATGCCGCTGTTTCGCGGCCTGCAACTGCGCATCTGTATCGGGGTAGGTCGGGCGCACCGATGGGTCGTTGGGCAGGCGCAGCACGGCTTGAACGACGTGATCTGTGGGCCAGCCGTCGAGGCGATGCACAGCCTGGCAGGTGAATCACAATCCGGGCAGGTGCTCATTCACCGCGACGCTATTCCCTTGCTACGCAGCGAAAATGTAAACGTCGTCGTCGTGGAGACGGGCAACGTTTTGGCGCTTGCCGTGCCGGAGACTATCGCCAAAGCCGCCCGCCAACACCGCTGGCCTGCCTGGGCTATCGAAGGCGATGTGAACGATATCCTGAACACTGTCCGTTCCTTCGTCAGCGCGGTCATCCGCGAACGCGTCGAGAGCGGCGTTGGCGATTTTGTGGCCGAATTGCGCTATGCCCTGCCGGTGTTCATTCGCATCGGCCACCTCAAACCCGAAACGGCTGAGGCCCACGAAACGCTGGACAACTACGTGCGCAGCGCCCAGGATGTGTTGTCCAGCACGGGTGGGCGGCTTGTGTCTGTGGAGGTCAGCGAGAAGGGCAATGTGCTGTTCGCCGTCTTTGGCGCGCCCGTCACACATGGTGACGACGCCGAACGCGCTGTTTATGCCGCACTCATGTTGCACGACCGGGCTGTTGCCAACGACAACATCGCTGCCCTGCGGATCGGGATCAGCCGGGGACTGCTTTACGCAGGCACGATAGGCGGCGAAGCGCGGCGCGAATATAGCACCATCGGCGACGAGACCAACATCGCAGCCCGCCTGATGGTAGCAGCGGGTGCGGGGCAGATCCTGGTATCATCGGCGGTGCGGGAAGCGGTTGGCCGGCGCATCGTCTTCCGGGACTTACTGCCGATCACGGTTAAGGGCAAGGTCAAGCCAATCCCCGTCGCAGAGCCGATCTCGATCCAAGCTGGCAGCCAGCCGCAGACTCACGTCGGGAAGTTTGTCGGGCGGCAGGCCGAACTGATCCAGCTTCGGCAGGGATTGGCGGCTGCCAGGGAAGGGCGCGCCCGGATTCTGCGGCTGGAAGGGCCAGCCGGCATCGGCAAGAGCCGCCTGATCGCCGAACTGAGCGATGCAGCCGCCAGCGAAGGCTACCGCGTGGCCTGCGGCAACAGCCTCAGCACGGGGCGAAGCACCCCCTACCTGCCCTGGCGGAATGTCATTGCGGGGCTGCTCGGCCTGGACACCACGCCTGACGACCAGGCTACGGCCATCGCGCAATTGACGCAGATTGTAGAGCAAATTGATGCGCGCTGGCTGCCCCGGCTGCCACTGCTGGGCGACGTGCTAAACTGGCCGATTGCGGATACGCCCACCACCGCCTCATTCGAGGGCCAGACACGCCATCAGGCGCTGTCGGCCCTTGTCACTGACCTGATTCTACATCTGGCGCACGAGCAGCCGCTTTTGCTCATTCTTGAGGATGTGCAATGGCTGGACGAAGTTTCGGAAGCACTGGCGATTGATCTGGCAAGGCGGCTGAACATTGAGGCGGTGCGACTGATGCTCGTCCTCAGCCACCAGCCGCCGGACAATGGAACTCCGGAATTGTTCCACGTCCTGAATGATATGGTCATTCATACGCACCTGCATGTGGAGAAACTCGGCGACGGCGAAATGGCTGCGCTGGTTGAGGGTTACTTGGGTGCGCGTATTCCTGACGAACTGGTGCGTTTCGTGCAGGGCCGTGCGCATGGCAACCCTTTTTTTGCACACGAGATCGTTGACTCGCTGCGTGAAACCGGCCACGTCCGCGTGATCGGCAACACGGCCTTCATCGAGCGGAATTTACAGAGCGCCAACCTGCCGCTCAATGTGCAGGGACTGGTGCTGGCCCGCGTGGACCGGCTGGGAGAGATCAACAAGCTGGTGCTCAAGGTGGCTGCCGTCATCGGGCGCGAGTTCCAGGTGCGCGTCCTGGCCGCCAGCCTGCCCGTGCCAATAAAAATGGACGAACTGCTGTCGCGGCTGCGCACACTGGAAGAACACGACTTTGTGCGGGTGACCTCTACCGAGCCGGAACTGGTCTATCAGTTCGCGCACACCATCGTGCAGGAAATCGCCTACCAGAGTATGCTCCACGTGCAACGCCAGCAACTTCACATGGCGGTGGCGATGGCCCTGGAAACGCTTGACTCGGATGCTATTGAGCGGCTGGCTTATCATTTCGCCCGCAGCGGTTCAGGCAAACGCGCCGGGCGTTACATGGTGCTGGCCGGGCAAAAGGCGGCGCGCGAATATGCGAACCAGGCAGCGCTTGGCTACTTTACGCAGGCATTGGCCCTGGCCGGTAGCAGCGAAGAAAAGTTCAACATCAACCACCAGCGTTTGCAGGTGATGTTGCGCCTGGGCGATCTTCAGGGGGTGCAAGCCGAACTGCCAGACATGCAACAGCGGGCAGTGCACGATGGCCGGGCCGACTGGCAGGCAATGGTACATATCCTGTGGGCCAGCCTGTACGCGCAGACCAGCGCCTGGCCTGGCGTCATCGCATCGGCCCAGGAAGCAATCCGTTTTGCGCTGGCGCTGGGCGACGATGCGCTGGCCTGGGAGGCGTACCGATTGCTCCATAGCGCCCTACTTGGCATCAATCAGCCCGAAGAAGCGCACGTGATCAACGAGCTGATGGAGCCATTGACAGCACGGTTAGATGATCCGCGCCGTTCCATTGAGTTTGCCCTGATGCAGATCGAGGACGCATCGCGGAAAACACCGCAGGCATCCATCGATCAGGTGCGGAAACTGATCGTTTACACGCACGAATCGGGCTATCCGGTGCTCGAAACGGCGTGCTGGTCGGCGCTCAGTCGCTTCTATTTGCGAGTCAGCGATTACGCCGCCGCGCTGGACGCCATTCACCAGCAGATCGGGCTGCTGCGGCAGGTCGGAGATCATCGCCGGGAAGCACTGGCGCTGAACCAGATCGGAATGATCCTGGTGAATCTCGGCCAGTTCACCGAAGGCAACAAACGCCTGCTCGACGCTTACCAGTTTTTGCACCAGATTGAGGAGCGCGCGGGTGAAGCGATCAGCTTCACGTACCTGGGCGTGATCGCCAGCCACTACCAGGCGTATGGCGAGGCGCTGGCCTACCTGGAGCGGAGTCTCGTCATCCAGCGCGAACTGAAGATCGGGCTGGATGCCGCCTTTACGCTTTTCCAGATCGGCAACGTCCACCTGGCGCGACATGAACTGGACATGGCCGTTCACGTGCTGGATGAGGCACGCACCTACCTGGACGCCATCGGCCAGACGACTCAAATCGAAGAGATTGACCTGGCGCTGGCAGAGATCGAGGCACAACAGGGCGACTATGATTCCGCAGCGGCACGGGTTAAGCCGGTGCTGCCGCGCTTACTGGACCGGCAAGTTGTTGATCTCTTTGCGCCCGGGTTGGCCTACTGGCGGGCAACCACGCTGCTCAACCGGCTTGGCAGTGCGGCTCACTCGGAAGCGGTGCGGGCCGCTTTCCGGGCGGAAGTCGAAATGGTGCTCGGCAAGCTGCCTGATCCGCGCTGGCGCGAATCCTACGTGAATGCGATCTGGTATCATGCCGCGTTACTTTCGAGCTGAGGGAGGTCAACAATAGACTGCAATGAACAGCCCGCAGTCTTCTTCGGCACCGAGTTCTCAAGTTCTGGCTGAAGACCCGGTGCTGAAATGGGAAAGGCAGTATCGCCGACAACCGCGTCGATCCGGTAAACGGCGTGGTCCTGGCTGCTTGATCGCCGTGCTGGCCGTCGTGGCGGGCCTGGCGGTTAGCTGGCGCCTGTGGTTCCCGCTCATCGCAGCCTATCTGGATGTCAGTGAGTTGCCGCGCCATGCCGATTTCATTGTCACGCTCAGTGGCGGCAGTGGACATCTTACGCCTGATGGACATTGGGTAAGCAACCGCGAATTTGAGGCGGCAAAGCTCTATCGGGAGGGAATGGCCGCCACCCTTATCTTAAGTGTTTACAGTGGTGAGGACGGTGTCAAAGCGGCTAAGGACGATCTGGCGCGGGCCGGCGTTCCCGGCAATGCAATCCTTGTTAACGATAAACCAACGAGCACCTGGGACGAGGCGCAGCAACTCCTGGACAAGCTGCGGGCCAATCATGCGCACTCAGCCATTATCGTGACGGACGCATATCACATTCGCCGTGCCCGCGCTACGTTCAGGCGGCTTCAAACCGACCCGGCCATCGACCTGATCTTTGTGGCCTGTCCTGCCGCGTTTGATTACAGCACCTGGTGGGACAGCGAAGATGGCCGCGCGGCCATTACTGATGAGTATGCGAAAATAGTTTATTACCTCTTTCATTATGGCGTACTGCCCTGGTAACGCCGCCGGCAGGACCGCTCCCCGAAGCCATCAGCGATCCCGCACCGGTATGGTCAGTTGAAGGTACTCTTCCAACTTCCCGACGGCTTCCGGCATGTTCTTGCGTCCGTATCCGATGCGGAAATGCCTGTCACCATAATTGAAACATGTGCCGGGCAGCAGCAGCACCCCACTGCGTTTCACCACATCCACACAAAAATCTTCGACGTTCTGATCGTGCCGGATGCTCGAGAAAGCCGTTGATCCAGCTTTAGGCCGTCGCCAATCGAACAGGTTGGCGTACCGTGCGAAAAAGCTGTCCAGAAGCGCCAGGTTGTCACGAATAATTGCCAGGTTGCGCCCGGCGATAGCCTCCCGGTGGCGGAGCGCCACCCTTGCCAGGAATTCACTCGGCGCGCTGTTACAGATCGAAAGGTAATCTTTGAACGACGCCGCAGCCTGGAAAACATCTTTGTTACGTGTGGCGATCCAGCCGATACGCAGCCCGGCCAGCCCATAGGTCTTGGAGAGCACGCCAAGCGAGACAGCATTCTCGTACAGGTCACAGGCCGCTGGCAGCCGGTCTGCCGGATCGTGTTCGAGGCCGCGATAGACCTCGTCTGAGAAGACGATCAGGCCATGCTCTCGCGCCACTTCGACGATCTGGTTCAGCGTGTCCCGGCTCATCAGGTAGCCGGTGGGGTTGTGCGGGCAATTGAAGACGATGGCGCGTGTATTGGAGCGAATGCTGCGCTTCAGCAGATCGATGTCCAGTTCCCAACCGTCTTCCGGGTGGGTTTCCCACTTCGTGACCTCGCAGGCACTGGATCGCGCGATCTCGGTCAGGGATTGGTAGCAGGGGAAATGCACGATGACGTGATCGCCGGGCGTAAGGGCGGCGTTCATGAAGGCAAAGATCGCTTCTTCCGCGCCCGCATGAACCAGCACCTCCTCGGCCCTGATCCCTTCGTACAGGGACGCAATTTCCTGGCGTAGGGCCGGATCGCCCTGCGATTCGGTGTAGCCGAGCCAGTGCCGCTGAAAAGCCTCTGCCGCGCCCGGCTCCAGCGCCAGCAATTCCGCGACAGACATCGATTCACAATCCGAACTACTGAGCAGGTACGGCGCTTTGAATTCGTATCTGGCGAAGAAACGTTCGAGTTTGAAGGGTTGAAGTTTCAACACAGTACTCCCGGTGATCTTCACCTGCACATAACGCAATCGGCGATCCATTCATGCAAAATTCTAGCAGAGTATTGCCGCGTTTGACGGGGCAAACTTTGACCCAGGCCGCATTTTTTGACGCCAGCGGCATAGAGCGATATGTTATGAGCAAAAAGGCGTTGCTGCCTGTCCGAGCAGGGTCAATTCCACCGGGGCTGCGATCAGTGAGCTGGTTGAACGACATTTTTCACGTAAACAAGCCGATCATCGCCATGTGCCATCTCAAGGCGCTGCCCGGCGACCCCGGCTATGACTCGCAAAAAGGTATGGACTGGATCGTGGAGTCGGCCCGCGCTGATCTCCAGGCGTTGCAGGCGGGCGGTGTCGATGCGATCCTGTTTTCGAATGAGGCCAGCCTGCCCTACCTCACCAAAGTCGAGCCGATCACGACTGCGTGTATGGCAAGGGTCATTGCCGAACTGCGCCCCGATATCAGCGTGCCATTCGGTGTAAACGTCCTATGGGACCCTGCTGCATCGATTGATCTGGCGGTGGCGACAGGCGCTCTGTTCGTGCGCGAGATATTCACCGGCGTCTACGCCAGCGATTATGGCCTGTGGAACACGAGCTGCGGCGAGGTGATCCGCCACCAGCATCGGGTCGGTGGGCAGCACGTCAAGCTGCTGTTCAACATCGTCCCCGAATCGGCGGTTTATCTGGCCGAGCGGCAAATGGCCGATATTGCCAGGTCAACTGTCTTTGTATCGAAGCCGGATGCCCTGTGCGTTTCGGGTCTGACCGCCGGAACGGAAACGTCAGCGGATACGCTGAAGCTGGTCAAGCAGGCGGTTCCTGATACGCCCGTGTTTGCCAATACGGGGGTGCGGTTGTCGAACGTGGAACAGATGCTTTCGGTGGCCGATGGCGCGATCATCGGGACGGCGTTCAAGCGCGACGGCTACATCTGGAACGAGGTCGATGCCAGCCGGGTGTGTGCATTCATGCAGAAGGCGAAAACGCTGCGGGGCTAAGTGAGCCTCGGCCCCTATCGCGCTCCAATTGAAACTGGATCAATCCTATGGCACAACGAGGCGAAAGTACACGTGCGGAGATTCTGAGCCAGCCCTCGGTCTGGGCAGAGGCGCTGGACGCCTTCAGGGCACAGGCAGCGTCCGTGCGTGCGCTGCTGAACAGCCAGGGCTTTGAACGGGTCATCTTTACAGGCTGCGGTTCGACGCATTACCTGTCCATGACCGCTGCTGCCCTGTTCCAATTGCTCACCGGTATCCCGACGCAGGCACGCCCTGCGTCGGAGATCGTGTTGTTCCCCGACCTGGTGCTCGCTCCCAAAGCCAGGACGCTGCTGGTGGCCGTCTCCCGTTCCGGTACGACCACCGAGACGGTGGAGGCAGTACGGCTGTTCCGGGCACGAACGGGCAGTGCGGCCATCACAATCACGTGCGATGGTCGCAGCAACCTGGCACAAATATCCGATCTGGTGCTGGCAGCGGAAGCGGCACAGGAAGAAAGCGTTGCACAGACCCGATCCTTCACCAGTATGCTGCTGATTGCTCAGGCGCTGGCAGCCGCCGCCGCGCAAATCGATTTCAACCCGTTAGCCCAACTGCCCACACTTTGCCAGCGGCTGCTGACCGACTATCAGGCTGTGGCGCAGCAGCTAGGCGAGGACATGGGAATCGATCAGTTCTTCTTCCTCGGCTCTGGCTTGCTGTATGGAACCGCCAGCGAAGCCATGCTCAAGATGAAGGAGATGTCCCTCTCCCACAGTGAGGCCTTCCACGTCCTTGAATTCCGACACGGCCCGATGTCGATGGTCACGGAGCAGACGCTCATTGCCGGACTGATCGCGGAAGACGCCGCCCCACACGAGCTTCGCGTGCTGGGGGAAATGCACGCACGCGGCGCACATACGCTGTCGTTGATCGACGGCAACACCCAGGCCAGCCCCGGAGAACGGCGTGTGGTAGTGCAACTGCAATCCGGGTTGCCGTTATGGGCGCGCCCGGTGCTGTACATGCCAGTCTTGCAACTCCTGGCATACTACCGGGCAATGGCAAAAGGGCAAAACCCAGATCGCCCCACCAATCTTGAGGCAGTGGTATCGCTTGACAAACTCGTGTGAAGCGCTGATGCCGGGGCCACTTCCACAGCCGCGCAGCCAGTCTGCCGCATCAGAGGCTGAATGGTATTGAGCGGCCATGTGAAGCCAGCCGAGGTCAGATCAGGCGCTGCCGCCGAGCGCTGCCGTGATGGCCCTGGCGTTGGCGCGCATCATGCCCAGGTACGTTTCTCCTGGCGAGCCAGCCGCGCCCAATGCATCCGTGTAGAGCGACTGTACCACCTTGATGCCCGTCTGGGCAGCAATTTCCGAGGCCAGTTTATTGTTGCTGATGTTCTCGGTAAAAATGGCCGGGACACCCTGCGCCCTGATCGCGCTGATCAACGCGGCCATGTCCTGTGGATTGGGTTCGGAAGCCGTACCGCCGCCGGGCAGCACCACGCCCACCATTTTGAACCCGTAGCGCGCCGCAAAGTATCCGAGCGCATCGTGATTTGTGACAAGGACGCGATTCTTCGGTGGGATAGTCGCCACGCTCTGCCAGATTTCTGCGTCGAGCTGCTGGAGACGAGCAATATACAGCGCTGCATTCGCCCGGTAAGTGGCAGCGCTGGCCGCGTCCGCTCCGATCAAGGCGTCACGGATGTTCAGGGTGTACAGGATCACGTTGGTCGGGTCCTGCCAGCCGTGCGGGTCGCATTCGCCGAAATTCTGGCCCGGTTTCGGCACCTCGCAAGGGTACAGGCCGCCAAAGCCGAGAATGCCCGGCGGCAGGTTCGCCTGGGCCGACGACTGGCCCGTTTCTGCGAATGCGAAGCGGCGGAGGGGCATTCCGTCGGTCAGCGTCACGACTCTGGCTTTCGTGCCGGAATCCTTGATCAGCTTGTCGAGGAAGCCTTCCAACCCCAGGCCATTGACCAGGATCAGATCGGCGTCGAACAGTGTTTTAAGGTCGTTGGGCGTCGGCTCAAACTCGTGCGCGTCGCCGTCCGTCGGCACGATGGATGACAGCTCGGCTTTGTCGCCTGCCACGTTTCTGGCAAAGTCGAGCAGGATGGTTGTGCTGGTTACTACTTTCAGCTTTTTAGTCTGCGATCGAGTATGGGCCGGGCCGACCAGCCCCAGGACGGCCAGCGAGACAAGTGCCCATCGAATTAGCCTGACCATGACTGCTCCCTCCGCACATTGCGCCCCATTCCTCGGCTCGGTACAATGCTCAATGCACACTGGCATGGGTTGGCGCAACCGGGCTTTGCCGGATCGTCCTGGTCTACCCCAGGGAGTTATTGGTACAACGTCTCAGTTGCGCCAATTGAGATAATATATCAATACGCTGTGCATGTCAAATGACGAGAGCTGAATTGGGCGACCCACAATGAATGAAGCGATTCCCAGGACTGGGCAACCTATCGAAGGTCAAACACGGACACTGCTTCTGGATGCCGAGCATGCCGGGATACGCCTGGCGCTGCCCCTGCTCACGGTAGCGGGTTTCGCCGTTGGGCTGGCAGTGGCAACGGCGATCTCCAACGTCCTGAACCTGTCGTCGGTGGCCGGCTGTTTGTCGTTCAGTCTGGCAATTGGGCTGGCACTGCTGACGGCGGTGCTTGGGGATCGCGTCCTCAAACAGCGCTGGCCGAGTGGCCGCAGCCTAGCCCTGTCGCCGGAGGGTTTGCGTCTCCGCGATCTACGCAAAAACCGCCCGCACGAAGCGTACCTGGCGTGGGACAGGCGCTTTAACCTGCTGGCGTGGCGCTTCGCCGTTCAACGCGGATCGGCACGTGTGCCGAAGGGTTGGCAGATGCTGGGCCTGCAACTGATCCAGGACGAGGCGCAGTTGACGCTTTACACTTTTATGCCCGCCAAAGAAGCCGGGGCGCTGAATGGCTTTGGCACGTTTGTACCGCTCACAACCCGCTCCGCTATCGAGAAGGGCGACCTCTCGCTGCGAGAAATGAGCGAACAGCGCCGCCTGCTCAAAGCCGAAGACGAGCGCTGGCGCGACGGCGGCGAGGTACGCCGTGAGGATTTCCCCGCACTGTGGGAGGAAATCAACGCGCATTTACAGGGCTGGCAGAAACGGGCGGAATGACCTCATCATCCGGCCAGCTACTGCCGGGCCTTTCCACTGTCTGAGGGGAAAATGGCATTGGCCTGAGTGGTGGCGAGCGCCGCCGTGTGGCGCTGGTGCGCGTCCTGCTCAAAAACGCGCCCATCATGATCCTGGATGAGCCAACTGCCTACCTGGACACCAGTACGGAACGTGCGATCCTGGAAACCATTTTCGAGAGTGTCGAAGGGCGAACGCTGATTCTGCTCACGCACCGCCGAACGTTGTTGGAGCGCGTCGATCACATCTATCGGATCGAGACCGGACACCTCATGCAGATTCGCTAACGCTGCATGGGGAACGATTGGCCCGCCAGGCCGAGTCTAGGGTTGGTGCAGGCCATTCAGGGCCAGGTCGGCCACCGCTTCGGCCAGCTTCTGCGCGGAGAGCCGTCCACCGGGTTTGTACCAGCGCCGGATGGCATTCAGCGATCCCAGGACGTAGATCGTTGCCAGCCGCTCGTCACGCACGTTCAGCGCACCCGATTCAACGCTCTCGTGAATCAACCGCTGAAACAGGCGCTCGTAGCGCTCCCGGTGCTGCATGAACTCGGCACGCCGAACGTCGCCCAGATGACGCCACTCGTCAAAGTACACGGCAGTTGCGCCCAGGTGCGATGTGATGACCAGGACATGCGCGATCATCGCCTCCCGCAGCTTTTGGTCGGGCGAGATGTCTTTCGCCAGGATCGGCTCCAGGGCGCTGAAAAAGGCCCTGACCGCTTCCTGTGCAATGTCCCACAGCAGGTCTTCTTTGCCCTTAATGTGGGCGTATAAACTGCCGCCGCCTTTCATGTGCATCTCGTCGGCGATGTCGCGCATGGACGTAGCCAGGTAGCCCTTCTCGCGGAAAAGCTGCTCGGCGGCGGCCTGAATCTGGTTACGACGACCTGTTCGATGTCCATTGTGTGGCATAAGCAAACGGCCTCAACTGGCAATCAAACAAGCGTTAGTTTGCCGGATCAGGATGCGGCTGTCAATGTGCCGATGCACAATTCGATGCCGGTTCTGGCGCCGCTCCGGCTCAGTCCTGTTCAAAGCGGGTGTTATGGACGATGTCCTGGTGATAAGCCATAAAGCGTTCCATCGCAAAACGCACGTGTTCCGGGATCGGCTGGCGGTGCGGGCGGCCCTTGGTCACTTCACGAACCTCGGCCAGGATGGCGGCCTCATCGAAGGTAGTGATCACGCCGTCGTCCAGGACGATCTGCCCGTTGACGATGACCGTGTGCGTCGAGGAGCCGGGTTCGGTGAAAGCCAGGTGGTCGTAAGCGTCGTTGAACGGCGTCAGGTGCGGGCTGCGCAAGTCAAGCAGGGTGATGTCCGCCAGGTAGCCGGGTGCGAGCTTGCCCAATCGCTCCGGCAGCATTAGGGCCGCTGCGCCGCCTTCGGTTGCCATGCGCACCACCTCGCGCGCCGAAAGCCACTTCTCCGGCTCCAGAAAGCTCAGGTTATGGATCAGGGCAGCGAGATGAATCATGCCAAAGATAACCTGATGATCGCTGCTCTGCGCGCCGTCCGCACCCAGCGCCGGGGTAATGCCCGCATCCAGCATCTTGCGGATGGGCGACAGCCCGCTGCCCAGCTTGAGGTTGGCGGACGGGTTGTGGACGGGAACCGCGCCCGCGTCCGCGATCCGCTGCACGTCTTTATCGGTCAGCCAGACGGAATGCGGCAGCGACACGTCCGGGCCGAGCAGCTTCTCGTCAGCCAGCAGTGCCACCGCCGTCTTGCCGTGCATCTGGCGCATCGTCCAGTCCTGCACACGCGATTCGAGCAGGTGCATGTGGACGCCGCCGCCGTGCTTGCGCGCCGTGTCCAGACAGGCGTGCAGAAAATCCACGCTGGCCCACTGCACACCGGACGGCCCGACCCAGCAGCGCAGGCGCCCGCCCGCCTTGCAATGCCATTTCTCGAAAAAGGCGTCCATCATCGCCATCATGTCGGGAATGGAGGGCATGTTCTGGTTCATGCCCGCGTAGAACGTGTCCAGTGTGCGGTGGCCGCGTCTGTGGCCGTATTCCACATCGTAGAACGCATCCCGGATCAGCGGCGCGACGCCGGCCCGGATGCCGCTGTCGCGGTAGGCTTCCATCGCCCCATCCATCGCTTCCAGACTCGGGCGCGGCGGCATAGACAGGTGATCCAGCACCGCTGTACAGCCTGTGCGCAGCATCTCGATCACGCCGACCATCGCCGTCAGGTAGTGATCGCGCTTGCTGAAGCTGCCCGACATACCGAACAGGTGCGCCAGCCAGGGTTCGAGCGGCAGGCGCTCGGAGGTGGCACGGGTGAAATTTTCGGGCGAGTGCGTATGCGCATTGATCAGGCCGGGGATGGCGAACAGCCATTGGCCGTCGATGACGCGATCCACCGTTCTGGCAGGCCGCTCCGGGGTAATGCTGGTGATGGTATCGCCCTCAATCAGAATGTAGCGCCCGGTGCTGACGCCCCACGTGGCAGCAGGATCGAGAACGGCACAATTTTCGATGAGGATACTCATGAGCGACCTCTCAGGTAATCGGCAGAAACGCGCGAGTAGCTTTGTACGATCTCAGGCCGCAGTGCCCGCAGCAGGCCCGGAACGGAGCGATACGCCTTCGGCACAGTCAGCCGCTCGTCCATGTCGCGCAAGTAGTGCAGCCGTCGCAGGTCGAGCGTGACATGCAACTCACCCTCCCCCTGGCGCTGCCAAGCTGGCCCTCCGGGCCAAATACGACATTCAAGCCGTCTTCCAGCCCGAACAGGTTGACTGAGGCCGCTGTATAGACCAGATTCTCAGAGGCGCGTGCCGCCGGGATGGTTGCCCACCGATCGGTGAGTTCATAGAGCAGCGCGCCCGCCGGGGACAGGATCAGGTCTGCACCCATCAGCGCCAGCATCCTGGGGATTTCTGGAAACCAGATTTCCCAGCACGTCGCCAGCCCGACTCGCAGGCCGTCACAGTCCACGACAACAGGTTGACCACCGGGCGACCAGGGTTCACCGTTGGCCGGCAGCATTTTGCGGTACACGGCGCGGATCGAACCGTCGGACGCGGCGACGTGAAGCGCATTGTAGAAACAACCCCTGTCATCCGGCTCCGCGCCGCTGAAACACACCCAGACGTGGCTGTCTCTGGCCTGCGCGCAAAGGGCCGCTTTCGTCTCGTCCAGCGAGAATGCGCCTTCGTCGTTGAGCGGGCCGGGGTACATCTCCGGGAAGACGACGACCTCCGCGCCGCTGCTCGCCGCGCCTCTCACGTAAGCCACTGCCTCGTCAAGCTGCTGGCGTTCGGGCGGTGCCGAAGCGTCGAATACAACCGGGAAGATGTGCTCCCAGGCCCGCAAATAGCTCCTGGGCTGGACAACGGCCAGGTGTAGGGAATCCTTCATGATCCTTCTCATTGGTCGGTACTGTTACTGCGATTCCCGTGCGTACTTCCACACATAATAATCCCAGGCGCGGCGGGCCTCATTCCCGTACCAGCGCTGTCGATTGCGCAACTCATCCGGTGTGAACAACACTGCGCCGCCGACGGCCAGCGCCGATAGTTCGATCCTTGCCGCTTCTTCCAGATAGATGGCATGGACGACGGCACGCTCCACATCCGCGCCAGTGACGAGCGCACCGTTGCCGCGCA
>Ga0070741_10001993_pt1 | contig 57345 bp, 47 predicted proteins | sample Coa_R1_4_FD_66440 | JGI IMG/M metagenome (GOLD analysis project Ga0070741, IMG submission 66440) | Surface soil microbial communities from Centralia Pennsylvania, which are recovering from an underground coalmine fire - Coalmine... | ecosystem: Environmental > Terrestrial > Soil > Unclassified ... | reverse complement strand
TCGACGGGCAACATCCACCTCAACCAGCCGATCGTCGGCATGGCCCAGTCGGGTGACGACGGCGGGTACTGGCTGGACGCGGCCGACGGCGGCATCTTCCCCTTCGGCGACGCGGCCGGCTACGGCTCGACGGGGAACATCCGGCTGAACCAGCCGATGGTGGGAATGGCGGCGAGCCAGCCCTAGAAGGGTGCGTTTCCGGCGATGCGCCGCTGCCGCGGTGCTCGGGACGACCACGGTACACTGGCACGGATTGCCTCGCCCGAACGAATGTTCTACGGAGTCGGCATGGCCGAAACTAGCCTGGAAGGCCCCACCACGGGGCAGGCACGAGCTGCCGGAGCCGCCGGCCGCGGAGCTCTGAGCCTGGAGCTGGACCACCCGACGCTGAGCATCGTCATGCCCGTCTTCAACGAGGGTGCGGTCATCGAGCAGGTCGTCAGAGAGCTCGATGCGGAGATCGTCGAGAAGCTCGGCACATGCGAGATGGTCGTCGTCGACGATTGCTCGACCGACGACACCCACCGGATCCTGAGCGAGCTGAGCGCAACGCTGCCGCAGCTCACGGTCGTCCGGAACGAGCCCAATCGCGGCCACGGTCCCAGTGTCCTGCGCGCCCTCGACATGGCGACGGGCGACTGGATCTTCCAGGTCGACTCGGACCGGCAGCACCTCGCGGCGGAGTTCTGGGACCTGTGGGCCGTCCGCGACGACGCCGATCTCGTCCTCGGCGTGCGCCGCCAGCGCCGTGACGGGCCGTACCGGCTGCTGATCACGTTCTTCGTGCGCCTCGGAGTCTCGATGCTTGCGCGCAGGCGCATCCGCGACTCCAACGTGCCCTTCCGGCTGTACCGGCGGGAGCTCTGGCAGGACGTGGGTCCGCTCATGGAGCAGGACACGCTGGCGCCGTCCATCCACCTCGCCGTCGGCGCCGCACTCCGTGGCTGGCGGATCGTCGAGGTCGAGGTGACCCACCTGCCCCGCGTCACCGGCCTGTCCTTCCACCGAGGCTTTCGGGTCCTCAAGTTCAGCCTGCGTGGTCTCCGGCAGCTGATTCGGTTCCGGATGAAGCAGGCGAGGAGTCCCAGGACGACCACGCGCCCTGCATGACGGAACAGCTGCGCACGGCGATCGTCGTCCCCACCATTCGCGAGACCAGCCTGGCTGACTTCCTCCGCCGTTGGGAGCCGGAGTTCCGCGGGCTGGAGGTGATCGTCGTCGAGGACAATCCCGAGCCGACCTTCGACGTCCCCGACTGGGTTCGCCACTACTCGTGGGCGGACATCGACGCCACCCTCGGTGGGGACGCGTGGATCATTCCCCGGCGAAGCGACTGCGTCCGGTCCTTCGGGTACCTCATGGCGTACCGGTCGGGGATCGACGTCGCCATCACCCTGGACGACGACTGCTACCCGGAATCTGAGTACTCCCCGTCGTACCTCAGCCAGTTCCACGCCGCCCTCGCTCAGGAGTGGCCGTCCGATCGCTGGTGGAACACCCTCGAGGACGTCTTCCCGCGGGGCGTCCCGTACACCGTTCGTGAGGTGAAGAGCACGGTCGCGGTCCACCATGGTCTCTGGTCGAACGTCCCCGACCTCGACGCGCGCACACAGATGCGGATGCCCGATTACCGTCTGCCGCCGGCGCGCGGGGTGCAGCGGGTGCCCACCGGGGCGTTCTTCCCCATGTGCGGGATGAACCTCGCCTTCCGCAGGGAGTTCATCCCGGCGATGTACTTCCTCCTGATGGGACAGAGCGCGAGCGGCGAGCGCTGGCCGTTCGACCGCTTCGGCGACATCTGGGCGGGCATCTTCGTGAAGAAGATCGCCGACCATCTCGGCTTCGCGATCACCTCGGGGAGCCCCTCGGTGCACCACTCGCGTGCCTCGAACGTCGACGCGAACCTGGCCAAGGAGACGCCCGGCTACCCCGTCAACGAGTACCTGTGGGAGCGGGTGGACCGAGTCCACCTGACCCAGGGCAGCGTGGCGAGGTGCTACGCCGAGCTGGCCGAGAAGCTCGACATGGACGGTGAGTACTGGAGCACGCTGAAGCGGGCGATGCGGACCTGGGCGGACCTCTTCGACGGCGACTGAGAGCGGAGCGGGCAGCCTCTCACCGTCCCGTTCCTGTGGGCAGGACCAGGGTGTCGACGCGCAGGGCGTACCCGTCGCGCTGGTACAGGCGCGAGCCCGTCAGGTCGTAGCCCAGCCGGAGGTTGGCCAGCCCGCCGGTGACGATGCTCGTGTCGATGTAGGGGAGCTCGATGTAGTAGATGACGGGAGGCAGAGGCTTGACGTGGCCGAGCGCCAGCTCGATCTCCTCTCGCACGTAGAGACTGTCCGTCCCGGCGCGCGGCAGGTCGCGGTGTGAGTGCTGGCTGTCGACGGCTGGAAGCACCTCCGCATCCCACGAGAGGAAGGGCACGACGACCAGCGCCGGGGCCTTCGGGCGAAGGTCGCCGAGCACGTCGTTCAGCAGGGAGTGGATCTCGGTGAACTGCAGGTTGTAGACGAGCTGGTCGCGGCCGTATCCGAAGCCCTCGTGGGTGATCGACGTCATCGTCAGCAGGCTGTGGTCGCCGAACGCGAACGTGCCGTAGATGCGCTTCGACAGCGGGTCGATCGTGTGGTAGGTCGAGACGAGCAGCAGTGCGACATAGGCGGCCAGCATCACCTCCCGCCCGCGCCGCCAGATCCTCAGGCCGAGGGCCGAATGCCATGCGGTGAGCAGCAGGATCGGGCTGAGGGCGAGGAAGTACCGCGGGATGCTGAAGGTGCGCACGCGGGTGAGCATGTAGAGATCGCCGGCCAGCACCAGCCAGAGGAACCACCCACGGGCGCCGGCATCGGACGTGATCTGCCAGCGCAGCCAGGGCCGCGGGTGGTGGAGCAGGCGGGAGCCGAGCGATCGCAGCCCGAACAGGGCGGCGAGCAGCGCTGGCAGCCACGCGAAGTTGAGGACGAAGGCGAGCGCCAGGTACGAGATGAAGGTTCGGTCGGTGACCTGGAACGGGTTGATCCCGCTGTGCGCCCCCACCGCCGCGTTCCAGACGAGGGGAAGGTGTGCCAGGGCTCTGCCGCCCAGGTAGAGGATCAGCGCGGCGGGGACACCGAGCAGCGGGAGGTGGAACCTGATCGCATCCCGCCAGCCCGTCCAGGCCGGGCTGGGACGCTGGCCGTAGGTGAGCAGATAGGCTCCGGCCGCGACGGCGAACAGAGCGATTCCCGGCTCTTTCGAGAACGTCATCCCCAGCCCGCCGATGATGGTGAGCGCGCGCCGTCGCTCCAGCAGCCCGAGCAGGGCGAGCAGCGAGAACGCCGCCATGCCGTAGTCGGGACTCAGGTTGAGCGCGTTGGCAACGAGGACCGGGCCTGCGGAGAACGCGGTCGCCAGAAGGGTGCGCTCGACCAGCCCGCTCTCCGGGAACAGCAGCCTGGCGATCCGGAGGAAGGCGAGGATCGCCGCGATGCCGAGACCCAGGTTGACGAGGATCGTCGCGACGGGCGCCTCGTGGGCGATGGCGGAGAAGGCGGCGACGATGCCGAAATAGACGACCGAGGAATGGCCCTGGCACATGAGCGATTCGACATCGTGCGAGGACACCGCGTTGTGGATGCACTGGCTGTACACGACGCCGTCCCAGAGCGGGACGAAGTCCAGGTGGGCGAGCACGCTGACCGCGAACGGCAGGATGGCGACGAACGCCGGCAGCGCCCGCGCGAGCCGTCCAAGCCACCTCACGCGCGCCTCACTCCGCTCTACGGCTGGGGCGCGGGGCGCTCCTCGGCGTCCCAGCGGCCACCCAGCTCGACCATGCCGGGGCGGCTCTTCTCGTCGATGACCCGGAAGCTCACCGCTCGCTCGAGGTGGTCGTAGGTGTGGCCGCGGTGGGCGTCGTGGATGGTCACCGACATGGCGTAGCTGGCCGCCAGCAGCGGCAGCGTGTCGACGCGGTAGCGCAGGGTGCCCGTGTTGCCGGGACGCTGCGGTGACATGCTGAGCTGGCCCATCACCGCCTCGGGCGTCGACAGCGTCACCCCGTCGCTGCGGTCGATGCGCAGCGCGCAGAGGAAGTCCTCCACGGGACCCTGCACCGCGTAGTCGACCTCGACGATGAGCGGCGCGCCGGAGGAGAAGACGCGGTGGGTGCCGCCGTCGATGTCGAGCAGGCGCACGGCGGTGACCTCCACCTCGCGCGTGCCCCAGCGGTCGCCGCCGTCGACGGCGCCGCTGTCCTCGGCATCGGAGACCGCACCCATCATGCGGCGGTAGAGCGCCGTCACCTCGGACGCCGGCCCGTCGGCGTGGAGGCGACCGTGGTCGAGCAGCAGGGCGCGGTCGCAGTAGAGGTTGACCGAGCCGACGTCGTGGGTGACCAGCACGACCGTCTTGCCCTCGCGCTTGTAGCGGGCGAAGACGTCGAAGCACTTCTCCTGGAAGCGCGCGTCACCGACGGCCAGCACCTCGTCCATGAGCAGGATCTGGGCGTCGGCCTGGATGGCCACGGAGAAGGCGAGGCGCACCTGCATGCCGCTGGAGTAGTTCTTCAGCTTCTGGTCGGCGAAGTTCTCCAGCTCGGCAAAGGCGATGATGCCGTCGATGCGCCGGTCCAGCTCGTGCCGGGTGAGGCCGAGCACGGCGCCGTTGAGGTAGATGTTCTCGCGTGCGGTGAGCTCCGGGTTGAAGCCCACACCCAGCTCCAGGAATGGCGAGACGTTGCCGTTGATCTGCACCGTCCCGCTGTCCGGCGTGTAGATGCGGGAGAGCACCTTGAGCAGCGTCGACTTGCCCGACCCGTTGTGGCCGATGATGCCCAGGAACTGCCCCTCGGGGACCTCGAAGCTGATGTCGTTGAGCGCGTGCAGGTCGTGGTAGCGCGACGAGGTGCGCATGTGGGTGAAGCGGTACTTGAGCGTCGTGCTGCGGTCGAGTGGGATGCGGAACGTCTTGTTGACGTTCTGGCAGACGACGGCGGCGCTCAAAGGTACTCGGCGAACCGAGGGGTGAGGCGGTTGAACACGTAGAAGCCGAGCCCCAGCAGGATGGCGATGATGGCGAAGGGGACGAAGTAGGTGGCCTGCATGATCTCGACCGACCACTTGATGTTCGACGACACCAGCGCGCGACGCATGTCCTCGATGATTTGGGCCACGGGATTGGCGACGACCCACGCCTCCAGCCGCGGCGGCACCAGGGAGATCGGGTAGATCACCGCGCTGGCGTAGATGAGGAGCTGCATGAAGATCTCCCAGATGTGGCCCAGGTCGCGGTAGAAGACGAACAGCGACGAGAGCAGCAGGGAGATTCCGAGGACGAGCAGATACAGCTCGATGACGAAGAGCGGAGCCAGCAGGCTGTCCCAGCTCAACTCCAGCCGTCCCAGGGAGCCGGCGATGAGGATGATCAACGTCAGGTTGATGAAGAAGGTCATCAGCGAGCTGAGCGTCGCCGCCACCACCAGGATGCTGCGTGGGAAGTAGGCCTTGCGGATCATGTTGCCGTTGCTGGCAATGGAGTTCATCGCCGCCGACGTGGTCTCCTGGAAGAACGTGAAGAGCACGATGGCGAGCAGGAGCTGGAAGACGAAGTTGGGCGTGCCGCGATCGATGTGGAAGAGCTTGACGAAGACCACGTAGAGGATGCCGAACAGCATCAGCGGCTTGAAGAGCGACCACAGGTAGCCGAGCACCGAGCCGGTGTACTTGAGCTTGAACTGGCTGATGGCCAGCTCGCGGGTCAGGTTGGCGTGGCGCCTGAGCGTGCCGCCACGGCGCTCAGGGGAAGTCGCGGCGCCGGCGTCGGTGGGCAGATGCGTCTCGACGGACGTCGCCATCACGCCCACCCTGTGCTGGGGGAGCGGGTCATGTGGGGGCAGTCTAGCAGGGGCTTTCCGCGCCGGGCTCCGGTCAGGGACGGATGCCGATCGAGGCCAATTGGGCCACGAGATCGTCGAGCGCGCGCTCGGGGGCCAGCTCCTCCGCGCGGCGACGGCCCCGCTCCAGATGGTCGGCGAGGGCGACGGCGTCGCCGAGCAGGATGCCGAGGGCCTCGGCCATGAGCGGGAAGTCCTTGGGGGCGATCTGCAGGCCGGCCTCGCCGAGGGTGAAGGGGACCGCGGAGGACGGATAGGCGAGGATGGGGAGCTCGCAGACCATCGCCTCCAGGAGCGGGACGCAGAAGCCCTCGTGCTCGCTCATCGAGACGTAGGCGGCGGCGCCGCGATAGCAGTCGACCAGGTCCTGCTGGCTGACCCGGCCCAGGAACCGCACCCCGTCCTCGAGCTGCAGGCGGTGGACGAGGCGGAGCAGCGCGTCGCGATAGACGGGAAGGCGGTCGGCGTCGCCGACCACCCAGAGGCGAGCGCGAGGATCCACCCCTGCGCGGTAGGCGGCGAGCAGGCGAATGCAGTCCTCGATGCACTTGTTGGGGGCGACCCGCCCCACCGTGAGCAGCGTCGGCGCGGCGGCGATCTCGTGGTGGAGGGGGCCGGGACGGTGCCGGCGGTACGGACCCTGGTCGAGCACGATGGGGAGGACGCCGGTCGGGGAGAAGCCCATGGCCTCGAGCTCCCGCCGGGTGTACTCGGAGTCGCCGAGGGCGAGCGCGGTGTGGTCCGGCAGCAGGGCGAGGTCGGCCGCGGCCGCGGCCATGCCCGCCTCGTGGGCGGGATCGATCATGTGGAACCAGCGCGCTGGGGTCACGTTGTGGTGGATCAGCACCAGCGGCAGGCCGGACTGGACGAGGAGCGGCGTCGCCGGCGAGGCGACGGCGTAGTGGTAGACGACCGAGGCGGGCGGGGCGCCGTCGAGAAGCTCGGCGATCGGCCGCGCGGTCGCGTCCAGGTTCGGCGCCGGCCGGTCCTGGGGGAGGATGAACACCTCGGACTCGAAGCCCCGGGCGCGCAGCCCGTCGCGGATGGCCCGCGTCTCGTCGCCGATGGCGTCGGCGTGGAGGAGGACCGGGACGACCTGGTGGATGGCGGTCATGCGCCGCGGATCATGCCCGCCGGTCGCGCCTCTCCGCCTCCAGGGCCGCCACCCGCCGGCGCAGCTCGTCGATCTCGCGGCGCAGCGCCACGATGTGCCGGCTGTGCTCCGCCAGCACGTCGAGCACGGCGCGGTTGTGGGCGCTCACCTGGGCCGCGACCGGGGGCAGGTACCACCGCAGGGCGCGTTCCACCGCGCGCTTGACCGCCGTGAGCGCAGGCCCCACCGCCGGGCGACCGGACGGCGGCGGGGGGCCCACCACCACCTCGGCCGTGCGCACCGCCTCCGGCCACGCGGGGCCCGCCGCGACCGAGGGCTCGGGCTGGAGGTCGAGCGGCTCCGCCAGTGCGTCGAGGAGGTCCGCCGCGTAGACGCCGCGTGCGGCCTTCTCGCCTGCGCTCGCGCGGGCGCGCGCCAGCAGCTCGTCCTGCGATGCGGAGCTCATGCCGCCGCCCGCCTTCGCGACACTGCGGTGATGGCCTCGTCGTAGAGCGCCATGATCCGTTCCCACCTGAAGTTGGCGGCGACGTAGCGACGCCCGTTGCGCCCCATGGCGTCGCGCACCTCCGGCCGGTCGAGCAGCAGTGACGCGGCAGCGGCGAACTCGCCTCCGTCCCGGTAGGACAGCCCTGCGGAGCTGCGCCGCGCATGTCCGCGCAGCACGGGGGACGCGGACGTCACCAGCACCGGCACGCCGCAGGCCAGCGACTCCAATGCCGCCATGCTGAGGCTCTCGTTGCGCGACGGCACCACGGTGGCGGTCGCGCCCGCCATCAGCGCGGCGAGGTCGTCGGGGTCGAGGAAGCCCAGGTGGCGGACGCGCGGATCCGAGGGGATGTCCATCCAGGCGCCGCCGGCGAGGACGAGGTCGGCTCGACCGTCGTGGCGGGACCAGGCGAGGAAGTGGTCGAACATCTCCCCGCACCCCTTGTCCGGGTCGACGCGGCCTGCGTACAGGAAATATGGCCGTTCCAGGCCAAAACGCGCGCGCGCCGGCTCGCTCCGGCCGTCGCCGCTGTCGGGCGGGTCGACGCCGACACCGGCGATGGCGCCGGGCACGTCCTCGACGCCGAGGATGCGTGACGCCAGGTCGCGCTCCTCGGGCGTGTTCCACATCACCCGGCGCGCCAGGTTCAACGCGCGCGCCTGGGCGTCGAGGTGCGCGGCGGGCTCGTCGTGCAGCGTGGGGACGAGGATGGCGCGGTCGGCGACGAGCGGGAGGCCGGCCACCGCCGGCAGGTAGAGGAGGGTGAAGAACACCACCGCGTCGTAGTCGGTGCCGTGGTCCCGCAGGTGGTCGAGGAGGGCGCGGACGTCGGGGCCCTGCTCGCGCAGCAGGGTGGCCTCGTCATGGTCGTCCCAGCAGCCGTCGAGGATGGGCTGCATGGCCCTGCCCCACCGCTCCAGGTCGCGCTGGGTGTCGACAGGGAACCGCAGCACGCGCAGCGGCCCGTCGCTGCTCTCGCCGGGCGGGAGGACGTTGGCCCAGGTGACGTAGTCCTCGGCGCACGTCGTGAGCACGGTGACGTCGTGGCCGCGCTCGGCGAGGCGTGTCGCCACCAGTCGCGCGTGGCGCTCCGCACCGCCGGTGATCCCCGCGCCGAAGCGCACCACGACGACGGCGACGCGGCTCACTCGGACAGCGGCTCGAGGAGACCCACGTCGCGCGCTGCGCGCTGCAGGTCCATCCTCGCGCGGGCCAGCTCACGGCGATGCGCCTCGACGGCGTCGGCGACGGCGCGGTTGTGGTCGCTGATCGCACCGGTGATCGGCCAGAGGTACCAGCGCAGCGCCCGTCTCACCGCGCGCTCGGCCGTGACGACGATCGGACCGACGAGCGGAGCACCCGGGCGCAGGGGCGGATGCGGCGAGATGCCGGCGCTGCGGTGCAATGGGTGCCGCCGCGGTCGCACCTGGTTGCCGGGAGCAGCCGCACCGCGGCGCGCGCCGGCCGCCAGCGCCACCTCAGCCTGCAGTGCCGCGACGTCCACCTCAGGCGTCTCCACGGCGGCGAGATCGGACGGCAGCCGGCTGAGCTCCATCGGCGGCATGATACGGCGCCTCGCCGGGGCGCCTCAGTACCTGCCCGTCTTGAGCTGCAGGATGGTCGCCACCAGTGGAAAGCCGACGCCGAGCAGGAGCAGCCCGTAGCGACCGGCTGCGCGGACCACGACCAGCGCCAGGATCGGGACCAACGGCAGCGCGTACCGGCCACTGGCCGCGTAGTCGAAGTGCCCCTGGACGAAGACCAGGAGGGGCCATCCCACCGCGAGCGCGATGAGGGCGACGAGGGCTCCCGCGGCCAGTGCCCGGGCCCCCGACAGCGCCCCGTTGAGCGGCTTGACGAGCAGCACGCCCGCGACCACGGCGAAGAAGGCGAGGTTCCAGATGGCGTGGAAGCTGCTCGGCGTGCTGGGGTCGAAGATCGAGGTGACGGCCTGGAGGCCGTCGAACATGGCGGTCGGCCGCGGGTGGTTGGTCTTGCTCGCCCCCAGCAGGAGGTTGAGGATCACCGAAGGGCGCACCGTGGCGCGCGCTGACTGGAACAGGAACCACCCGACGAAGGCGGCTCCAGACCCGGCCAGCATGGCGACCACCGAGGCGTTGCGGAACGTGCAGCGGCGCCATCCCTCCAGGCGCTCCCGCCAGGGGCGCTCGCTGACGAGCAACGCGATCAGCAGGGCGAACGGCACCAGCACGAAGAGGCCCTTGAGCAGTCCGATCACCACTCCCGTCAGCAGGCCCGCAGCGATGCGCAGCCACAGCTTTCCACGGTCGCGGGTGAGCGTCGCGACCAGGAGGGCCAGGGCGCCGGCGGCCGCCGCCGAGGCGTCGTTGTTGATGGTTGCGGCAGCGTGGACGTGGGTCGGGTTGAGCAGGCAGGTTGCCAGCAGCAGCGTCAGCGCCAGCAGCGGGAGCCCGGCGAACCCTGCGAAGAGGAGCAGCAGGACGGCGGCGATCGCCGTCCAGATCACCCCGCCCTCGCGCGCCTCGACGATGGCCGTGGCCGGCGGCTGGTCGGTGTGCGTGGTGAGTGTGTACGGCAGGTACGCCAGCGGCGGCTGCTGCGCCTCATAGGAGTAGCCGCCGGCGGGATACTGGTGGTAGTCGCGCGGGTGGATGCTGCAGTCGCGCGGCTTGCTGACATCCGAGCCGATGCAGTCGGCGTCGAGCAGCGCCGACTGGGTCGCCGGGTCACCGAAGGCCGGGACGTGGTGGTTCTCGAGCTGCACCACGTAGTCGTAGTGCGCACCCTCGTCGTAGATGTCGAAGGGCGTCTTGTCGCGCCGGACGTTGCTCAGCAGCGTCGACAGCACCACCACCACGACGGTGATGGCGACGGCTGCGACCCACCACGCCGGAGAGCGCTGCGGCTTGAGCGTCAGCAAGTGTTCGACGTCGAGCCGGTCCTCAGGCGGCGTGGATACACAGCGCTGTGGAACCTCCCATGCTTGCGGGCGATCCTAACAGACCGGTTCCGGGCACCTCGGCGGGTGGATTGCGAACAGGCGTTCCCCAGGGTCGCGAATGAGCAGTGCTGGTACACTGCCGCGAAATGCGTCGAATTGTGATCACCGGCGGGGCCGGCTTCATCGGCTCCCACCTGTGTGACCGCCTCCTGCACCGAGGCCTCCAGGTCGTCTGCCTCGACAACCTGCTGACCGGAAGCGCCGAGAACGTCGCCCACCTCTTCAGCAATCCGCAGTTCTCCTTCCGGCACTACGACGTCACCGAGTACCTCTACGTCGAGGGGCCCGTCGACGCCATCCTTCACTTCGCCTCGCCGGCGTCGCCCATCGACTACGCGCAGATGCCCATCGAGACCCTCAAGGTGGGCACGCTGGGCACGCACAAGGCGCTCGGCCTCGCCAAGGCCAAGTCCGCCCGGTTCCTGCTGGCCTCGACGAGCGAGGTGTACGGCGACCCCGAGGTCCATCCCCAGTCCGAGGACTACTGGGGAAACGTCAACCCGGTGGGGCCGCGCGGCGTCTACGACGAGGCCAAGCGCGCCGCCGAGACCTTCGTGATGGCGTACCACAACACGCACGGCCTCGACACCCGCATCGCGCGCATCTTCAACACCTTCGGCCCGCGCATGCGCCGCAACGACGGCCGCGCCGTGCCCGCGTTCATGACCCAGGCGCTCGCCGGTGAACCGCTCACCGTGTTCGGCGACGGCTCGCAGACGCGCAGCCTGTGCTACATCGACGACCTCGTCGACGGGCTGGAGAAGCTGCTCCTCTCCGACTACACGCAGCCGGTCAACCTCGGCAATCCCGTCGAGGTGACGGTGCTGCAGCTGGCCGAGATGATCAAGGACCTCGCCGAGAGCCAGAGCCGCATCGAGTTCCGGCCGCTTCCGGTGGACGATCCGCGGCGCCGCCGGCCGGACATCTCGACGGCGCGCCGCGAGCTCGGCTGGGAGCCGAAGGTCGGCCTGCAGGACGCTCTGCTGCGGACGTTGCACTGGTGGCGAGAAGGCGGCCCGCATGCCCTGGCCACGCTGCCCGGCCGCCCGGCACCGCGCGCGGTGGTCGAGCCGGAATCCCTCGAAGAGCCGACCGCCACACCCGCCGCCGGCTGAGCACCGGACCGCCTCGCGGCGCGCTACCAGCGCTCGCGGCGCCCGATGCCCATGTAGTTGAAGCCCAGCCCGGCGAGGTGCTGCGCGTCGAGCGCGTTCCGCCCGTCGACGACGATGGGCCGGCGCACCGCTGAGGCCACGCGTCCCCAGTCCATCTGCACGTATTCCGGCCACTCCGTGATCAGCACGACGGCGTCGGCACCGGCGACGCAGGCGTAGGGATCGTCGGTCATCGCCGTGGTGGGCAGCGCGGGGCGCGCACGGTCGATGGCGACAGGGTCGGTTGCCGTCACGCTGGCGCCGAGATCCTGGAGGTGCCGGATGATGTCGATCGACGCCGCCTGGCGGATGTCGTCCGTGCCGGGCTTGAAGGCCAGCCCGAGGACTCCGATCCTGGTGTCGTGCAGCTGGCCACCGAGGGCGCGCTGCACCTTGGCGACGAAGCGCCTGCGCTGCTGGGTGTTGACCTCGATCGCGGCCTTGAGCAGCCAGAAGCTGTGGCCGTGGTAGCTCGCCGTCTCGTCCAGGGCGCGCACGTCCTTGGGAAAGCAGGAGCCGCCGAATCCGAGGCCCGCGTTGAGGAACGAGCGGCCGATGCGCGGGTCGGAGCCGATGCCGTCGGCGACGGCGGTGATGTCGCCACCGGTGAGCTCGCAGAGATGGGCGATCTCGTTGATGAAGGAGATCTTCAGCGCCAGGAAGGTGTTCGACCCGTACTTGATCATCTCGGCGCTGGTCGAGTCGGTGAGGATGCGCTCGCCGGGAAGGCCGTCCCAGAGCTGCATGACGCGCTGGCACGCGGCCTCGTCGTCGCCTCCCACGACGATGCGCGCGGGATGCCGCGAGTCGTGGATGGCGCTCCCCTCGCGGAGGAACTCGGGGCAGGCGACCAGCTCGAGGTGGCCGAACGAGCTGCAGCCGGCGGTCCGCCGCAGCGACGCGGTGGTGCCCGGCGGCACGGTGCTCTTGATGGCGATGACCGTGCCGGGCTCGGCCGCGGCGGCCGCAGCGGACACCGCCGCGTGCACCTGGCTCAGGTCGGCGTTGCCGTCGACGAGGGGCGGGGTGCCCACCGCGATGAGGGCCACGCCGGCCCCCGCCATGCCCTCGCGGACATCCTCGGTGGCGCAGAACCGGCCGCTGCGGGTGACCTCCTGGAGGATCTCGTCGAGCCCGGGCTCGTGGATGGGGGCCCTGCCCGCCCGGAGCATCTCCATCCGCTCACGCTCCACCTCGACGATGCGGACGGTGTGGCCCCGCTCGGCCAGGCAGGCGGCGGTGACCACACCGACGTATCCACCCCCGATCACGCACACAGGCGTGCGAGCACGATCCTGGGAGAGGTTGGTCGGCACCATCGGGCGAAAGAATACGCGATGCGGCCCGTTGTAGGCGGCATGGGATATCATCGCTGCGGGGCGCCTCTATCACTGGTCGCTGCCGCGCGCCCCGGACACGGCGCCAAGAGGATGGACATACATGACGACAGTCGATCGAGCTGAGACGAGCGACCGGGACGTCGTGGGTCGCAAGGCCCTCGGGACCGCCGGCTCGGTGGCCGGTGGGGGCGAGCACACCTCGGTCGTGGTGATCGGCGCAGGCCCAGCGGGCCTGGCGGCTGCGGAAGAGCTCCAGCGCCACGGCGTCTCCTGCGTGGTGCTCGAGAAGGACAGCGTGATCGGCGGCCTGGCTCGCACCATCGAGCACATGGGCTGCCGCTTCGACGTGGGCCCGCATCGCTTCTTCAGCAAGGCCGATCTCGTCGAGGAGCGCTGGACGGAGTGGCTTGGCGAGGACATGGTCACCTGCGACCGGCTGACCCGCATCCTCTATCGCGGCAAGTACTTCGACTACCCGCTCAAGGCGACCAACGCGCTGTTCAGCCTGGGCCCGTGGCAGACGGTGCTGTGCATGGCGAGCTACGCCAAGGCGCGGCTGCGCCCCGTCAAGCAACCGCGCAGCTTCGAGGACTGGGTGAGCAACCAGTTCGGCAAGCGCCTGTTCTCGATCTTCTTCAAGACCTACACCGAGAAGGTCTGGGGCATCCCCACCGACGAGCTCTCCGCCGACTGGGCCGCCCAGCGCATCAAGGGCCTGAACCTCTTCGAGGTGGCGCGCAACGCCATCCTCCCCAAGCGCGTGCGCGGCGGCGACGCGGTGATCAAGACGCTGATCGACAGCTTCCGCTACCCGCGGAACGGCACGGGCTCGATGTGGAACCACGTGGCCGACGACCTGCGCCGCAAGGGAGTTCCCGTGGAGATGAACACCGAGGTGGTGCGCATCGACCACGAGGGCGGCAGGGTGCGCAGCGTCACCGGGCGGACCGCCGGCGGCGCCGAGCGCACCTGGACCTGCGAGCACGTGATCAGCACCCTGCCCATCCGCGAGCTGGTCGCCTCGTTCAACCCGCCGCTCGCCGAGAACGTGCGCAAGGCGGCCGCCTCGCTCAACTACCGGGACTTCGTCACCGTCGACCTGGTGATCCGCCGGGAGAACGTCATCCCCGACCACTGGATCTACGTGCACGACCCGAGCGTCAAGGTCGCCCGCATCTCCAACTTCAAGAACTTCAGCCCGAACATGGTGCCGGAGCCCGGGCTCACCGGCCTCGGCCTGGAGTACTTCTGCTTCGAGGGCGACGGCATCTGGGAGCGCTCGGACGAGGAGCTCGTGGAGCTCGGCAAGCGCGAGCTGGTCCAGCTCGGCCTGGTGCAGAGCGGCGAGGTGGTCGGCGGCCTCATCCATCGCCATCTCAAGGCGTACCCCGTCTACGACGACGTGTACGACAAGCACCTCGAGGTGATTCGTGCGGCCGTGGCCGAGCACGTCGGCGGCCTCGAGTTCGTCGGCCGCAACGGCATGCACCGCTACAACAACCAGGATCACGCGATGATGACGGGCATCCTCGCCGCACAGAACATCGCCACCGGCAGCGACTGGGACGTGTGGAAGGTGAACGGCGACGCGGAGTACCACGAAGAGGTTCGCGAGAACGACCGGTCCGGGCGGATGGTCCCGGAGCGCGTCGTCTAGCCGGCGACTACCCCTTGCGGGAGGCGGCCAGTCGCGGACCCGCCGCGTCCACGCCCAGGACCACCAGCTCGTCGCCCGGCCCGTCGTGGGCGTCCTCGTCCTCCAGCACGCGGGTGATGTGCTGGCCCCGGAAGACGAGGTAGTGGCTGGCCAGGTAGTTCCACACCGCGGCGACGCCTGAGCCGCACAGCCCCGCGGCCAGGTAGTACACGCCCCAGGCGCCGTGCAGGACCGCGATGGTCAGCAGGTACAGCCCCAGGCCGCCGCACGTCACCAGGTGGAACAGGGCGAGGCGCAGCGCCAGCGGACGCCGGCGGTGCCCGCGCCAGGTGAACAGGTTGTTGAGGACGAAGGTGACCAGGATGCCCGCCTCACCGGCGAGGATGCCGGCCAGGTAGACCGAGCTCACGCCGGCGCGGCTGTGGAGCAGGTAGAGGCCGCCGTTGGTGACGATGACGCCGCTCACGCCGACGCAGAGGAAGGTCGCGAAGCGCCGATAGTGGCCCTTGATGAGGCCGCCGACCAGGGCGCCGTACTGGGTCGGTGTCTGCATTCGGGTCTTGATCATACGGGGTTGGGCTCCGGCGTGGCCGGTCACGTGTACTCGCGGGGCCGCACCGACCTCAGGTGCCGTCCCACGAACGGGTCGCTCAGCCGGCCCTGCCAGCGCGCAGTGAGCACGCGCTCGTCCTGGAGCGGCAGCAGGCCGTCGCGCCGGGTGGCACGGGCGCGCGCGACCTCGGCGAGCGGCGTGTAGACGTTGCGCAGTCCTCGCTCGGCGAGGCGGAGGCAGAGGTCGACGTCGCCGTAGGCGAGCCGGAAGGACTCGTCGAAGCCACCGGCCTCATCCCACAGCGACCTTTTCAGCATCATGCAACTGGAGCTCACCGCGCTGACCGTCCGGACGACGCGCCCCATGCCGAAGTAGTCGCTCATGTCGAGGGGAACGGCAGGGCCCTGCGGAGCCGCGACGCGGATCCCCTCCTGCTCGACCGAGCCGTCGGCGAAGAGCACGCGACCGCCCACGGCGCCGACCTCGCGTCGCTGGCTCTGCTCGAGGAGCCCCTCGAGCCAGGTGGGCTTGGTGATCACGGCGTCCGCGTCGAGGAAGACCAGGTGGTCGACAGGCCCGGCGGCTGCGGCTCCGGCGTTGAGCAGGCGTGAGCGGTTGGTGGCCGTCGAGCTGCGCACCACGACGTGGCCGCGGCGCTCGAGGCCGGCGAGCGCGTCCTGGTCGGTGCAGTGGTCGTCCACCAGCACGACGCGCAGGTCGCGCCCGCCACTGTTCTCCAGCACGCTGTCGACGCACTCGTGCAGCGCGGCGGCACCATCCTGCACGGGGATGACCACCGCGATGCTGGGATTGCCCACGATGGCGCGGCGCACGTAGTACAGGCCGATCGAGTAGCCGTGCTCGACACGGCCCTGCTCGCCACGACGTTCCAGGCTGCTGAGGAGCGCGCGACGCGCCGCCTCGTACGCAGCCGGCTTGGCGTCGGCGGAGGCGGCAGCGGAGCGCGGGATCATCCTCCAGGAGTACAGCACCTTGGCGACGTGCCCGACAGCGCGGGCTCGCTCGGTTGCCCGGAGCATCAGGTCGTAGTCCTGGCTGCCGTCGAAGCCGGGACGGAAGCCGCCGGCCTCGTCGAAGAGCGCGCGGGTCAGCATGGTGAAATGCGAGATGTAGTTGCACGAGTCCAGCAGCTCGGGAGACCAGTCCGGCTTGAGGTGCGCCTGCACTCGGCGGCCCCACGGATCGAGCTTGTCCTCGTCGGAATAGACGAAGTCCTCGTCAGGATGGGCGAGGACGTGCCGCACCATCTCGTACACCGCGTCCGGCCGCAGCAGGTCGTCGTGGTCGAGCAGCGCGACGAGCTCGCCGGAGGCGATGTCCGCGGCTGACTGCGTCGCCATGGCGATGCCGCCGTTGGTCTCGCGGCGGACCAGGCGGATGCGGTCGTCGTGCTGGTAGCGCGCGACGGTGCCGACCACCGAGGTGGAGGGCGACGCGTCGTCGGCGACGCACAGCTCCCAGTTCTCGTACGCCTGCGCCCGCACCGAGTCGATGGCGGCAGCCAGGAACCATGCCTCCGACTCGTACGCGGGCATGAGGATGCTCACCTTCGGCCGCCGCGTCCACGAACGCGAGGCCTCGCGCATGGCGCGCAGGTCGTCCTCGTCGGGATCGTGGCTCTGCAGCCATTCGTTCCAGCGCTGGTCCACCTCGTGGAGGGGAGGAGCCTCCTCGGTCGGCGAGGCGGGCGCCCTGCGCTCGCGCAGCCGCTCCAGGACCGCGGCCGGTCCCTCCTCGGCGGTGAGCAGCCCGGCGCGCACCACCCGGCGGAAGGCGTTGCCGCGGCGCGTCCCTGCGGGGAGGAGCGCCGAGCTACTGCGGCGCAGGCGCTGCGCCAGCCGGTAGGTGTTCTCGGAGCGCAGCCGCGCCATCTCCGCGCGCAACTCCTCGACCTCCGACTGCGCCTCCTCGGCAGCTCGCTGCAGCGCGGCGACCTGGCCGGCGGCGTCGCGAAGCTCGGCGCTGAGGTGCTCGATCTCGGCCAGGTGCGGACCCTGTGCGGCGATCAGCTCCTCGGCGGTGCGCCTGTCGGCGGCGGCTTCCTCGGTGCGTTGCACGATGATCCGGTCGCGGGCCTGTTTCTCGTCGCGCATCCGCCACAAGTGGCGTTCGAGTTCGACGATGTGGCGGCTGTGCGGGTCGTGAGTGCGGCGGAAGCGCATGCCCCACGGCGCGAGGTTGGCGAGGCGGTGGTCGTAGTCCAACTCGTGGACGAAGCCGCAATCGAGAAACAGCTCAGCCCAGTACTCCGGCGGACGCACGTTGACGTGCGTGGGCTCCTCGTGGTCAGTCGGAGTCGACGTGAAGAGAACATCGTCGGTGTGGGCGCAGAGATTGCGAACTGCCGCGGCGGCGTCCACGGCGTCGAGGTGCTCCAGCGTCTCGATGCAGGTGATGAGGTCATAGCGCTTGTCGAACGGCTCGAGGATGCTGGCCACGCGGACGTACGGGCGGATGTCCTCGCGCGCCTGGCTGATGGCGTACTCCGAGATGTCGACGCCTTCGGAGTCGACGCCACGATCGTGCAGCGCTTCGACGAGGAAGCCCATGGCGCAGCCCGCGTCGAGGTGGGTCCGGGGCGCGATGTCGGCGACGATCTGGTCGGCAATGCGGCCGAAGAAGGTGAGCCAGTGATCGCTCCGTTCATAAGGCGCCCCGCCGAAGTAGGTGGCGTAGTAGCTCTTCCCGTACAGATCGGAGGTCGGGGTCGCTGAGGAGCGCGTCTCGCCGAGCTCGCCTGACTGAGAGTCGGTCGGAGAGGGCACGCCGCGTCCTGCACTCGGCATCGAGGAGATGATACCGGAGGCGCTTTTGACGGGGTCAGCGGGTCGCACAGCGCTCCTGCAAGTATCGGCCAAGGGCGTCGCGCCAGTCCGGGAGCGGCGGTTCGCCACTCGCCCGCCAGGCCGCATTGTCGAGGACCGAGTACGCCGGCCGTGGCGCTGGAGCCCCGTACTCGGCGGTGGTCGTGGGCTCGACGCGGGCGCCCAGCCCGGCGGCGTCCATGATCGCGCGGGCGAACTCGCACCACGTCGTCTCGCCGCCGCTGGTCAGGTGGTACGTGCCCGTCTGGCCCAGCTCCACGAGGCGCAGAAGGGCCGGGGCCAGGTGGCCGGTCCAGGTCGGCGCGCCGCGCTGGTCGGCGACGACGCGCAGCTCGTCGCGCTCAGCGCCGAGGCGAAGCATCGTCAGCACGAAGTTGGGACCGTCCTGGCCGTAGAGCCACGAGGTGCGCACGATCTGGTGCCGTCCGTCGACGGCGCGGATCGCCTCCTCGCCCGCCAGCTTCGACTCGCCGTACACGCCGAGCGGGTGTGTCGGCGCATCCTCCGGGATCGGCGCGGTGGCGGTGCCGTCGAAGACGTAGTCGGTGCTGATGTGGCACAGCAGCACACGCGCATCCGCGCACGCCTCGGCCAGCAACCGCGGCCCTTCGGCGTTGGCCCGGAACGCCTCGTCGCGGTGCTCCTCGGCGGCGTCGACTTTGGTCCAGGCGGCGCAGTTGACGACAGCATCTGGACGGCTCTGCTCCAGAGCGCGTGAGGCCGCCCCCGGCTCAGCGATGTCGCACTCCGCGCGGGTGAGGCCGACCACCTCGTGGGAGGTCGTTGCCTGCACCAGCTCGCGCCCCAGCTGCCCGCCCGCGCCGAGCACGAGGATGCGCATCAGCCCGCCGCCGCACCGAGCGGCTTGTAGTTGCGCCGGTAGAACTCCCAGAACTCCCCGGACTTGAGCGGCCGCCACCAGTCCTCGTTCTCCGCGTACCAGCGCGCGGTGCGCTGCATGCCGTCCGCGAAGGACACCCGAGGCGCCCAGCCCAGCGCGCGCAGCTTCGCCGTGTCGAGCGCATACCGCCGGTCGTGTCCCGGCCGGTCCTGCACGTGCTGCTTCAGCGACTCGGGCTTGCCCAGCGCCGCCAGGATGGTGTCGGCCACCTCGATCCCGTTCACCCCGTCGCCGCCGTACCCGACGTTGTAGTCCTCGCCGACCGCGCCCTGCCGCAGCGCCACGTCGATCCCGGCGCAGTGGTCCTCGACGTGCAGGTAGTCGCGCACCGCCTGACCGTCGCCGTAGATGGGGAGGGGCCGGTCGTCGATGGCGTTGGTGATGAACAGCGGGATGATCTTCTCGGGGTACTGGTAGTGCCCGTAGGTGTTCGACCCCCGCGTGATGATCGCCGGGAACCCGTACGAGGCCCGGTACGACCACACCAGCATCTCGCCCCCCGCCTTCGACGCGCTGTACGGCGACCGCGGCCGCAGCGGGTCGGCCTCCACCGACCGTCCGGAATGCACCGAGCCGTACACCTCGTCGGTGCTGACCTGGAGGAACCGCGAGTGCCCCGCCGCCCGCGCCGCCTCCATGAGCACGAAGGTCCCGTAGACGTCGGTCTGGATGAAGGCGCCCGGCGACTCCAGCGAGCGGTCGACGTGCGACTCCGCTGCGAAGTTGACGATGACGTCGACCTCCGCGGCCAGCGGACCGACCAGCGCCGCGTCGGCGATGTCGCCCTGCACGAAGCGGAACCGCGCATCCGACCGCACCGGGTCGAGGTTGCGGGGATTCCCCGCGTAGGTGAGCTTGTCCAGCACCACGACGGAATCGGAGGGGTGCGTGCGCAGCGTCATCCGCACGAACTCGCTGCCGATGAACCCCGCACCGCCGGTGACCAGCAATCGCATAGGCGCCTCAGATGTTCTCGATCGACCAGTCGAAGCCGATCCGCGGGTCGTTCCAGGCGATGCGGCCCTCGTCCGGGTCGGCCGGGTCGTACGGCTCGGTGACGTAGTAGTTGAGGATGACGTCCTGCTGCGAGACGCACTGGTACCCGTGCGCCACGAAGGGAGGGATCGCCACCATCCGAGGTGCGTGCTCGCCGAGCATGACCACCTGGATGCGCCCCTCGGTCGGCGAGCCCTCGCGCAGGTCGCAGAGCACGACGCGGGCGTTGCCGGCGACGATGTCCCAGTAGTCCCACTGCTTCTTGTGCCAGTGGAACGCCTTGATCAGCTCCGGCGGGTTGCCGCCTCGCGCATAGGCCAGCGATCGCGACATCTGCGCGAACGGCTGCTCCGGGATGAAGGGATTGCCGTCGTCGTCGAGGTCGCCCCGCTTCAGTTGCTCGATGAAGTAGCCGCGCTGGTCGACGTGCTTCCTGAACGTCTTCACCATCACGCCGTCGATCCGGCCCAGCCGCTGGGCCGCGGGGACCGAGGCCAGCCGCGCCAGCACCCGCTCCATCGATTCGGTCACAGCCATCCAGGCCATATGCTCAGTGCAGCTCCACCTTGGAGTGGTCGCCGAGCATGAGGCGCAGGGCCCGCGGTCGCTCCGGCGACTCGCAGACCACGCAGTCCTTGCCCAGCAGCGACGACTCGATCTTCCCGTTCACGTTCTCGATGCGCGACCGCTCCAGCACGATCGAGTGCTCGATCTCGGCGTTGCGAACCACGCAGTCGTAGTAGATGGCGGTGAACGGCCCGACGTAGGCGTGCTCGACGACGGTCCGCTCGCCGATGATCGCCGGCCCCCGCACCCGGCAGTTGCTCAGCGTCGCGCCCTTCTCGACGATCACCTTGCCCTCCAGCCGGACGTTCTCGCCGATCGTCCCCTCCATGCGCGGCTCCATCCCGTCGAGGACGATGCGGTTCGCCTCCAGCATGTCCTCCAGCCGTCCGGTGTCCTTCCACCATCCGGTGATGACGTGCGGCACCACCGACCGGCCGTCGTCGATCATGCGCTGGATGGCGTCGGTGATCTCCAGCTCGCCGCGCGGCGAGGGCTCGATCCGGTCGATGGCGCCGTGCACCAGCGGGGAGAACAGGTAGACGCCGACCAGCGCCAGGTCGGACGGCGGCACCTCCGGCTTCTCGACCAGCCGCACCACCCGCCCGCCGCTCAGCTCGGCGACGCCGAAGCGCTGTGGCTCCGGCACCTTGGCGAGCAGGATCATCGCGTCCGGCTGCGCCGAGTCGAACTCGCGCACCAGGGCGGCGATGCCGTCGCGGATGAGGTTGTCGCCGAGGTACATCACGAAGCGGTCGTCGCCCAGCCACTCCCGCGCGGTGAGCACCGCGTGGGCGAGGCCGAGCGGTGCGGGCTGGGGGATGTAGGTGATGGCGCAGCCGAAGCGGCCGCCGTCGCCGACCGCGTCGCGCACCTCGGGCCCGGTCTCGCCGGTGATGATGCCGATGTCGGTGATGCCGGCCTCCACCATCGCCTCGATGGCGAAGAAGAGCACCGGCTTGTTGGCCACCGGCACCAGCTGCTTGGCGCTGGTGTGGGTGATGGGCCGGAGCCGCGTCCCCTTGCCACCGCTCAGGATCAGGCCCTTCACCGGCCCAGTGTCCCAATCACGCGGCAGGAGCCTAGCACGCAGCGGCGCCCGCGCCGGGAACGCCGAACGCATGTGCGCGCAGAACACATCTCTGTGACATGACCGGGCTCACAAGTGACTCCCGCCGGCACCCGGGTTATGATCGACGCCCCCATCACGTCGGCGTTCCGGCGCATTCCCCATCACACCATGCGTCTCACTCCTTTCGCACCGCCCCGACGCCTCGCGCTGGCCCTCGCGGCCGCGCCGCTCGCCCTCATGCTGGGCACGCTGGCGCCCGCAGCGCCGGTGCAGGCGGGCGTCGCCGTCGCCGACCCGGCGATCGGCCCCAACGCGCAGCAGCAGGCGCTGCTCGGCGCCGGCGCACCGGCGCTCGCCCCCGATCCCAGCCTCCGCCCCGCCGCGAGCGCGCCGCAGGGCGTCACCCGCGCCGCCGTGGCCGTGCAGTCCTCGCAGGCGCGCGTCGCCGCCGGCAACGGCAACCTCACCCGCGAGGTGTTCGGCTTCGCGCCCTACTGGGAGCTGGGCGACTGGAGCGAGTGGCAGCTGCAGTGGCTGTCGACGATCGCCTACTTCGGGGTCAGCCTGGACGGCAACGGCAACCCCGTCGAGGGCGGCGACGCCGGCTGGTCCGGCTGGAACAGCAGCGACCTGAGCAACCTCGTCGGCGCGGCGCACAGCACCGGCGACCGCGTCCTGCTGACCATCAAGGCCTTCGACGACGCCACCATCAACGGCATCGTCAGCAGCCCGGCCAACAGCCAGAACGCGATCAACCAGACCATCGCCCTGGTGCAGCAGCGCGGCCTCGACGGCGTCACCGTCGACTTCGAGGGCAGCACCAGCAGCAGCTATCCCAGCATCCAGCAGCAGTTCACCGCCTTCGTCACCTCGCTCACCCAGCAGATGCACAACGCGGTGCAGGGCAGCGAGGTCGCCGTGGCCACCTACAGCGGCGCGGCCAGCTGGGACCAGGGCTTCATGAACATCTCCGACCTGGGCAAGGTGGTCGACGCCCTGTTCGTGATGGCCTACGACATGTCCTTCGGCAACACGCCGAACAACGCCTCGGCGAACGCGCCGCTCAACGGCTGGACGTACAACGACACCCTGACGGTGCAGCAGTACACCTCCAAGGCGCCCGCCGGCAAGGTGATCCTCGGCGCCGGCTACTACGGCTACAAGTGGTGCACCGCGAACACCAACCCCAACTCGGCGATCATCAGCAACGGCAACGGCTGCCCCGCCCAGGGCGTCGACACCTACTCCTCGATGTTCGACGACTTCACCTGCAGCTGCACCCAGAACGTGCAGTACCACTGGGACTCCACCGCGGCGTCGCCCTGGGCCACCTGGTACTCGCCCTCGTACGGCGCCAACCGCGAGCTGTACTACGAGGACACCTCGTCCCTGGCGGCGAAGTGGGACCTGGTCAACAGCTACGGCATCCGCGGCGCCGGCATCTGGGCGCTGGGCTACGACACCGGCCACAGCGAGCTCTTCACCCTGCTCGGCCAGAAGTTCGGGCCGCTCGCCGGCTACTGGATGGTGGCCTCGGACGGCGGCATCTTCCCCTTCGGCCGCGCCGGCGGCTACGGCTCGACGGGCAACGTCCGGCTCAACCAGCCGATGGTCGGCATGGCGGCGACGCCCACCGGGCGCGGCTACTGGCTGGCCGCCTCCGACGGCGGCATCTTCCCCTTCGGTGACGCGGGCGGCTACGGCTCCACCGGCAGCGAGCGGCTCAACGCGCCCATCGTCGGCATGGCCTCGACCCCGGACGGGCACGGCTACTGGCTGGTGGCGTCGGACGGCGGCATCTTCTGCTTCGGCGACGCCTCGTTCAAGGGCTCGATGGGCGGCCAGCACCTCAACCAGCCCATCGTCGGCATGGCGCCCACGCCCGACGGCAACGGCTACTGGCTGGTGGCGTCGGACGGGGGCATCTTCCCGTTCGGTGACGCCGGCGGGTACGGCTCCACCGGCAACATCCACCTCAACCAGCCCATCGTCGGCATGGCGGCGACGCCGACCGGCCACGGCTACTGGATGGTGGCCTCGGACGGCGGCATCTTCCCCTTCGGCGACGCCGGCGGCTACGGCTCCGAGGGCGGCACGCGGCTCAACCGGCCGATCGTCGGCATGGCGGCCACGCCCAGCGGGCACGGCTACTGGCTGGTGGCGTCGGACGGCGGCATCTTCACCTTCGGTGACGCGCCCTTCCTCGGCTCCACCGGCGGGCAGCACCTCAACCAGCCGGTGGTGGGCATGGCCTCGATGAGCCTGGGCCACTAGCGCGTCAGCGCTAGAATGGCGGGCCTCGGAAGCACGCGGCCTCGCACGGGTCGATCTCGGAGCTCGAGATGTCGCTCGGTCATCAGGTCCCGGTCTTCGTCAACTGCCGAGACCGCCTCTCTCCGCTCCGCTCCTTGCTGGAGTGGTTGGAGGGCGCGGGGCATACGCGCATCTACCTCGTGGACAACGCCTCCACGTACCCACCGCTGCTCGCCTACTACGAGACCACGCCGCACACCGTCGTCCGCCTCGGTGAGAATCTCGGCCACAAGGCGATCTGGATCAGTGGCGCCGTCAAGACGCACGCCGCCGGCGAGTACTACGTGGCCACTGACCCGGACATCGTGCCGGTTCCGGAATGCCCGCCGGACGCCGTGGCGCATTTCCGGAGGCTCCTGGACCGCCATCCGGATCGTGACAAGGTCGGCTTCGGACTGAAGATCGACGATCTTCCACGCCATTACCGGTTCGCCCGGGAAGTGCGCGAATGGGAGGGGAAGTTCTGGGATTGCGAGGTGGAGCCAGGCGTCTATGACGCACCGATCGACACCACCTTCGCGCTCCACCGACCGGAGACCGAGTTCGTGGCGTCCGATGTCCTGCCGAACCACGCAAAGAGCCTGCGCACCGGCGAACCCTATGTTGCGCGTCACACATCCTGGTACGTCAACAGCCGTCGCCCGGATGCTGAGGAGCGGTACTACCGCGAGCACGCGCGGCCGGACGTCACCCACTGGAACGTCGATCAGCTGCCCGCGCGACTGGTCGAGGCGATGCGATCCGAGGGATCGGCGTCGGACGGGCAGGGCTTCATGAGGCGGGTTGCCCGTCGACTGGGACGGTGAGCCCCCTCGCGGCCGGCCCCGGCGCCCGACCTGCTCAGCAGGACGTCCAGTCCACAGTCCGGCGGCGTCGCACCGCGTCAGCAGTCGGCCTGCTCGGGGTGATGGTCGCGCTGATGGCCGTTGCCGCTGTCAACGTGCGCGGATCGTTCACCGGCCCCGTTGCGTGGTCGCCTGACGGTTACTACTACCAGGCCAAGGTCGTGCAACTGGAAGAGGGCCTCAACAGCCAGGACGCTCTCACGAGGGTGATGAACGAGCCCGCGGGGCGTGCCGCTCAGGCTGCGGAGCGAGCGAGCCACGTCGTGCCGCGCCTCAGCGATCCCGCGTGGCTACGCTACTGTCTCCCGGTCTTCCAGAACCGCTGGTTCGTCCCCGTTCTGGCGTATCTCATCACTCCCTTCTCCGGCGAGCGCTCGCTCGAGCTGGTGACCCTCGCCGGATACCTGCTCTGCGGCCCGCTGCTGTTCGTCATGCTCCGCCAACGCGCTTCCGTGCTCAGCAGCCTCGTGGCCACGATCGCGGCGCTGCTCATCCCGCCCATGACCCTGGCCGCTGAGCATCCGCTCACGGACACATGGGGACTTCTGCTGGAGGTTGCGGCTGTGGCCGTGGCGTTTCGCGTGCTCCAGGGTCCGCGTGCGTGGCGCTGGTTGTGTCTCTGGACCGTTCTGCTGGCGGCGCTGGCGCTGACCCGCGAGGTGAACGTCGTGCTGATCCTGGCCGCCTTCTGCGCGGCGGTGTTCGTTCGCAACCGCCGCTCGTTGTGGTTGGCCGCCACCGGTGCGGTCACGGCCCTCCCGTCGCTTCTGCTGTCCGGCTTCCCGTTCCGCGCGCAGATCGCCTTCACCATCGACGGCTTCCAGATCCCGCGCGACGACTCATGGTCGTACATCGCCAGTCACATCCCGGGCGCGATCGCCGGTGAGCTGGACGCGGATGTTCTGAGTCCCATCATGCACGCCGATCTGGCCACGACTGGAGCTGTCGTCCTGCTTGCCGTCGGACCCGCGGTCGCGGTGTGGACCTCCTTCCGGCGACGTGATCCATGTGCCGGCTTCCTCCTCGGACTGGTCGTCGCCGGACTGCTGTACCTCGCTTCCAGTCCGGGCCCCAGTTCACTCCGATTGGCGCTGGTCCTGCTGCCGGCTGCCTCGTTGGGGTTTGCCATGACCCTGGACTCGTGGCGAAGCTGGATGTCGGCCGCCGCTCGACCGGCTGCGCGGCTTCGCTAGACTGGCGCCCGCATGTCCGACCGCGTGTCCGATCGCACCCTCGCCGAGCGGCTGCGCGCCGTGATCACCGACGTCCCCGACTTCCCGCGTGAGGGCGTCCTCTTCCGCGACGTGACCACGCTGTTCGGCCATGCGGAGGAGTTCCGCGCCGCCATCGACGCTCTCGCCGACGCCCACCGCGGGCAGCGCATCGACCAGATCGTGGGTGTCGAGTCGCGCGGGTTCGTGGTCGGCGGGGCGCTGGCCTACGCGCTGGACACGGGCTTCGTGCCGGTGCGCAAGCAGGGCAAGCTGCCGCGGCAGACGCTCAGCGTCAGCTACACCCTGGAGTACGGCGAGGGCGTGCTGGAGATCCACGCCGACGCGCTGCGGAGCGGCGAGCGCGTCCTCGTCGTCGACGACCTGCTGGCCACCGGCGGGACCGCCGCGGCCACGGTGTCGCTCGTCGAGCAGCTGGGCGGGGAGGTGGCCGGCATCGCGTTCCTCGTCGAGCTGGAGGCGCTGGGCGGCGGCAGGCTGCTCGGCGACCGGCCCTACGTCTCGTTGATCCGCTTCTAGGAGTGACTGCACCGACATGCCAAGCGTCATTGCGCACGACGTCGCCGACCTCGGCCTCGCCTCGGAGGGCCAGCGCCTCATCGAGTGGGCCGCCCAGGAGATGCCCGTCCTGCGGCTGATCCGCGAGCGCTTCGCCGAGGAGAAGCCACTCCAGGGCCTGCGCCTGGCGGGCTGCCTGCACATCACCACCGAGACGGCCAACCTGGCCATCACCCTGCAGGCGGGCGGCGCGGAGTTGCGCCTCTGCGCAAGCAACCCGCTCTCGACGCAGGACCCCGTCGCCGCCGCGCTGGTGAGCAACCACGGCATCCCCACCTTCGCGGTGAAGGGCGAGGACAGCGCGCGCTACTACGAGCACATCGACGCCGTGCTCGACGTCAGGCCGCACCTCACCATGGACGACGGCGCCGACCTGGTCGCCCGCCTGCACAAGGAGCGCACCGACCTGCTCTCCGAGGTCATGGCCGGCACCGAGGAGACGACGACGGGCGTCATCCGCCTGCGGGCGCTGGCCCGCGACGGACGGCTGCGCTTCCCCATCGTCGCCGTCAACGAGGCGCTGACGAAGCACATGTTCGACAACCGCTACGGCACGGGGCAGTCGACTCTCGACGGCTTCATCCGCGCCACCAACATCCTGCTGGCCGGCAAGACCTTCGTGGTGTGCGGCTACGGCTGGTGCGGTCGCGGTCTGGCCATGCGCGCCTCAGGCATGGGCGCACACGTCATCGTCACCGAGATCGATCCCACCCGCGCGCTGGAGGCGGTGATGGACGGGTACCGGGTGATGACCCTGGAGGAGGCGGCGCCCCACGCCGACATCGTGGTCACCGTCACCGGCGACATCAACGTCGTCGACCGCCGCCACATCACCAAGTTCAAGGACGGCGTCGTGGTGGCCAACAGCGGCCACTTCAACGACGAGATCAACCTGGCCGCCTTCGACGACCTCTCCACCGGGGTGACCAAGCCGCGCCCCTACGTCGACGCCTACACGATGCAGGACGGGCGCACCCTGCACGTCCTCGCCGAGGGGCGCCTGCTCAACCTCGCCGCCGCCGAGGGGCATCCCGCCGCGGTGATGGACATGTCGTTCGCCAACCAGGCGCTGTGCGCGGAGTACGTGGCCAGGCACCACGCCGAGCTGAAGCCGCAGGTCTACGACGTGCCCGAGGAGATCGACCGCCAGGTGGCGGCGCTGAAGCTGCACAGCCTGGGCGTGGAGATCGACACGCTGACCGCCGAGCAGCAGGCCTACCTCGCCTCCTGGGAGTCGGGCACCGCGTGAACCCCCTGCGCGGCGCGCGCAGCGCGGTGCTGCGCGCGCTGCCGCTGGCGCCGCTGGCCGGCGTCGTCGCCTACGCGGTGGTGCTGGCGCAGCGCGTCCCCTCGCTGGTCACCGACACCGCGACCAGCGACTCGGTGGGGCCGATGGTGATCGCCGAGTCGCTGCCCTCGACGCATCCGGGCAGCGTGGTGTCGATGGGCAACGCCGCGCACTACACGACGCTCTGGTTCGACGAGCTGACGCGCTCGCTGCCGGGCCATCGCGAGATCTGGCAGGCGATGCCGTTCGTGCTCTCGCTGCTTGGCCTGCTGCTGCTCGCATTCACGGTGCAACGGCTGCGCGGCTGGCGGGCGGCGCTGATCACGCTCGGCATCGGCATCGCCACGCCGCCGCTCCTGCTGGTGCCGCTGCTGGCGCAGGCCTACCACTCGACCACCTTCGTCAACGGGATCGTGCTGGCTGCGCTGCTCGTCTGGCTCTGCCGCAGGCCGCGTGTCACCGCGCCGCACGTCGTGGTGGTGGTGTCGCTGGCGGCCGTCGTCACCGGGCTCGACGTCGCCTCGGACCCGCTGCTGCTGGTGACGGGTGTGGCGCCGTTCGTCGCGGCGGCGGTGCTCGTCCTGTGGAGGCATCGCGTGCGGCGCGCGGCGGAGGTCCTGGTGGCCGTCGGCGGCGCGGCCGCGGTGGCGCTGGTGACGGCGGGTGTGACCGCGCTGGTGATGCGGCACGTGGGGTACCAGGTGATCGGGCTGCCGCTGCAGGTCGCCTCGCCGTCGCGGGCGAACGCGAACCTGACGCTGCTTGGACATCTGGTGCTGGACATGGGCAATGGCCGGCTTGGGCTCAGCAACCTGGGCGACCTGGGCGTGCTCCGGCTGGTGTGCGGAGTCCTGGTCGTCGTCGGGGTGTGCGTGCCGGTCTGGGTTGTCCTGCGTTTCGCGATCTCGCCCAGACGAAGAAGCCCTTCCGCGCAAGCAGAGATCCCCCGTCGCAGCGACGGAGGCGACGCCGACCTCGCGCGCGACGCGTTCCTCACCTTCTGGGCCGCCACCGCCGTCTTCCTCGTCCTCGCCTTCGTCGCCACCACCCTCGCCCTCGACACCAACTCGATCCGCTACCTCCCGCCGCTCTTCTACTCCGTCGCCGCCACCGTCCCCTTCGTCCGCCGGCAGGGCGCCGCAGCCCTGGCCGTCGCGTTCGTCGGGGTCACCGGCGCCGTCCTGCTCAGCCGCGCCCAGCTCGAAGCCGACTTCAACGTCGCCCCCCAGGACGCGCAGCCGCTCATCGCCCTGCTGGAGCAGCATGGCCTGCACCACGGCTACGCGGGCTACTGGCAGGCCAACCTGCTCACCTGGGAGAGCGGCGGCGCCGTCCAGAGCCGCGCGGTGCAGCAGTCAGCGGAGTGCAGGGCGCAGCAGCCGGGATGGTTCTGCCCGTATCCCATCTTCACCGTCAGCGACTGGTACGCGCCGCAGGGCGGACCGACCTTCGTCATCCGCGAGCACGACGGCGCCTTCGTTCCCGATCCACCACCCAGCACACCGGCGCCGAGCGCCGTGTATCACGTCGACCGTTTCGACGTGTACGTGTACACCCAGGACATCGGCGCCGCGGCGGCGGCGGAGACCGCTGGCTGGGCCGGCTGAACGTCCCACCACACGAACACTCCCTGGTCCTGCTCGGGCGGCCGTCCCACCACCGTGGTGAGCAGCTGCACCATCTCGTCCTCGTGCGCCCAGGGTGCGACGACGACGACCGACGTCCGCCAGTGGCGCAGGTCGTCGCGCATCGCCGCCAGCACCGCGTCGGTCAGCGCGGGGGCACCGGCGCTGTTGCCGATGTCGACGATCGCCTGCGACAGGGGACGCAGGATGGGGCCGGTGAGGTGGTCGTCGGACTTCGCAGGGTCGGGCTGCAGGAAGTAGCCGGAGGGGACGCGGAAGCGCATCCCGCCGACCACCTGCCAGACCTCCGCCGATGCGATCGCCGGATGGTTGACGAACGGCGCAACCAGCACGCTGGCACCCTCGGGGATGCGCTGCTGGTCGCCGGTGGCCGCGAAGAACGCGGGGTCGTCGTGCGGTGCCGCGAGGAAGTGGACGGTGGGGAGGAGCAGCACAGCCGTGGCGGCGAGGCCCGCCGCGCCCACCGCCAGAACGCGGCCGCCCGAGCGCAGCATGTGGTCGACGAACAGCGCCAGCAGCATTGCGGCCACCAGGAAGGCGTAGAGCATCACCCGCGCCGGGATGATGTTGCTGAACACCGGCAGGTGCTCGAAGATCGCCCAGGGCAGCGGGATGTGCGTCGAGTGGCCGAGGATGTGCAGAGTCGGGCCCATCGACAGCACCACCGCGACGGCTCCGGCCACCGCCGTCACGCGCACCCAGACGAGCCGGCGGAAGCGCCACAGGGTATAGGCCAGGATGAGCAGGAACGGCAGCGACAGGTAGCCGTTCTGCTCGGCGCCGTTGCCGCTGAAGTGGCTGACGGCGCGCTGCGCCAGGCCGGGGTCGACCTGCTGCACGCCGGTGGGGACGACGAAGCTGAGCAGGTCGCTGCTGAAGCCGCCGGGATGCTGGAAGGTGCCGGAGAGGTGGTGCGGGCCGAGGAACTGCACGTACAGCAGCGGTGCGCCGAGCGCCAGCACCATCGCCGCGGCGACGCCGAGGGCGCGGGCGACGTGGGGCAGCGCGGCGCGCCAGCGGTCGCGGTGCATCGCCGCCAGGGTGAGCACCCCCACCAGGGCCATGATCGCCGAGGTGGCCAGGATCTCCTCGGTGAGGTAGAGCTGCACCACGGCGAGCAGGCCGAGCAGCAGCCCCGCGCGCAGCGGCGAGAGACGGCGCCGCACCAGCACCTCGTCGAGCGCGAGCAGGAAGAGGGGAGGGATGAAGGCGAGCGTCAGGTTGACGTGGCCGAGGGAGTGCGCCGTCATGTACGGCGAGAAGCCGTAGAGGAGGCCGCCGGCGAAGGCTGCGGAACGCCGCGGCACCCAGCGCCGGATGGCGAGGTAGGCGCACCACGCGGAGAGCGCCAGTGCGGCGGTGGCGACGACGTCGTAAGCGACGTAGGGACCGGCGGCGAGGGCGACCGGCCATGACGCGACAGCGGCCAACGGCTGCGAGGTCTGCCAGGCAAGGTTGATGCCGTCGGGATAGTTGAGGAAGTCGCTGAGCATCGGGTTGTTGCCGTGGCTCAGCGCGTGCTGGATCCAGGCGTAGTACCAGATCGTCGCCTCGGGGTCCCCGTGGCCGCCGACGGTGAGATGGCGCGGGTCGGCCCAGGCCTCGTGGAAGAGCAGCACGGCCAGCGCCGTATATGCCAGGAGTGGCAGCAACGCCAGGGCTGCGCGGCGCAGGGTGCTCAGGCCGCGCCCACCGTGACGCTCCAGCCGCAGCCGCCCGCCTCCTGGAACCGCCAGGTCCCCGCGCCCAGGGTGACGGTGGCGCGGTCCTGCCGCGTGTCGGAGGGCTGGAGCTGGACGCCGCCGACGACCTGCTGGGTGCTGCCGTCGTCGGCGACGAGGTTGATGCTGACCACGCAGCCCGGCGACTGCGTCGCGCCCTTGAGGACGTAGTCGACGGCGTAGCTGCCCGGCTGCGCGACGCTGAACGACGGGCTCGAGCTCTCGCCCTGCGCCTCGTAGTGGAAGGGGAGCGAGCCGGTGGGCGCGGCGGTGCTCGACTGCGTCGCGGTGCCGCCGCTCGACGGCGTGCCCGACGAGCTGCACGCCGCCAGCAGCAGCCCGGCGCCGGCGGCGACCAGGCTGAGGGCGGAGCGCTGCGTCTGCATGGGCGGCCCGCATTCTCGCAGACGCCGCGCGCGGCTCACGGCGACAGCACCGTCGTCTCGCCGGCCCCGCCCGCGAGCACGTGGAAGCCGCACCCGGCCAGCCGCGCCCGGTCGCCCGCGCCGCCGGCGACGTTCTCCACGACGACGAAGCGCACGCCCGTCGCCCGCACGGCCGTCGCCAGCGCGCACGGCGCCGGGTCGGTGACGGTGAGCGACAGGCCGCCGACGCCCTGCGGCGAGGGCATCGGCGCCGCGCCGGGCAGCTCCGGGTCCTGGGAGGCCACCAGCTCGCCGGGGAAGACCACCGGTGCCGGGTTGGCGGCCAGCCGGCCGGTGAAGGGGAGGGGCTCGTAGAGGTGCCAGGGGAGCACCAGGACCGCCTGGCCGTCCGCGCCGGCCTGGTCGAGGGCCGCGGCGGCCGCCTCCCAGTCGGCGGGGTAGGCGGCCGGTGCGGTCTCCTGCGGCAGCTCCCGCAGCTGGGTGACGCCGGCGGGGAGGAGGATCGCGGCGAGCATGGCGATGCCGAGCGCGGGCGCCTCCCGGCCGCGCGCCGCCGCCAGCGCCTCGGCGTCGAGCACCACCAGGGCGACCAGCCAGAGCGCCAGCCACTTCTGCGGCTCCCGGTACGCCGCCAGCAGGGGGACGTGCTCCGCGAGGGCGCCGGCGGCGCTCAGGCCCCACGACGTCGCCGTGGAGGCGCTGAGCAGGACGCCGAGGAGCCCGACGGCGAGCAGCCAGCGGCGCTGCGGCGAGCGCCAGGCGCCGAGCAGCGCCAGCCCCACCAGCACCGCCGCCGCCAGCGGCCACCAGCCCGTGCCGTCGCTGGCGACGGCGAAGCGGCCCGTCCCCTCCGCCCACTCGCCGTAGAGCCCGAGCAGCGAGGGGACCAGCCCGAAGCGCGGGTCGGGCACCGAGCGGTAGGCGGTGAAGTCGGCGACGCCCGCCCCCTGGAGCTGCTGGTACGTGCCCGCGCCCGAGCCCGCCGCGAAGCCCGCGATGCCGGGGATCAGCAGGAGGGCGGCCACTCCGGCGCCGACGGCCGTCCACCGCAGCAACGGCGGGGAGCGCCACGCCCGGGCGGCGATCACGGCGCCGATGGCGAGCACCGCCAGGATGCCCAGGAAGTTCGGGCTGAAGCTGACCGCAACCACCGCGCACAGCCCCGCGGCAAGCGCGGGTCGCAGGCCGGGCCGCGCCCGCAGCGCCTCCCACGCCGCCAGCCAGAGGAAGAGCAGCGCCGCGGCGCAGACCACCGCCCACTGCCCCTCGACGACGCGGTCGTAGGTCCAGGGGTTGAGCATCCCCAGCAGGCCGCCGGCGCACTGGGCCCACCAGGGCAGCGCGCGCAGCAGCACCATCGGGCCCACCCCGGCCAGGACCAGCGCGAGGGCCACGACCGCGCGCCCGGTGGCGGCGCCGCCGAACCAGCTCGACGCGAGGTGCACCACGGCCGCGACGGGGGTGGTGAGGTTCCAGGGGACCGGGGCAGGGCGCGGCCCGAACACCGCGTCCGGCAGGAGCACGTAGCCGCCCCCGCCCATGCCGCGGAGCTGCACGGCGGTGAGCGCGGCGGGCACGAGGAGGACTCGCAGCCAGGCGCCGCGCGAGGTGGACGGCATCACCCGAGCGGGGTGTGCCGGCGGCCGCCGGGCCGGCCGATTGGGGCCGCCAGGCCGGCGAGTGCAACAGACGGAGCAAACGCTCCGTCCCTCTCACTGACGGCGGCGCTTGTCAACTTGTGGTCTTTGGCTCGTCTGTGCTGATGCGATGACCACAGGGGATGGTACGGCGTCGCGACCAAGGAGGACGGGGATGCGGGGCAGCGCACTGGCGGGCGCCAGCGACAGACCGGGCCGGCTCGCCCGCCGTCTGGCCGGCTGGCTTCTCGCCGGCATCGCCCTCGGCGCCGTCGCCGTGGGCGGGACGCTGCTCCCCTCGGCGCCGGTCGCGACCACCTGCCAGCCGGGCTACAGCGCGCAGGGCGGCGGCGCGGTGTGCCCCGCGGTGTCGGCATCGGCCGGCTACTGGCTGGCCGGCGGCGACGGCGGCGTGTTCAGCTTCGGCGGGGCGCAGTACCACGGCTCGGCGGCGGGGCAGCGGCTGGCCGCACGCGTGGTGGGCGTCGCCCCGGTTGGCGGGGGCGGCGGCTACTGGCTCGCGGCCGCGGACGGCGGCGTCTTCAGCTACGGCGGCGCCGGCTTCCACGGGTCGCTGGCGGGACGGCGGCTCAACGCGCCGGTGGTCGGCATCGCCGCCACCGCGGACGGCGGCGGCTACTGGCTGGTCGCCTCCGACGGCGGCGTCTTCACCTTCGGCGACGCGGCGTACCACGGCTCGATGGCCGGCACCCGGCTGAACGCCCCGGTGGTCGGCATGGCGGCCACGCCCGACGGCGGCGGCTACTGGCTGGTGGCGGCGGACGGCGGCGTCTTCGCCTTCGGCGACGCCCCCTTCCACGGCTCCCTGGCCGGGCAGCGGCTCAACCGCCCGGTGGTGGGAGTTGCGGCCACCCTCGGCGGGAACGGGTACTGGCTGGTGGCGGCCGACGGCGGCGTCTTCAGCTACGGCGACGCGCCCTTCGAGGGCAGCGCGGCCGGCGAGCCGCTCAGCCGGCCGGTGGTGGGGATGACGGCCTCCCCCGGTGGCGCGGGCTACTGGCTGGTGGGCGCGGACGGCGGGGTGTTCGGCCACGGCGACGCGCCGTACCGCGGCGGGATGGCGGGGCAGCCGCTGGCCGCCCCGGTGGTCGGGATGACTGCGGGATGAGATCAGGCGAAGGGAATGGAGGACTGAAGGGATGACCGCGTTGCCCGTCGAGGCAGCCGTCGTCGCCGAACGGGGGGCGAGAGGGCTGGTCGAGATCGAACTGGTCGGACTTGGTCCGACGTCACGGCCCCGCCTCTCGGTGGTGGTTCCCGCCTACCACGAGAGGGCCAGCATCGCCGCCAACCTGGCGCGCCTGGTCGAGGCGCTCGACGCCACCACACTGAGCTGGGAGGTGATCGTCGTCGTCGACGGCGACCGCGAGACCTACCTGGCCGCGCTGCGCGACCGCGACCCGCGCGTCCAGGTCTACGGCTACGAGTCCAACCGGGGCAAGGGCTTCGCGCTGCGCTTCGGCATGTCGAAGGCGAGCGGCGACCTGGTCACCTTCATCGACTCCGACATGGAGATCTCCCCCGACGAGATCGGCCGCATGGCCGCGCTGCTCGACCTCTACCACGCCGACGTCGTCGTCGGCAGCAAGCGCCATCCCCTCAGCGAGGTGCAGTACCCGTGGCTGCGGCGGCTGCAGTCGGCGGGCTACCAGATGCTGGTGCGCCTGCTCTTCCGGGTGCGCGTTCGCGACACCCAGACCGGGCTCAAGATGATGCGCCGGGAGGTGGCCCTGCGCGTGCTCGGGGCGGCGCTGGTGAAGCGCTTCGCCTTCGACCTGGAGCTGCTCGCCCTGGCCCGGCACTTCGGCTTCCGCCGCATCATCGAGGCGCCGGTGAGGATCACCTACGCCTTCGCCAGCACCACCAACCTGCGCTCGGTCGTCTGGGTGCTGCTCGACACCCTGGCGATCTTCTACCGCCTGCGCCTGCGCCGCACCTACGACCGTGGCAACCTCGGCATGGTCGCCCTGCTCGCGGCCCTGCCCGCGATCCTGGGGGCCGACTGAGCATGGCGGTCCGCGCGATGGAGGCGCCGGCGACGAACGGCGCGTCGGAGACACGGCACGCCGCGCGGGCCGCTGGGCTGCTCGCCGCCACCGGCTTCGTCACCGGGGTGAGCAACTTCGCCTTCAACGTCCTGGTGGCGCGCAGCGGCGGGGTGGACAGCTTCGGCGGCACCGCCGCGCTGCTCTCGCTGGTCACCATCGCGGGCTTCATCGCCAGCGGCGTGCAGTACGCCATGGCCCGGCGCGCCGCCACCTGGGACGGTGCGCCCCGCCATCTCATCGCCGCCTCGGTGCGGCTGATGTGGCCCTGGGCGGTGTGCGTGCTGGCGGCCTGCGCCTCGGTGCGCCAGCTCGCCGGCTATCTCGGCGTGTCGACCACGCCGACGCTGCTGGTGATCGCGCTCTTCGTCGCCGTCCTGGCCGCGGCCCTCCCCGGCGGGGTGCTGATCGGGCGCCGCCGGTTCGGCCTGATCGCCGGGCTGAGCCTGGTCGGCGTCGCCGTCCGCCTCGCCGGCGGCGCGCTGCTGACGCGCAGCATGGACGCGACCACCGGCGCGCTGCTGGCGTCGTTCCTGCCCTCGGCGCTGAGCGTCGTGGTGTTCCTCGTCTTCGCGCTCCGCATCGCCGCGATGCAGCGCACCGTGGAGTCGCGCAGCGCCGGCGAGATGAGCCAGGGCTTCACCTCGGAGAGCTTCACGGGGGCGCTCAGCTCGGCGGCGCTGTGGGCGCTCTGGGTGCTGCCGCTGGTGTTCGCCCGCCACCTCCTCGGCGACACCGTCAACGGGCGCTTCGCGGCCGCGCAGGTTCTGGCCAGTGGTGTCCTCTTCGTGACGGCCCCGGTGGCCACGGCCTTCTACCCCACCGTGGCGCGGCACCGCCAGTGGCGCACCGTCCTGGTCGGCGCCGCGGCGACGCTGGGGCTGGCGGGCACCGCCTCGATCGGCATGGCGGTGCTCGGTCCCGCGCTGATGGCCCACGTCTACGGCGCGGGCTTCGCGGTCAGCGGGCGGCTGCTCTTCGAGCTGGGGCTGTCGGCGGCAACGGTGTCGCTGGCGACGTACGCGGTGTGGACGTCGCGCGCGATGCGCCATCGCACCGGGCCGGTGGTGGCGGCGGTCGCCGTCGCGGCCACCGTCGAGCTGCTCGCCGGGGTCGCGCTCACCGTCAACGTCGAGGTGCTGGCGGCGCTGCCCTGCATCAGCCTGGTGATCGGCGGCGCCGCCGCGGTCCTCGCCGGCGCCCTGCGCCGGCCGGTGCGCCGTCCCGTCGTCGTGCTGCTGGGAGCGGACGAGGCGTGAGGATCCTGCTGCTCAACTGGAAGGACCTCCGCCAGCCCGACGCGGGCGGCGCCGAGCGCTACGTCGAGCAGGTGGCGCGGCGCTGGTGCGCCGAGGGACACGAGGTCACCGTGTTCGTGCCGCGAGTGGCCGGAAGTCCGGCAGAGGAGTGGGACGACGGCGTGCGCGTGCTGCGGGCGGGCGGGCGGCACAGCGTCTTCGCGCTGGCGCGCCGGCACCTGCGGCGCCATGCCGCCGGGTACGACCGCGTCGTCGAGTCGGTGAGCACGCGTCCGTTCTTCGCGCACCACGTCGCCGGCGATCGCGCCCTGGCCCTCTACCACCAGATGGCGGACGACGTCTGGCTGCGCGAGTTCCGCTTCCCGCTCAGCGTCGTCGGCCGCCGCGTCGTCGAGCCGCACTGGGTGCGCGCCATGCAGGGTGCGCGCGTCGTCGCCGTGTCGGAGTCGACGGCGCAGGACCTGCGCCGCTTCGGCGTCGACGCCACCGCCATCGTGCCGCCGGGCTCGACGCCGCCCGCGGGGTGGGTGCCGCGCATTCCGGGGCGCCGGCCGCGCCTGCTCTTCCTCGGCCGCCTCATCGCCACCAAGCGCCCCGGCGACGCGCTGCGCGCCGCCGCGCTGGTGCGCCGCGCACTGCCCGAGGCGACGCTCGACGTCGCCGGCGACGGCTACCTCGCCGCAGCGTTGCGCCGCGACGCGGGCGACGGGGTGCGCTTCCACGGCGGCGTCGACGAGGCGACCAAGCACGAGCTGCTGCGCCGTGCCGACGTCCTGCTCCTCCCCGGCACCCGCGAGGGCTGGGGGATCGTGGCCCTGGAGGCCGCGGGCCACGGCGTTCCCGTGGTCGCCTACGACGTCAACGGCCTGCGCGACGCGGTGGTCGACGGCGGCACCGGGCTGGTGGTGCCGCCGCAGCCCGAGGCGATGGCCGCCGCCGCCATCCAGCTGCTGGAGGACCCGCTGCGCTGGCGCACCATGTCCGCGGCGGCGCGGCGCCGCGCCCTCCACTTCACCTGGGACCGTGCCGCCGCCGACCTCATGGCGGTCGTCGCCGAGCGCGCCCGGGTGACCCTCCCGGTCGTGGAGCGGGTGGCGTGAGCACCGTCCTCGCTCCTCCCGACGTCGCGGGCATCGAGCTGCGCGGCGTCGGCGTGCGCCGCGGGCGTCTCGTCCCCGGCGTCCCGGAACGCCGCTCCCTCGCCGGCCGCCTGGCGTGGACGCGCCGGCTCTGCGCCGGTTCGGGCGTCGTCGCCCTGCTGGCCATGGGCGTGGTCGACGGGCTCAGCCCGGCCGGCGCGCAGAAGCGGCTGGAGGTGCTCTCGCTGCTGGCCCTGCTCGCCCTCGGCCTCGCCGTGGTCGCGGGTGGCGCCGAGGTCGTGCTCCGCGGGCGCAGCCGCGCCGAGCCGGCCCTGGGTGGCGCCGTCCGCTTCGGCATCCAGGGCTCCCGCCGCGCCTGGCTGATCGCCTTCGGCGCCGTGGCGCTGGGCGCGGCCGCGGTGGTGCAGACCTGGTACATGGGCGTCGGCCCGGCCGTGGCGGGCGGCGACATGACCCCGCCCGTGGGCACCGCGTGGACCGACCAGACCTTCTCCGCCTGGGGCTGGACCGGCTGGGACGTGGGCAGCCCGGGGGGCTACCAGAACATGCTGCCCTGGGCGCTGGTGCTCCGCGCCGTCACCGGGCTGGGGGGCGACCCTGCGCTGGCGCAGCGGGTGATGTACACGCTGCTCCTCGCCGGTGCGGCGCTCGCCGGCCTGTACCTGTTGCGCGTGCTCGGCCTGCGCCCCGTCGGTGCGGCGGTCGGCGCGGCGGTGTACGTCCTCAACCCGTACACGCTGACCTCGGTGGGCATCAACCCGGTCTTCCTGTGCGGGCTGATCCTCCTGGCGCTGAGCCTGGCCCTGGTGCTGAGCGCGGGACTCGGCCGGCTCCACCCCGTGCTGGCGGCGGCGCTGCTGGCGCTGACCGCGCCGCTCTGGGGCTGGGCGTTCCTCAACCCGCCGCTGGTGGGCATGGTGCTGCTCGCCCTGCTGCTCTCGCCGCTGGTGGCGCTGTGGCTGGGCGGACGGCGCGCGGCGCTGCGCACCGGGCTCACCCTGGTGGTGGCCCTGCCGCTGCTGGCGCTGGCGTCCGCCTACTGGCTGGTCGTCGCCGACGAGCGGCTGGCGCTGGTGGACTCCAGCGGCCTCTCCGCGGACGCCGGCTGGTTCTGGACGCAGGGCCGGGCCACCCTGCCCAACGCCTTCTGGCTCAACACCAGCTGGGGCTGGGCGCATGCCGAGTACTTCCCCTACGCGTCCGCCTACGACGCCTTCCCGCTGGCGCTGCTGAAGTACGCGCTGCCCGCGCTGGCCTTCGCCGCGCTGGCCCTGCGCGAGCGTCGCGGCCGACCCCGCGCGACGCTCGGCGTCACCGTCCTCGCCGGCGCGGCCGCGCTCTTCCTGGTGGTCCTCGCCACCGGCACCAACGACCCCGGCGCGAGCATCTTCCTGCCCCTCTACCACCTGCCCTACGGCTGGCTGCTGCGCGAGCCCGGGCGCTTCCTCATGCTCGCCGGCCTGGCCTACGCCATCCTCATCGGGGTGGTCGCCGACCGTGCGGTCAGCACGGTGCGGCCCCGTGTCGCCGCGACGGCGCGGCACCTGTGGGGCTGGGGGACGCAGCTGCGCCGCGCCACCGTGCTCGCCGTCGCCGCCGCGGCGGTCATCGGGCCGGCCTTCCCGCTGGTGACCGGCGCGGTGGTCGCCGACGACCGGCCGCAGCTGCCGCCGGCGCACGTCAACGTCCCGGCGTACTGGCCACAGATGGCAGCAACCATCGACGCCCTGCCCGACCCCGGCGCGGTGCTGGTGCTGCCGGCCGACGACTTCTACCAGATGCCGTACACCTGGGGCTACTACGGCAGCGACGGCTTCATCGAGCAGCTCATCCACCACCACGTCATCAACCCGGCGGGACAGGGCTACGGCAAGGTGTCGCAGACGCTGCTGGCGGGCGTCGGCGACGTCGAGCAGGCCCTGGTCGGCGACGCCTGGACGGAGGCGCGGCGCGTGCTCGAAGGCATGCAGTCGCCGTACGTGCTGGTGCGCGGCGACGTCGATCCCAGCTACCCGCGCCGCACCATCACCCCGCCGGCGCAGATCGACGCCGCGCTCGCCCAGGACCCCGACGCCACGCTGATCGCCACCCGCGGACCGCTGCACCTCTACCGCATCGCCATGCAGCGGGAGGCGGACATGTCGGCGACGCCGCACGTCGTCACCGTCGACTCGCAGACGCCCGACCTCAGCGTGCTCAGCCTCCTCCCCGACGGCACGCACCTGGTCGGCGCCTCGCCGATGGCCGGGGCGACCGCGATGTCGCAGCTCCCGCCGCTGGCGCAGTGGTCGCTGCAGGGCGACACGCTGGTGGCGGGCGCGAGCACGCCGCCGGGTCGCGACGTCTCGGTGGCGGTGCTCGGCGGTCCGGCGCAGCGCACCGCGCAGGTCGAGGCCGCGGACGCCGCGCAGCTCCTCCCGGGGCTGACGGTGGTGCCCGACAGCAGCACCGGCACGGTCACCGCGACGCTGCAGCTCGGCCCCGACCGCATCAGTGACGGCCGGTTCGACCAGGGCACCTGGGGTGCCGTGGGCGATTGCTACGCGGTGCTCGGCAGCGCCGCCGCGCAGCTCCACGCCGGCGTCGTCGGCGGTGGTCCCGGCGGCGGTCGCGCACTGCAGCTCTCCTCCGCAGGGGACAGCGCCTGCGCCATGCAGGACGTCGGCAGCGGCGACGGCCCGCTGCTGGTGGCCTTCGACGTGCGCCACGTCACCGGCGCCTTCCCGCGCATCTGCCTGTGGGAGTTCGAGACGAAGAAGTGCTCGACCCTGCCCGACGTCGTCACCACCGGCGACGGCTGGACCCACTACCAGGCGGTGACCACGCCGGTGAGCGGCTACCACCTCGCCCTCTACCTCTACGGCGACGGGCCCTTCACCGGCCCGCAGACGATCGACGACTACGCCAACGTCTCGGTGCACCCGATCGCCTCGGCGCGCACCGTCGACATCGTGGCCGCCGCGCCCGCGGGCTCCACTCCGAGTGACGTGGTGTTCCAGCACCAGCAGGGCTTCGGTCCCTGGTGGGTGGCGCCGAAGGGGTACACGCACGCGGCGGTCGACGGGCTGTTCGACGGCTGGATCGCTCCGTCGGGCGCGCATGCACCCGCCGTCGCCTACAGGCCGCAGGGTGCGATGCAGCTCGGCAACCTCATCTCCGTCGTCGCCGGTGCGCTGGCGGTGGGGCTCCTCGCCGGAGCCGTGATCGGCCGCCGCCGGCGGAGGAGTCGCGGATGAGCGCACCGCTGTCCGTCACCGTCGTCGTGCCGACGCGCAACTCGGCGCGCACCCTGCGGCGCTGTCTGGAGTCGCTGCGCGCCCAGACGCATCCCTGCACGGTGGTGGTCGTCGACAACTTCTCCGCCGACGCCACGCGCGACATCGCCGCCGCCCACGCCGATGCGGTGATCGTCGCCGGGCCGGAGCGGTCGCGGCAGCGCAACCTCGGTGCGGCTGCGCATCCCGCCGCGGTGGTCGGCTTCGTCGACTCGGACATGGTGCTCTCGCCGCACGTGGTCGAGCAGGCCGCGGCCGCGATCGCCGCCGGGCACGGTGCCGTGATCGTGCCCGAGCGCAGCGTCGGCGACGGCTTCTGGGCGCGGGTGCGCGCCTTCGAGCGCGACTTCTACGTGGGCAGCGACGGCGTCGAGGCGCCGCGCTTCTTCGCCGGCGGCGTCCTCCACGCGGCCGGCGGCTTCGACGAGACGCTCGACGCCGGCGAGGACTGGGACCTCGGCCGCCGCGCCGCGCGCATCGCCACCACGGCCCGCATCGCCGCCCTCATCGACCACGACGAGGGACGCGTCCGCTACCTCGAGGCCTGCCGCAAGAAGGGCGGCTACGCCCCGGGCATCGCCCGCTTCGCCGCCAAGCACCGCGGCGCCGCGTGGACGTCGCTGCTCGACCGGCCCTACCTGCGCCGCCCCTGGCGCCTGCTGGCGCAGCCGCGCCTCGGCGCCGGGCTGGTGGCGCTGAAGACCGGAGAGGCCACCGCCGTCGCGTGGCGCCTCGCCTCGCTGCGGCTGCGCGGCGAGAGCATCACCACGAGGAGGCACGATGCCGCAGCCTGAGTCGACCCGGCACTGCGTTCTGGTCATCCCCGCCTACAACGAGGAGCGCGCCATCGTGCACGCCCTCGACGCGGTGCGCGCCGACCGCCTGCCCGACGGCTTCGCCTGGCGCGAGTGGGTCGTCCTCGACGACGGCAGCGGCGACGCCACGGTGGAGGTGGTGCGCGACTACGCCGCCCTGCACCCGGAGATCCCGCTCCGCGTCTGCAGCGACGGAGCCCGGCTGGGCAAGACCGCGCGCCTCGAGCAGATGCACCGGGCGCTGGTCGAGGCCGGCCACCTCGACGACGTCTCCGTCGGCCTCGACGCCGACTCCATTCCCGACCGCGGTGCCGTGAGCGCCCTTGTCGCGCCCTTCGCGCTCCAGCCCGACCTGGCCATGAGCAGCGGTCTCGACCTCCCGGGACGGGCGCGGTTGGGCGTGCGTGCGTCGGTGTTCCAGCGCAACGTCACCGCGCGGCTGGCGCGGTCCTGCGGCGCCCACGTGCCCCGCGCGGTGGGTCGCATGTACGCGTACCGCGTCGGTGCCCTGCGCGACTTCCACTGGCGCGACGGCTCGATGGGCGACGACGTGCAGATGGCCGCCTGGGTCCACCGCGAGCGGCTGCCCTTCCTCTCCGTCTGGGAGGCGGTGGTGCGCATGACCCCGGCGGCGTCGTGGCGCGACTTCTACCGCCAGACCTATCGCGCCCGCGTCGCCCGCCGCACCCTCGCCGCCCTGGGCGTCGAGGCGCCGCGCGCCGAGGAGGTGCGACGCCTGCACGCCTTCCTGCGCACGGCGCTGACCGACCCCGTCGGCGCCGGCGCCTACCTGATCGCACGCGCGGTGTCGCTGGGGATGCACCGCCTCCGCCCCGCCACCTTCCGCGCCGCCTGGGAGATCTCTCCCTCGACCAAGAGACCCGTCAACGCATGAGAGGACCGATCCCATGACCACGGCCGTGGCGTCGCCCGACGCCAACACCTACGACCGCGCCCGCGGCGGTGGCGTGCGCGAGCTGCTGCGCGCGTACGTCGGCGAGCTGCGCAACTGGAAGACCGTCGGCATGCTCGTCGCCGTCACCCACGCCTCGCCGCTGCCGCCGCGGCGCGGCATGCTCTTCCACCCGCTGCGCGCCATGCCCATCACCATGCGCAGCCGCAGCGGCCTGCGCATCGGCTGCCGCCTCGACGAGGCCTCGCCGTTCGTGGAGATCTTCGTGCGCGGCGAGTACGACGTGCCCGGGCTGGACTGGGCCTCGATGCGCACCATCGTCGACGTCGGCGCCAACGTGGGCATGGCCACCATGTGGATGGCCCAGCACGCACCGGAGGCGCGCTTCGTCGCCGTCGAGCCGGCGCCGTCCACCGCCCGGCGGCTTCGTGCCAACCTCGACCGCAACGGCCTGGGCGATCGAGTCGACGTGGTGGTCGCGGGCGTCGCCTCGCAGCGCGGGCGCGGCAGCATGGTGTTCGACGCGGGGTTCAGCTCGCACGCCTTCGTCGAGCAGTCCAACGCCGGCGAGATCGAGCTGTGCACCCTCGACGACGTCTTCGACCGCACCGGCGAGGAGACCGTCGACCTGCTCAAGATCGACTGCGAGGGCGGCGAGTACGACATCCTCCAGGGGGCGGTGCTGCGGCGGGCGCGCGCCATCGTCGGCGAGTACCACGTGATCCCCGGGCATCACCCCGAGGAGCTCTCCGACCGCCTGCGCGCCGCGGGCTTCCGGGTGTGGATGGAGCCGGTGGTCCGCAACGTCGGGCGCTTCCACGCCTTCCGGGTCGCGGAGTAGCCGGGATGGCGCTGCCGGTGCTGCTGGGGGTCGCGGCGGGAGCCTGCCTTGCAGGCGGTGCCTTCGCCCTGGTCGCGTACCGGCTGTGGGCCGCCTACTTCGGGCCCGGCGTGCACCGCTGCCGGTTCCAGCGCAGCCCGGTCACCGCCCCCCACCTGGCGGGGACGCTGCTCACCGACGACGGCGTCCGGCTCCCCTACCGCTGGCTGCCCGGCCGGGCGCCGTACGTCCTGGTCGTCGCGGGCGGCTACCGCCGCTGCATCGAGGAGAGCTTCGCGCTGGCCGCCGACCTCAACGCCGCCGGGCCCTCGGTGCTCACCTTCGAGTTCCGCGGCACCGCGCCGGGCGCGCACCGGCTGCTGGCGGGCGCGTCGCGGGAGAGCGCGGACCTGCGCGCGGCGCTGGCCCGGGCGCGAGAGCTGGGCGGCCCGCTGCCCCTGGGCGTGGTCGGGCTGTGCCTCGGCGCCTCCGTGGCGGTCCTGGTCGCGGCGGAGGACGAAGCGATCGACGCTCTCTGGATCGACGGGCCCTTCGTGTCGCCGCTCTCGGTGCTGGGCTGGGCCGTGGCGACGCGGACCCACCTGCCGGGCAGGCCCTTCGCCGCCGCGGTGGGGCTGGCCGTGCGGGTGACGCGCGGCATGCGCCTGCGGCGGGTGCGGGTCGACCTCGCCGCCCGGCGGGTGCGCGACATCCCCGTCCGCACCGTGGTGACCGACGAGGACCTGGCAATGCCACGCCAGCGCCGCCTGCGCAGGGGCCTGGGCATCGGCACGCAGGAGGAGGTGCTGTACGTGCCGAAGGCCCGTCACGCCGGCGCCTACTTCGCCACCCCCCAGCCCTATGTCGCCGAACTGGCGCGGTTTTTTATCGGCGCGCTGCTGCAGCAGCGACCGGCGAGCTTCAGCTCGCCGAGGAGGGGGCAGGCCGGGGGAGGATCTGCCTCCCCCGTGTTGGCGCGCGTCTCAGCGCGCCGGTAAGACCCGCTCCGGGGCGGCCGTACAATCCCCCCGATGATCAGCACCGAAGCCGCGACCGCCGCTCTGCAGCGTGCCCTCCGCCGCGGGGGAGACTTCGCCGACTGCTTCGTCGAGCAGCGGCACGCCGCGTCCGTGTCGATGGAGGACAGCCGGGTCGAGCGGGTCCAGGCGGGCACCGAGCAGGGGGCGGGGATCCGCGTGGTCAGCGGCCTGGCCACCGCCTTCGCCTACACCGACGACATCACCGAGGCCGGCCTGCTCCGCGCCGCCGAGGCGGCGGCCGCCGCCGCACGCGGTGCCAACGGGGGCAGCACCGTCCTCGACCTGCGCGAACACGCCACTCCGGCCCAGCAGGTCGAGGTGCCGCCCGACGAGGTCGACACCGCCCGCAAGGTGGATCTCCTCCGCCGTGCCGACGAGGTCGCCCGCAGCACCGGCGGCGACATCCGCCAGGTCAGCGCCATGTTCGCCCAGGGCGTGCAGAGCGTGCTGGTCGCCAACAGCGACGGCACCCTGGCGCGCGACCGGCGCACCCGGGTGCGCATGCTGGTGCAGGCGGTCGCCGCTCGCGGCAACGAGGTGCAGAGCGGCATGGAGGCGCCGGGCGGGGCGCTGGGCTTCGAGTTCTTCCAGTCCGGCAGCGAGGTGGAGCGGGCGGCTCGCGAGGCGGCGGAGCGCGCCGTGCTGCTGCTCGACGCCGATCCGGCGCCGGCGGGCACGATGCCGGTGGTGCTGGGCAACGGCTTCGGCGGCGTGCTCTTCCACGAGGCCAGCGGCCACGGGCTGGAGGCCGACGCCATCGCCAAGCGCGCCTCGGTGTTCGCGGGGCGCGTCGGCGAGATGGTGGCGTCGCCGCTGGTCACCGCCGTCGACGACGGCACCGTCGACACCGGCTGGGGCACGCTGCGCATCGACGACGAGGGCGTGCCGACGCGGCGCAACGTGCTCATCGAGGAAGGCGTGCTGACGGGCTACATGTTCGACCGCCTGCGCGCGCGCCAGGACGGGCGCGAGTCGACGGGCAACGGCCGCCGCCAGTCGTACCAGCACATCCCGCTGCCGCGCATGACCAACACCTTCATCCTGCCCGGGCTGTCGACCGTCGATGAGCTGATCGAGGCGACGCCGTACGGCCTGTACGCCAAGAAGCTGGGCAGCGGCCAGGTCAACCCGGTCACCGGCGACTTCGTCTTCGCCGTCACCGAGGGCTACCTCATCGAGAACGGCCGCATCACCCGGCCGGTGCGCAACGCCACCATCATCGGCAACGGCCCGGCGGCGCTGCGCAACGTCGACATGGTGGCCGACGACCTCTCCCTGTCGCCGGGCACCTGCGGCAAGGACGGGCAGTCGGTGCCGGTCAGCGTCGGGCAGCCGCACCTGCGCATCGCCGAGCTCACCGTCGGTGGCACCAAGCTGACCGGCGGGGTGCAGATGTGAGCCGGGCGGGGCAGTTCTCCGGCTTCGCCGACCGCATCCTCGGCGGCGCATTGCACGGCGGCGCAACCGAGGCGGAGGCCTTCTTCGCCCACGGGCGGGAGCTGACGGTGAAGGTCTTCGACGGCGAGGTCGAGTCGCTCACCAGCGCGGAGTCCCAGGGGGTCGGCGTGCGCGTGTTCACCGACTCGCGGATGGGCTTCGCCTACACCTCGGACCTGACGGTGCCGGGGCTGAAGCGCGTCGTCGAGCAGGCGCTCGACGCCTGCCGGTACAACGAGCCCGACGAGCACAACGGGCTCCCCGACCTGGCCACGCTGGACGAGATGCCGGAGCTGGTGGCCGCCGACTTCGACGCGCTCGACGTCGAGCAGCGCGTGGCCATGGCGCTGGAGCTGGACCGCCTCACCAACGCGCAGCACCCCGAGGTGAAGCGCAACGCGGGCGCGGTCTACAGCGACGAGCGCGGGCGGGTCGAGCTGTACAACACCCGCGGCCTGCGCTCGTCCTACGAGGCCACCGTCGCCTACGCGTACGCTGAGGCGATCGCCGAGCGCGGCGAGGAGATGCAGTCGGGCTTCTCCTTCACCTACGGGCGTTCCGCGTCCGCGCTCGACCTCGCCGCCTGCGCCGCCGAGGCCGCCGACCGCGGCGCGCGGCTGCTGGGCGCGTCGCAGGTGTCCGGGCGCACCACCTCGGTGCTCTTCGAGCCGTGGGCATCGGCGGAGCTGATCGGCACGCTGGCCTCGTCGATCAGCGCGGAGGCGGTGCAGAAGGGACGCTCCCTGCTGGCCGGGCGGCTGGGCGAGACGGTGGCCTCGGGCACCGTCACCATCGTCGACGACGGGCGCCGCAGCGACGGCCTGGCGTCGCGGCCCTGGGACGGCGAGGGCGTGTCGACCCAGCGCACCGAGATCATCGACCGCGGCGTGCTGCGCTCCTACCTGCACAACACCTACACCGCACGGCGCGACGGCTCGACGCGGTCGACCGGCAACGCCTCGCGCGGCTCGCACAAGTCGACGCCGGAGCTGGCGCCGTCCAACCTCGTGCTGCTGCCCGGCGAGGAGTCCGCCGAGGCGCTGATGCGCCGCATGGGCGACGGCGTGCTCATCACCGACGTGCACGGGCTGCACACCGTCAACCCGGTGACCGGCGAGTTCTCCCTGGGCATCAACGGGTTCCTCGTCGAGAACGGGGAGCGCTCCGCGCCCATCCGGGAGATGACGGTGGCGGGCAGCATCCTCGGCGTCCTCCAGGCCGTCGAGGCGGTGGGCTCGGACCTGCGCTTCATGGTGGGCGGCGGGTTCGTCGGCGCGCCCTCGCTGCTGGTGCGCGACATGCCGCTCTCGGGCGCATGACGGCGACCGCGGAGACGCTGGTCGCACGCTCTCCGGCCACGCTCGGCCGGGCTCTGGTGCGGCTGGCGCGCCCGCGGCAGTGGGTCAAGAACCTGCTGGTCTTCGCCGCGCCGGGGGCCGCGGGGGTGCTCGGCCACCGCACCCCGCTGGTGCACACGGTCCTCGCCTTCGTGTTCTTCTGCGTCGCCTCCAGCGGCACCTACTTCCTCAACGACGCCCTCGACTACGAGGCCGACCGGCTTCACCCCACCAAGCGGATGCGACCGATCGCCGCGGGGCTGGTGCCGCCGGCGATGGCCAAGGGCATCAGCGCCGCGCTCCTGGCCGTCGCGCTGGTGCTCTCGGCGCTGCTGCTCTCGGTGCAGTTCATGGGCGTCGTCGCCGGCTACGCCTTCATCACCGTCGCCTACAGCATGTGGCTGAAGCACGAGCCGGTCATCGACCTCGCCTGCGTCGCCTCGGGGTTCATCATCCGCGCCGTGGCCGGCGGCATCGCCGCCGGGGTGCTGGTCTCCGACTGGTTCGTCATCGTGGTCAGCTTCGGCGCCATGTTCATGGTCGCCGGCAAGCGCCACGCCGAGCAGCTCGACATGGGCGACGAGGCCGGCTCGCACCGCGCCACCCTGGAGGCGTACTCACTCTCCTACCTGCGCTACATCCGCACGGTGTCGTCGGCGCTGGCCATCGCGGCGTACTGCCTGTGGGCCTTCGAGAAGGAGGGCACCCTGGGCGGCATCCCCTGGTACGAGTTCTCCATCATCCCGGTGGTGATGGCGATCTTCCGCTACGCGCTGGTGCTGGAGACGGGCGCGGGCAGCGCGCCCGAGGAGATCGTGCTCGCCGACCGCTCGCTGCAGGTGCTCGGCCTGGCCTGGGCGGTGCTCTTCGGCCTCGGCGTGTACGGGCGGTGAGCGTCGAGCTGCTCGCCGGCTGGGGCCGCACCGCGCCCACCGCGGCGGAGGTGCTGCACCCCGAGGCGGCGGCGGGGCTGGACCCCGTGTTCGGCGCATCTCCCCCGCGCGGCGTGATCGCCCGCGGACTCGGCCGCAGCTACGGGGACGCGGCGCAGAACGCCGGCGGAGTTGTGGTCGAGCCCGACAGGATCTCCTCGCTGCGCTCGCTCGACGTGGAGCGCGGCGTGGCCACCGTGGGCGCGGGCATGAGCCTCGACCGGCTGATGCGGCTGATGGTGCCGCTGGGCTGGTTCCCCATGGTCACCCCGGGGACGCGGCACGTCACCGTCGGCGGCGCCATCGCCGCGGACATCCACGGCAAGAACCACCACCGGGACGGGTCCTTCTGCAACCACGTCCTCTCCTTCACCATGCGCACGCCCACGGGCCTGGTGCGGGTGACGCCGGACGGCGCCGACGCCGACCTCTTCTGGGCCACCGCCGGCGGCATGGGCCTCACCGGGGTGATCCTGGAGGCGACGCTGCGCATGCACCCCGTCGAGTCCTCGCGCATCGTCATGGACACCGACCGCGCCGCCGACCTCGACGAGGCGATGGCGCTGATGGAGGGCGGCGACCACCGCTACCAGTACTCGGTGGCCTGGATCGACTGCCTTGCGCGAGGTGCGCACCTGGGCAGGTCCGTGCTGACGCGCGGCGACTTCGCCACCGCAGAGGAGCTGCCGCGGCGCATGCGGAGCGACCCGCTGCGCTTCCACCCCGTGGTGCGCCTGGCCGCACCGCCGTGGGTGCCCGACGGGCTGCTCCGCCCGGTCACCGTGCGCGCCTTCAACGAGCTGTGGTTCCGCAAGGCGCCGCGCCGCGCGCGCGGCCAGGTCGTGCCGCTCGCCTCGTTCTTCCATCCCCTCGACGGCGTGCGCGGGTGGAACCGCATGTACGGCTCGCGCGGCTTCGTGCAGTACCAGTTCGTCGTGCCCTTCGGCGCCGAGGACGCGCTGCGCCGCTCGCTGGAGATGCTCAGCGACGCGGGCACCGCGTCCTTCCTCGCCGTGCTCAAGCGCTTCGGCGACGGCAACGAGGGCTTCATCTCCTTTCCCGCGCCGGGCTGGACCCTGGCGCTCGACATCCCCGTCGGCGACGAGCGCCTGCCCGCGCTGCTCGACTCCCTCGACGAGCTGGTCGCCGGGGCGGGCGGGCGGGTGTACCTGGCCAAGGACTCGCGGCTGCGCCCGGAGCTGCTGCAGGTGATGTATCCGGGGCTCGCCAGGTGGCGGGCGGTGCGCGACCGCGCCGACCCGGGCGCCGTGATGCAGTCCGACCTCGGCCGGCGGCTCGGCCTGACGGCGGAGCCCGCCGCCTCCTCGCTGCGCACCGCGAGGTCGGCATGAAGGACGCTTTCGGCTCGGTGCAATCGGTGCTGGTCCTCGGCGGCACCTCGGAGATCGCGCTGGCCACGGTGCGCAAGCTCGCCGAGCGGCGGCTGCGCAGCGTGGTGCTGGCGGGACGCGACACGGCGCGGCTGTCCTCCGCGTCGGCCGACCTGCAGCGGGCGGGCGTGTCCCAGGTGGAGGTGGTGGCCTTCGACGCCCTCGACGTCGCCGCGCACGGGCGCCTCGTCGAGGAGCTGTGGTCGCAGCACGGTGAGTTCGACCTGGTCCTGCTCGCCTTCGGCGTCCTCGGCGAGCAGGAGCGCGACGAGCGCGACGCCGAGTCGGCGTTGCGGGTCATCGACGTCAACTTCCGCGCCGCGGTGTCGCTGGGGATCCCCGTCGCGCAGAGGCTGCGCGCCCAGGGACACGGGACGATCGTGGTGCTGTCGTCCGTCGCGGGCGAGCGCGCGCGACGCGCCAACTTCGTCTACGGCGCGTCCAAGGCGGGCCTCGACGCCTTCTTCCAGGGGCTCGCCGACTCGCTGGTCGGCAGCGGCGTGCAGGTGGTCGTGGTGCGCCCGGGCTTCGTGCACACGCGGATGACGGCGGGCCGCCCGGCCGCCCCCTTCTCGACGACGCCGGACCGCGTCGCCGACGACATCGTGCGCGGCGTCGCCCGCGGGTCGGTCACGGTGTGGTCGCCGGGCGTGCTGCGCCCGGTGATGTCGGCGCTGCGCCACCTGCCGCGGCCGATCTTCCGCAGGATGCGCGGGTGAGCGCGGTGGCGCAGGCTGCACCTGCCGTGCGCACCGTCGCCGCCTTCGACTTCGACGGCACCCTGACCCATCGCGACACGCTGCTCCCCTTCCTGGTGCGCGTGCGCGGCCGTCTCCCGGTGCTCCGCGCCGTCGCCGCCAACGCGGCCTGGCTGGCGCGCTCGCTCCGCGGCGACGAGGCGCGGCACCGGGCCAAGGAGTCGCTGCTCGTCGCCACCGTCGGCGGCTGGTGGCTCGACGAGCTGCATCCGGTCGCCGAGGAGTACGCGCAGCACGTCGTCGACACGCAGCTCCGCCCCGACCGCGTCGCCCGGCTGCGCTGGCATCAGCAGCAGGGACACGACGTCGTCGTGGTGTCCGCCTCGCCCGAGCTCTACGTCGCGCGCGTCGCCGCCATGCTCGGCTGCACCGCCACCCTGGCCACGCAGATGGAGGTCGACCGCCGCGGCCGCCTCACCGGGCGGATCTTCCGCGCCAACGTCAGGGGGCCGGTGAAGGAGGAGCGGCTCCGTGCATGGCTCGGCGACGCCCCCGCCCACCTCTGGGCCTACGGAGACAGCGACGGCGACGCCGCCATGCTGGCCATGGCCGACGTGGCCACCCGCCTCCGTCCCCGCGAGACCCTGAGCGCGCAGCCCTAGTACCAGATCGTCCGCACGCGGTGGTAGGGCTGCGCGCGCAGACCCTGGCCGCGCCACCACAGCATGGTGTCGACGAGCGGCGGGTCGGCGCGGAGCAGGGCGCCCAGGCGGTCGACGGCGACGACGGTGCAGGCGCGGATCTCCACCTCGACGGCGCAGCCGGGGTCGAGCTCGACCCGGGCGTCGATCGTTGCAGACAGGGATGGCGAATACTCCAGCGCGCCGGCGGCGCGCAGCACCTGGGGGAGCTTGTAGTCGGCGAAGGCGGTGAGGCCGGAGCGGTCGCGAAGCCCGGCGGGCGCGGCGGCCCCCAGGGCGGCGGCGCAGTCGTGGGCGGCGATCTGGGCGCGCTTCAGCAGCGGGACGCGGCGCCCCCGGTACTCGGCGACGTCGCGGAAGAGGCGCAGGGTTCCTGCCAGCTGCTGCGCGAACCCGGCGGCCGAGGGCGCGGCGCGGAGAGCGGTGAGCGCCGAGCCCGCGAAGGAGTCGCGCAGCCAGGCGCCCATCTCCGCGGCGACGGCGTGCCGCTCCGCCAGCATCGGGGGTGCGGCTGGACCGCCGGGATCACCCTGCAGCAGCACGGCCAGATCGCCGACGGGCCACGACGCCCACGCGGCGGGAGAGCACACCGGCGCACCGGAGTCGTGGGCCCGCCGCAGCGCCTGGGCGAGGGCCATGTACCCGTCCCGGCCGTCCACCCGCCAGCGCGGCTCGTCCTCCCAGAAGCAGAAGTTGAGAGCGCTGAGCAGCAGCGTCCAGGCGGCGACGTCCTCGGCAGGGGCGGCGTCCGTCCCGAGATGTGGCCATCCCCAGGCGGGCGGGGCCTGGGCGTCCCGCAGGTCCGCCGCCAGCGCGGCCAGGGCCGCCCCGTCGATGCGAACGTCCGAGGCCACCGACGCCACCCACTCGCACGCGCTGCGCACATCCAGCCCCGGCACGCGCGGAATCATCGCCAAAAACGAACGGAGGGCGGCCGGACCTGTGCAGCCCGGCCGCCCTCGTGCAAAGGGGGGCGAAGTCAGTCGGGGATCAGCCCCAGGAGGTCATCCCCACCACCGGCTGGTTGAGCCGGATGTTGCCCGCCGAGCCGAGGCCCTGGGCGGCGGTGCCGAAGGGGAAGATGCCGCCGTCGGAGGCCACCAGCCAGTAGCCCTGGCCGCCGGCCGACGCGGCCATGCCCACGATCGGCTTGTTGAGGTGGATGCCGCCGGTCGAGCCGCAGCCGCAGGCGTTGCCGAAGGGGAACATGCCGCCGTCGGAGGCCACCAGCCAGTAGCCGTCGCCGGTCGGCGTCGAGGCCATGCCCACGATCGGCTGGTTGAGGTGCATGCCGCCGGTCGAGCCGTAGGAGTGCTGCATCGCGTCGCCGAAGGGGAAGATCCCGCCGTCGCTGGCCACCAGCCAGTAGCCGTTGCCGGAGGGCGTCGGCGCCATGCCGACGATGGGCTGGTTGAGGTGGATGTTGCCGGTCGAGCCGTAGGAGTGGTTGACCGCGTCGCCGAAGGGGAAGATGCCGCCGTCGGAGGCCACCAGCCAGTAGCCGTTGCCGCTGGCCGTCCTGGCCATGCCGACGATGGGTTTGTTGAGGGGGATGCCGCCGGTCGAGCCGTACCCGCCCGCGTCACCGAAGGGGAAGATGCCGCCGTCGGAGGCCACCAGCCAGTAGCCCCCGCCGTCCTTGGTGCGGGCCATGCCGACGATGGGCTGGTTGAGGTGGAAGCCTCCGGTCGAGCCGTAGTACGGCGCCGACCCGTAGGTGAACATGCCGCCGTCCGCGGCCACCAGCCAGTAGCCGGGGTTGCCCGGCACGGGCGGCGGGGGCGGGCCCAGCTTGGCGCCGACGCTGTTGCCGGTGCGCTGCATGTCGTGGTGGAAGGTCGGCCACTGGTGGTCGGCGACCGGGTTGAGCATGGCGGCGGTGGTGCCGGGGATCTGGAAGGCGCTCACCACCCACGAGGTCTCAGCCTGTGGGCCGGCGTTGCTGCCCTGGGACACCGCGATCACCGAGAGCGTCCTGCCGTCCAGGCTGGCCACGGTGGGCGTCGACCAGGTGACGCCGGGGAGCAGCGTGTCCGAGACCAGGCCGCCGCTCGCGTTGTAGGCGAGCAGGTGCTGGCCGGCGCCGATCCAGACGCCGTTGTTGCCGCTGCTGTCGACGGGGGCGATGATCGGCGAGCCGAAGAGCGCGCCGTAGCCCGGGGTGACCTTCCACTGCAGGTTGCCGTTGGCGTCCCACACGTAGACCGACCCGTCGAGGCTGTTCTCCACCACCGACTGGTCCCACGGGTTGCCCAGCAGGTGCCCGACGGCGGGCGAGGCGAAGTTCTGCCCGCCGGTGCCGGCGGTCCAGTGCCAGCCGGTCTCGCCGAAGGCGTTGACGTAGTTGCCGCGCGGCTCCGGGAAGTTGAGGCCGGTGCCGGTGACGATCGCGTTGTTGTGCTCGTTGTGCAGGTCGGCCACCGCCGGCGAGGCCCAGGGCGTCTGGTCGATGAGCTGGGTGTAGGGCAGCCGCGCCCCGTAGGGGTTGAAGGACCAGTACACGCCGCCCGAGGGGTACGGCTCGGTGGAGCCGCCCGACGAGTCGGAGCCGATGATGATCGACATCTGGCCCAGGTGCTCGTAGTCGGCGAGCGCCGGCGTGTCCCAGATGGTGTCGAAGAGGTTGATGGGGAAGCTGTTGAGGATGTGGCCGTTGCGGTCCCACGCGTAGAGCGTGTGGTCCCAGCTCCCCGCCACCAGCTCCTGGCCGCCGTTGCCGTAGAGGTCGCCGACGGCGACGCCGCCGAAGAAGCCCTTGGGGAAGTTGGAGGCCAGCGGGTGCGAGGTCACGGGGAAGCCGGGCTGGTTGCTGCCGTCGGCGTTCCAGACCTGGACGTTGCCGGACTCGCTGGTCTCGATGACCTCCAGCCTGCCGTCGCCGTTGAGGTCGGCGAGGGTGGGCGAGGCGTGGGCGGGGCCGGGGCCGGCCGAGCGCGGCCAGGCGCCGTTGAGCACCCCGAGCCCGCTGTTGAGCAGCACGACGTTGCCGTCGGGGAAGGCCGCGGCGACCTCAGCGCCGCCGTTGCCGAGCACGTCGCCCACCGCCACCCCCGCGAAGGGCTGCGGCGCCGTGCCGTAGGCGGACGGGGAGTTGTCTCCCGCGGGGAGGTGCTCGACGTACTGGCCGGTGAGGGCCAGCCCGGGCGCCGAGGCCTGGGCCGGGACGGTCGAGCCGGAGGCGAGGCTCAGCGCCGCGACGGGGAGCAGGGCGGGCAACAGGAAGAGTCGTCGCATGGGCAATGTCCGATCCACGTGAAAGGGGGGTGAGCGGGCTGCCCCCCACTGTGCCGGAGACCATGCGTCCGCTCCGGCCCGCGCGGGCGGAATTCCACCACCTCGTGACATGGCCCAAACAGGCCGGCGCGGCCCTCGGCGCCACCCCGAGGTCGATGGGAGCCTTGCAGACAAACGCCTTTGGCGCGTTCACCCCGCGCCGCCGCGGACCGCCGGCTAGGGGCAGGTGTAAGGAACTGTTTGGGTGATCACCCGCTCCGCCGGCTGCAGGACGTGGAAGGTCATCTGCAGCTGCGGCTGGTGGCCGCTGATCCGCCACGGCGGCCCTGAGAGCGCGAAGCTGCCCTGCGTCGCGCCGATGCTGACCGGGATGTCGGCGCTGTGGAACCCGTCGCTGCGCTCCCAGCGGTAGGTCATCGTGCCCGTCCCCGAGAGCACCGAGCCGGTGGCCTCGAAGGTGAACACCGTGTTGCAGCCGCCGCTGCTCGGGCTGACGGTGAGCTTGACGTCGGTGCCGATGGTCAGCGGGCCGCCGGCGGTGCTGCTGCCGCCTCCGAAGGCGCCCAGGGCGTAGGCGGCGCCGACGCCGCCGCCGATGAGCACCGCCGCCAGCAGCACGATCAGCGGGATCAGCCAGGGACGGCGGCGGTCCTCGCTGTCGACCTCGGTGATGGCGGCCCGCGAGCGGGGCTCCGGCGGGGGGAGGTAGGAGGACGGCGGCGTCACCGGTGGGCGGGCCATCGGCGGCGGCTGCGGCCCCCCGTGGGCAGCCGTCGAGGCGGGCGGGGGCGGTGTGCTGAAGGTGGGCGGGATGGTGGCGGTGGCGGCCAGCGGGGGCACCGGCGCCGCGGGGGCGGGGGCGCTCGCCGCGCCGGCGGCCTCCGGCGCGGCCGCGGTGCTGCGGCTGCCGAGGTCGCTGGCCAGGCGCCAGGCCGGGCCCATGCTCCCGGCGGTGGCGTTGATCAGCGCCGTGCGCAGCTCGGTCGCCGACCCGTAGCGCCGCGAGGCGTCGACCGCCAGGGCGCGGCGGAGCACGTCGGCGACCGCGGGCAGGGCGGGCGGCCCGATCCGGCCGGGGGAGGGCGTGCTCCCCGTCATCAGCTCCGAGGCGAGCGCGGCGATGGCGTAGAGGTCGGAGGCCGCGTCGGGTGGCCGGCCCGCCAGCCGCTCGGGGCTGGTGTAGCCGGGGCGCCCCGCGCCGGGCTGGGCGGGGATGCCCTGCATCGCCTGCGACACGGCGAAGCCGCCCAGCTTGGCGATCCCGCTGGGGCTCACCAGGACGTGCTCGGCGCGGATGTCGCCGTGGACGATGCCGGCCTGGTGCGCCGTCTCCAGGGCGTTGAGGGCGTCGTCGACCGCCGCGACCGCGGAGGCCGGGGGCAGCGCCTGCCCTGGCGGGGCGATGGCGCGCAGGGAGGCGCCGGGGACCAGCTCCAGCACCAGGTAGACGCCGTCCTCGACCACCAGGTCGTACACCCCGACGACGTGCGGGTTGCGCAGCCCCGCCACCTGGCGGGCCGCCTCGCCGAGACGGTCGGTGAAGCCCTCGGTCTCGGCCAGGTGCTGGGCGATCTGCTGCAGCACCACGGGATGGCCGGTGAGCCGGTGCCTGCCGCGGTAGAACGTGCCGCTGCTGCCGGTGGCGAGGAGCGCCTCGACCTCGTAGTCGCGCAGCGCGGGCAGTCCCGGCGCGCCCGGCTCGGTCATCGCCGCCGCGCCGGGCCGCCGCCGGCCAGGCTGGGCAGCGACCAGAAGCTGCGCTCGCAGTCGCGGCAGCGCCACTCCTGGCCGGTGACCACGTCGCCGGCGTCCCCGGCGGGGGCCAGCTCGGTGCGCCGTCCGCCGCAGTGGGGGCACAGCGGCGCCAGCCCCGGGAGGGCCATCTGGGCGCCGCTCGTACGCCTGTTCATCGCGGGTCAGCCTACGCGCTGCGCGCCGGCTTGTGCAGGGCCTACGGGTAGATCCCGCGGACCGCGGTGGCGTCGGCGACGCGCTTGACGGCGACGAGGTATGCGCCCATGCGCAGCGAGGTGTGATGGGCGTCCGCCTGCTCCGCCGTCTGGGCGAAGGCCTTGCGCATCACCTTCTCCAGGCGCTGGTTGATCTCGCCCTCCTCCCAGAAGAAGGACTGGATGTCCTGCACCCACTCGAAGTACGACACGGTGACACCGCCGGCGTTGGCCAGGATGTCGGGCACCACCACCGCGCCGCGCTTTTCGAGGATGCGGTCGGCGTCGGGAGTGGTCGGACCGTTGGCGCCCTCGACGATCAGCGTCGCCGCGATGCGCCCGGCGTTGCGCGCGGTGATCTGGTTCTCCAGCGCCGCCGGCACCAGCATGTCGACGGGCAGCTCCAGCAGCGCCTCGTTGGACACCGGCTCGGTGCCGGGGAACCCCTCGAGCCGCCCGTGCTCGGCGCGGTGCTCGACCACCGCCGCGACGTCGAGCCCCGCGGGCGAGTAGATCCCGCCATACACGTCCGAAACTGCGCAGACCTTGAAGCCGGCCTCGCTCATCAGCCGCGCGGCGGTGCCGCCGACGTTGCCGAAGCCCTGGACGGCGACGGTCGTCGACGCCGGGTCGCGCCCCACCCGGCGGCACGCCTCGAGGGAGACGATGGTGACGCCGCGTCCGGTCGCCGCCGGGCGCCCCTCCGAGCCGCCGATCTCCAGCGGCTTGCCGGTCACCACGGCGGGCACGGAGAAGCCCGACTCCATGGAGACGGTGTCCATGATCCAGGCCATGATCTCCGCGTTGGTGTTGACGTCGGGCGCGGGGATGTCGGACTCGGGGCCGATCAGCACCGCGATCTCCGAGGCGAAGCGCCGGGTCAGCCGCTCCAGCTCGCGATGCGACAGCTCGGCGGGGTCGACGATGACGCCGCCCTTGGCGCCGCCGAAGGGGAGGTTGGCGATGGCGCACTTCCAGGTCATCCACATCGCCAGCGCCTTGACCTCGTCGAGCGACACCTGCGGGTGGAAGCGCAGGCCGCCCTTGGCCGGACCGCGCGTCAGGTTGTGCTGCACGCGGTAGCCCTCGAACATGCGCAGCGAGCCGTCGTCCATCTTCACAGGGAAGCGCACGGTGAACTCGCGACGCACCTCGCGCAGCACCGCGCGGAGACCCTGGGAGAGGCCGAGCAGCTCGGCGGCGGCGTCGA
>Ga0070741_10001992_pt1 | contig 57371 bp, 60 predicted proteins | sample Coa_R1_4_FD_66440 | JGI IMG/M metagenome (GOLD analysis project Ga0070741, IMG submission 66440) | Surface soil microbial communities from Centralia Pennsylvania, which are recovering from an underground coalmine fire - Coalmine... | ecosystem: Environmental > Terrestrial > Soil > Unclassified ... | reverse complement strand
CACGCGGCGTTGCTGCGTCAGGCTTTCGCCCATTGCGCAAGATTCCCTACTGCTGCCTCCCGTAGGAGTCTGGGCCGTGTCTCAGTCCCAGTGTGGCTGGTCGTCCTCTCAGACCAGCTAGCCGTCGTCGCCTTGGTGAGCCGTTACCCCACCAACAAGCTGATAGCCCGCGAGCCCCTCCCGAAGCGAAATTCATTTCCTCACCAGGTCATGCGGCCCGGTGGGGGCATCCGGTATTAGCACCAGTTTCCCAGTGTTATCCCGGTCTTCGGGGCAGGTTGCTCACGTGTTACTCACCCGTTCGCCACTAGGTCTTCCCCGGTGTTGCCACCGGATGGACCCCGTTCGACTTGCATGTATTAAGCACGCCGCCAGCGTTCGTCCTGAGCCAGGATCAAACTCTCCATCGAGATCTTCGACCCGGAAAAACGGGCCTTAGATCGGAGAGTCGGAACTGCGGGGCTACTCACCCCATGAGCTCCAACTGGCACCAGGAACACGTTGTCCATGTTCTCAGTGCATTGACTTGTGACCGTGTTGCCACGATCACCCGCACTGGCTTTTGGCTGATGATCCTCTATTCCGTTTTCAAGGAGCGACGTCGAGACACACCTCTCCAGAACGGAGATGTCCGTGTCTGTTGCTCCGAGGGTTGCGGAGAGACTCTCCGCACTTCCTCGCTCCTCGAGCGGCATGCCGCCGAGGATGGCGCTGCGCCCCCATCAGAGGGCGCAACCTTGCAACCGTAGCACAGTTGCAGCGGGCTGGGCAACGGGGTGGGCCGAAACTCACCCGAAGCGGACCAGATGGTACCGCTTCCGTCCCTTCCGCAGGAGGAGATAACGACCGGCGAGCAGGTCTTGTTCCCCGACCGGGCGATCGAGCTCCTTTTCCTGGGCATTGTTGAGATACGCCCCGCCCTGCGACGCCGTCCTGCGCGCTGCCGACTTCGACCCGTTCTCGAAGGCCTCTGCGAACAGGTCGAGGAGGGCTGTGCCCAGGGTCCCGTCGCTCGAGGGGGCGTCGGCGAACGCGGAAAGGAGCTCGGTCTCGCTCATCGTGGTCGGGTCGCCACCAAAGAGGGCAGCCGACGCCCGCTCGGCGGCGGCCACGCCCTCGGCGCCGTGCACGGTCTCGGTGACCTCGTGCGCGAGCCGGCGCTGGGCCGCCCGCTGTTCAGCGGGAGCGGCCCTCAGCTCAGCGACCTCGTCCTCGCCCAAATCGGTGAACAGCCGCAGGTACGTTCCGACGTCGTCGTCGCTGGCATTGACCCAGTACTGGAAGAAGTCATAGGGGCTGGTCTTGTCGGCCGACAGCCAGATCGAGCCGCCCTCGGACTTCCCGAACTTCGAGCCGTCGGCCCGGGTCAGCAGCGGCCAGGCGAGCCCATAAGCCTCCTCGCCGGTCATCCGGCGTATGAGGTCGATGCCCAGCGTGACGTTGCCCCACTGGTCGCTGCCGCCGACCTGCATGCGGCAGCCGTGGTGCTGGAACAGGTGCAGGAAGTCGTAGGCCTGCAGGAGCATGTAGCTGAACTCGGTGTAGGAGATGCCCTGCTCCCGCCCTTCAAGCCGGGTGCGCACCGACTCCTTCCCCATCATCACGTTCACCGTGACGTGCTTGCCGACGTCACGCAGGAACTCCATGAGCTTGAGGTCGCGGAGCCACTCGGCGTTGTTGAGCAGCACGGCGCCGCCCGGCCCGAAGTCCACGAAGCGCTCGAGCTGGGCGTGGATGGCCGCCGCGTTGGCCTCGATCTGCTCCTCGGCCAGCAGCGGCCGCTCGGCATCCTTGCCGCTCGGGTCGCCGACAAGGGTCGTGCCGCCGCCCAGCAGCAGGATCGGCCGGTGCCCGGCGCGCTGCAGGCGGCGCACCGCCATCAGGCCCACGAGCTGACCGGCGTGCAGGCTGTCGGCGGTCGCATCGATGCCCCAGTAGAAGGAGATGGGCTCCCGACTCAGCCGCTCGAACAGATCCTCGGGCGTCCACAGCGCGAACTGGGCCCGGGTGTCCACGGCCGAGCACGGTACCGGAGGGACAATGGTGTGTGGCCCGTGTTCGCGTGATTGTGGTCGCGCTCGCCCTCGTTGCCGGCGCCTGCGCGTGGCAGTCGCCCAACCTGCAGCTGACGGGGCCGGCCGTCGCCGAGTCCACCAAGATCTTCGCGGCCGACGGCTCGTTGCTCACCACGCTCCACGCCGACCAGAACCGCGAGACCGTCCCCCTCGCCCAGATGCCCAAGCAGCTCCAAGACGCCGTCGTCGCCATCGAGGACGAGCGCTTCTGGCACCACACCGGCGTCGACATCCGCGCCATGGTCCGAGCGGCGTGGGCCGACGCCACGCACGGCAAGGTCGTCCAAGGCGGGTCGACGATCACCGAGCAGTACGTCAAGAACGTCCTTGCCGACAACGAACGCACCGTGCACAGGAAGCTGCGCGAGGCGGCGCTCGCCTATCAGCTCGAGCACAAGATCGGGAAGGCCAAGATCCTCGAGGGCTACCTCAACACCATCTACTTCGGTAACGGGGCCTACGGCGTACAGGCCGCGGCCGAGACGTACTTCGGCGAGCCCGCCGAGAAGCTGACCCTGCCACAGGCGGCGCTGCTCGCCGGGATCATCCGCTCGCCCAACAACTACGACCCCTACGACCACCCCGACGTCGCGGCCGAACGGCGCGGCGAGGTGCTCGACAAGATGGCCGCCCAGCACATGATCACCGATCCGGAGGCCGCCGCCGCGAAGGCGGCGCCGCTCGGTGCGGTGCATCAGCAGAAGTCCGACACCTACCCCGCTCCGTACTTCGTCGAAGCCGTCAAGCAGCAGATCCTCGACGATCCGAAGTACGGCGCCGGCGCCTCCCCCGCTGAGCGCCAGCAGAACCTGTTCAACGGCGGCCTGCGCGTGTACACCACCGTCGACCTGGCCAAGCAAGCCGAGGCCGAGCAGGCCGTGGCCAAGGTTCTCTCCAAGCCGGCGACCGATCCGGAAGCGGCGGTCGTGTCTCTCGAGCCCAAGACGGGCAACGTGCGCGCCCTCGTTGGCGGCCGCGACTTCTTCGGCGGAGGGAGCCAGGCCAAGTTCAACCTGGCCACCCAGGGGCAGCGTCCCGCGGGCTCGTCGTTCAAGCCGTTCGTGCTCGCCGCTGCCGTCGAGCAGGGCATCTCACTGCACAAGCTGTATCCCGCGCCCCAGACGCTCGACCTGCCACTGCCCCGCGGCGGCGTCTGGCACGTGCGCAACTACGAGGACGAGGGCGGCGGCACGATGGACCTCGTCCAGGCGACGATCCACTCGATCAACACCGTGTACGCGCGGCTCATCCTCGACGTCGGCCCGAACGAAGCGGTCGACGTCGCCCACAAGCTCGGCATCACGTCGCACCTCGATCCGTATCCGTCGGCCGTGCTCGGTACGAACGACGTCACGCCCCTCGAGATGGCGAGCGCCTACGGCGCCCTCGACAACGAGGGCACGGCCGTCACCCCCGTGCTGATCACCAAGGTCACCAAGGCCGACGGCACCGTGCTGTACCAGGACCAGCCCGATCCCCATCCCGCGCTGGCTCCCCAGATCGTCGACCAGGTGCGCACGGTCCTCCAGCAGGTCGTGGAGCGCGGCACCGGCGTGGAGGCCAACATCGGTCGACCGGTCGCGGGCAAGACCGGGACCGGTGAGCAGTGGCGCGACGCGTGGTTCGTGGGCTTCACGCCGGATCTGGTGACGTCGGTGTGGGTCGGCTTCGCCGACGCCCAGCGCTCGATGGTGCCGCCGCTCACCCGCATCACCGTCCAGGGCGGGACGTGGCCGGCACAGATCTGGCAGCTCTACATGAGTGCGGCACTGGCCCAGACGCCGGTGACGCCGTTCCCACCGGCGGCGCCGGCCGCCAGCAGCGTCAACGGCGATCTGCGACCGGTTCCCAATGTCACCGGCATGCCGGCCGACCAGGCCGACGACCAGCTCGGCGCCGAGGGCTTCACCGGCAACCGGGTCAGCGTTCCCAACGGCGACTACCCGCCCGGCTATGTCGTGGGCCAGTCGCCGTGCGGCGGCTGCCTCGCACCGGGCGGCTCGAGCGTCACACTGCAGGTCGGAACGGGCAAGGCAGCCATCCGGGTCCCCAACGTCTTGGGCTCCGACGAGGCGGACGCCACCGACGCCCTGCGCAGCGCCGGGTTCGCCGCGAAGGTCGTCACCCAGGCCGAACCTCCCGCGCCCGACTCCGATCAGCGCGCCGGCTTGGTCTGGAAGCAGAGCCCGGCGGCTGGATCCGCGGTGACGCAGGGCACGACCGTCACCGTGTGGATCAACCCGCAGGGCACGGTCGAGAGCGTCCCGCCGGACGAGGAGACGAGCAGCACGACCGGCTAGACACCACCTGGTGACCACGACCTTCGAGAACGACACGGCCGTGCAACGCGTCGACAACGGCCGCTACGGCGCAACGATCGACCCGAAGTGGTGGGTGCTGCGCGGCCCCAACGGCGGCTATGTGGCGGCCATTCTCCAGCGGGCGATGACCGAGGCCGTCGGTGATCCCCGTCGATCGGCACGTTCGCTCACCGTTCATTTCCTTGCGCCACCCGCCGCCGGGCCCGTGGAGATCCATACCCGCATCGACCGCGAAGGCCGATCGTTGACGAGTACGTCGGCCCGTCTGGTGCAGGACGGCCAATTGATCGCCACAGCGGTCGGCGCCTTCTCAGCCGGACGGCGTGCGATCGAGTACTCCGAGCTCGCGATGCCCGACGTGCCCGGGCCCGACCAGGTGCCGATCAACCTGGCCGAGGGTGCGCCTTCCCACGCCCAGATGTTCGACTGGCGCCCGGCGATCGGCCAGGTTCCGTTCGCGATGGGCGACGCCGCTATCACCGGTGGCTGGTTCCGGCTGAAGGAACCCCAGCTCGCCGACCCTGTCGTCGTCGCCTCCTACGCCGACGGGTGGTTTCCGGCGCTGTTCTTCCGCACCCGGGAACCCGTGGGTGTGCCGACCATCGACCTCACGATCCACTTCCGCTCAGGCCTGCCGCTGCCCGACGCCCGTCCCGAAGATCACTACCTCGTCGTGTTCCGCGCTCCGCTGTCCCACGACGGCTTCGTCGTCGAGGACGGCGAGATCTGGAGCCAGGATGGGCGACTCGTCGCGCAGTCACGGCAGCTCGCGGTCGTGCTTTCCCGCTGACGAGCGCCGTCAGCGCGATGGTGCGCGGCTGACGCCAACGGCACCACGGACGTAGAAGCGCCACGGCGACGTCTCTCCCTTGCCTTGACTGAGCCCGATCCGCGTGCTGATGCCGGGGTCGTCGGGCGGTGGTGTCCCGTCGTCGCAGAGGAGGACGCTGTCGGACCCCGTAACGATGTCGGTCCCGTCGAAGGTGCCGTCGATCGCCATGGCCTGGCAGAGGCGTCCGGGGCCGGCACAGAGATCCCGTTCGCGCACGATGCCGGGACGGGATTCATACATCTCCTCGACACCGCTCAACGGCGTCCCCCCGCGCAGGAGCACGGCGCTCGCCCAGCCTTCCTCACCGCACACCACGTTGGCGCACCAGTGGATGCCATAGCTGCGGTACACGTACAGGTGTCCGGGCGGGCCAAACATGGTCGCGTTACGAGGGCGCATGCCGCGGTAGGCGTGACTGCCGGGATCGTCCGAACCCGCATAGGCCTCGACCTCCACGAGCCGTGCTCGACGATCGCCGTGCACGAGCACCTTGTTCAACAACAGCGGCGCCAGCTCCCGACTGTCGCGTCGAAAAAAGCGTCGTGGGAGTGGCCGCGCGCGCATCGGGCGCACGTTATGAGCCGCGTACCCATAGCGCCGTAGACCCACTATGGTCATTGGCAACCGAGGGGGAGTATCCCGGTTCGGCTGGTGTCGTCAACACGGTCACAGACCCGGCACCACCGGCCCCAGATGGGGTGGGAGAGACCTTCGGCTGATCGAACCATCGAGTCAGCCGGGAGGCCTCATGACCATCTACGCACACCCTTCGTTCCAGAGCACCTTGTCGCCCGGTACCCGGGTCGCGGTCAAGACCCGCGCCGGATGCTGGTCGTCGGGATTCGAGATCGCCGGAATCGAACCGCACGGCGGTTACCGTCTCCGCCGCATCGCCGACGGCACCGTGCTCCCGTTCGTTTTCGGCGGCGACGAACTCCGCCTCGACCCACTCGACGGCGGCGTCCAGTGTCCCGATTGCGGACTCACCCTGGCCGACTGGCCGGCAGCTCGCTACGCGGCGACGCTCATACGCCGCCACCGCGAGCTCGGGTACTGCGACGCCTGACCCAAGGAGTGTTTGCGCGATCTGTGGGCTATACGACCACTGATCGCGCAAACACCCGATCAGTCGTGGCCGAGGCGCTCCTCGTCGACGAAAAGCCGCTCACGGAACCGGCGGAGCTGGTCGGCGACAGCTTCGGGGCCCGCCGCACCGGGAGAGGTGCGCCTGGTGACGGGCACGCCGGGCTCGAGTAGGGCCACCGCGTCGCTGCCCAAGTCGGGGTGGGCCTGGACCAACTCGGCCAGGGGCAGGTGCCGTTCGAGGGAGTCGCGCACGAGGGCAGCCACGACTCCGTGCGCCTCCCGGAACGGCACCCCCTTCTCGACCAGGAACTCGGCGAGGTCGATGGCCGCCGACGTCGGCGAGTCGGCCGCCTCGGCCATCCGCTCGACGTCGAAACGCGCCGTGGCGACAAGGCCAGACAGCGCGCTGAGCGCCAGCTGGGCCTGGTCCACCGAGTCGAACAGCGGCTCCTTGTCCTCCTGCAGGTCGCGGTTGTAGGCGAACGGCAACCCCTTCAACGTGGCCAAGAAGCCGGTGAGGTGGCCGATCAGGCGGCCGGCCTTCCCGCGGGCCAGTTCGGCGACATCAGGGTTCTTCTTCTGCGGCAACATCGAGCTACCGGTCGCGTACGCGTCGTCGAGCACGAGGAATCCGAATTCCTCGCTCGACCACAACACGATCTCCTCGCCCAGCCTCGACAGGTGCACGCCCAGCAGGGCGATGTCGAACAGGGCCTCGGCCACGAAGTCGCGGTCACTGACGGCGTCAAGGGAGTTTTCGAACCGTGCCGCGAACCCGAGATCTTCGGCGACCTCCTCGGGGTCGAGCGCGAGCGACGACCCGGCGAGGGCCCCTGCGCCCAACGGCGAGATGTCGAGGCGCCGCCGAGTGTCGAGCAGACGGTCGACGTCGCGGCTCAGGGCCCACGCATGCGCCAACAGGTGGTGGGCGAGCAGCACGGGCTGGGCCCGCTGCATGTGCGTGTAGCCGGGCAGGTAGGCGTCGGGCGCCGTGCGGGCCCGCTCGTAGAGCACCTCCTGCAGAGCGACGACACCGCGGGCGACCTCGGTGAGCTGGCGCTTGGCGAACAGCCGCACGGCCGTGGCGACCTGGTCGTTGCGACTCCGTCCGGTGTGGAGCTTCCCGCCCGCGGGACCCGCGATCTCGCTCACCCGCCGTTCGATGGCGGTATGGATGTCCTCGTCGCTCGGCAGGAAGCGGAACGAGCCGTCAGTCAACTCGTCTTCGACCCGGTTCAGGGCGGCCAGGAGAATGCCCATCTCCTGTTCAGTCAGCACGCCGGCGTGATGGAGCCCCCGCACGTGAGCACGCGACCCCGCGAGGTCGTCGGTGGCCAGGCGGCGGTCGAACGCGATGCTGGCCGTGAACGCCATCAGGGCGTCGGCTGGCTGCTCGCTGAGGCGTCGTTCCCAGAGGGTCATCGCACAATCACATCCGTACTCACAGGCACTTCCACTACAGGCCTGCCAGATCGCTCAGGATGCGCGCCACCTTGGCGCCACCGGCTCGCTCGGACGCCACAACCAGGAGTGTGTCGTCGCCGGCGACCGTCCCGAGGACGTCGTGCAGGCCGGCGCGGTCGATAGCCGAGCCGACCACGTGGGCCGAGCCTGGAGGCGTGCGCAGGACGACGAGGTTGCCCGAATGGGCCACCTCTACGACCCACTCACCGAACACACGCTTCAGCTGCTCCTCGGGCGCGGGCCGCTCCTCGAACTGCGGGACCGCGTACACGGTCTCGCCACCGGGCATGCGCACCTTGACCGCACCCAGCTCGTCGAGGTCTCGCGACACCGTGGCTTGGGTGGCAATGACCCCTTCGCCTGCCAACAAATCGACGACCTGGGCCTGGCTGGTAACGGCGTTGTGCTCGAGGAGCCGGGCGATCCGGTGCTGCCGCTGGGGTTTGGCGAGCCTCACGACTCCTCCGAGAGCAGCCAGGAGAGGAGGCCGCGCTGGGCGTGGAGCCGGTTCTCGGCCTGCTGCCAAACCAGGCTCTGGGGGCCCTCCAACACGGAGTCCGAAACCTCTTCGCCGCGATGGGCGGGAAGGCAGTGCAGGAAAATGGCCTCCGGCGACGCCGCCGCCATGAGCGAGTCGTCGACGGTGAACGCAGCAAACGCCTTGCGCCGGCGCGCTGCCTCGTCCTCCTGACCCATCGACGTCCACACGTCGGTGTAGATGACGTCGGCGTCGCGCACGGCCGCGTACGGATCCTCGGTGATCAGCACCTCGCCGCGATCGCGTGCCCGCTCGACCGAGCCATTGGGCGGCGCATACCCCGGTGGCGTGGCGACCCGGATTTCCATCTGCTGCATGGCGGCACCGAGCATCAGGGACATGCACACGTTGTTGCCGTCGCCGATGTAGGCCATCACCCGGCCTTTCGCCCCGCCGAAGTGCTGACGCACGGTGAGAAGGTCGGCCAGCGTCTGGCACGGGTGGGCATCGTCCGAGAGCATGTTGACGACGGGAACCGTCGCCACCGACGCGAGGCGCTCGAGCTTTCCGTGGTCGAAAACACGCGCCCCAATCAGGCCGTGATAGCGGGACAGCACGCGTGCGATGTCCTCCGCCGTCTCGCGCGTATCGATCCCGGCCTCGTCACCAAGGATCGTGATCGGATGGCCGCCCAGTTGCACTACGGCGAGCTCCATCGAATTGCGCGTACGCAGCGACGGCTTCTCGAACAGGAGCGCTGCGCCCCGACCGGCGAGCACCTGGGCCGGTTCGGGGTTCCCGGCTTCTGCCAGCACCTGATCCAGCTCGTCAACGTCGAGATCGTCGAGATCGAGGAAGTGACGAGTCATGCCAGGACCTCGCCGATGATGGCCAACGCCTCGTCGACTTCGTCGTCGCTCACCAGCAGCGACGGGGCGAATCGCAGCGCCGTCGGGCTGACGGGGTTGACGACCAACCCGGCCTCGAGGGCGCGAGCAGCCGCATCCTTGGCGTCGACCCCTTCGAGGCGGGCCGCAAGCAACAGTCCGAGGCCGCGCACGTCGGCCACCGCAGGGATCGCTTCCAGACCTTTACGCAGCCGCGCTCCGGCGGCGACCGCACGCGAGGGCACGTCCTCCTCTTGCATGACGCGCAACACGGCACGGGCCGCGGACGTGGCGAGCGGTTGACCTCCGAACGTCGTGGCGTGATCGCCAGGGCGGAACGCGGCCGCCGCGTCCTCTGTCGCCCAGCAGGCGCCAATCGGGACACCGTTGCCGAGCGCCTTGGCCATCGTCACGACGTCGGGCTGTACATCGAAGTGCTGGAAGCCGAACCAGCGGCCGGTCCGGCCAAGCCCCGTCTGCACCTCGTCGACGATGAACAGCAGGCCGCGCTCGTCACAGATGCGGCGGACGGCCTGGAAGTACTCAGCGGATGCCGGATTGACGCCGCCCTCGCCCTGCACGGCCTCGAGGATCACGGCCGCGACTTCTTCCCCGGTGGCCGCCTTCTCGAGAGCGGCTGCGTCGTTCCACGCCACGTGCCGGAACCCCTCCGGCAGCGGTTGGAAGGGCTCGTGCTTCTCGGGCTGGCCCGTGGCATGCAGCGTCGTGAGCGTCCGGCCGTGAAAGGACCCATAGGCGCTGACGACGACGTGGCGGCCGGGTCCGGCCCACCGCCGGGCGAGCTTGAAGGCGCACTCGTTGGCCTCGGCCCCCGAGTTGCAGAAGAACACCCGCCCGCCCCCTGGCGCGCCGTCGCCGATCAGGCGGTCGAGCGTGGCCGCCACCTCGGGACCGACCGTCGTCCCGTAGAGGTTGGAGACGTGCAGGAGCGTGCGAGCCTGCTCACATAGGGCGTCGGCGACGGCGGGATGGGCGTGACCGAGCGACGTGACCGCCAGACCGCCCAGGAAGTCGAGGTAGGCCCGTCCGTCGGCGTCGTACAGCCGGCTCCCTTCCCCGCGCACGAACGTCACCGCCGGCTCCGGATACGTGTTCATCAACGAGCTGCTCACGGCGCCACCATCGTCCCGATGCCCTCCGTGGTGAAGATCTCGAGGAGCACGGCGTGGGGCACGCGCCCGTCGAGGATGTGGGCGTGACCCACGCCCCGCCGCACGGCGCGCACACACGAGCGAGCTTTCGGGATCATCCCTTCGGTCAATGAGCCGTCGTCGACCATCCGCTCGAGCTCGTCGGCCGACAGTTGCGAGATCACGCTGCCCGGATCGTTGACGTCCTTGAGGAGGCCCTCGACGTTCGTGAGGTAGACGAGCTTCTCCGCTCCGAGTGCCTCCGCTATCGCGCCCGCGGCGGTGTCGGCGTTGATGTTGTAGGCCTGACCCTCATCGTCACTTCCGATCGTCGCAACGACGGGGATGAGCTCCTCGCTGAGGAGACGCTCGAGGATCGACGCGTTCACCGCGTCGACGTCGCCGACGAAGCCCAGCTCGGGCGAGCGGCGCGAGGCGGTGATCAACCCCGCGTCCTCGCCGGACAGACCGACGGCCAGGGGGCCGTGGACGTTGACCTCCGAGACGATGTCCCGGTTGACCTTGCCGACCAGCACCATGCGGGCAATATCGAGCGTCTCGGCGTCGGTGACGCGAAGGCCTTCCCGGAACTCGGGTTCTTTGCCGAGCCGGTTCATGAGCTCGCCGATCTGGGGGCCGCCGCCGTGCACCACGACCGGGCGCATTCCGACGGATCGCATCAGCACGACATCCTGGGCGAACAACTGGGCCAGCGCCGGGTCCTCCATCGCGCTGCCGCCGTACTTCACGACTACGACCCGGCCCCAGAAGCGCCTGATGTAGGGAAGGGCCTCGGCGAGGACGCCGGCCTTCTCCTGTGGGCGTAGACCCTGCGCGGCCGTCACGACGTCCTCATGTTCTCGTCGATGTATGCCGGGGTCAGGTCGTTGGTGAGGATGGTGCCCTCACCGGTGCCCAGGCCCAGGTCGGCGCGGAGCTCGATCCGCCGGCCCTGAAGATGGAGGCGCACGGCGTCGGCATCGTGCGCCACCGGGATGCCCTTGGCGCACACGACGACGTCGCCGTAGGCGACCTCCACACGGTCGGGGTCGAAGGTGACGCCGGCAGTGCCGAGCTCGCTGACGATGCGACCCCAGTACGGATCGGCGCCGAACAGCGAGCACTTCACCAGTTGGCTCTCGGCCACCTTTCTCGCTGCCCGCTTCGCCTCGTCATTCGATGCCGCGCCCGTCACTCGCACGCGTGCCACCTTGGTTGCACCTTCGGCGTCTTCCGCCATCTGCGACGCGAGCGACGTGCACGCCTCGGCGAGAGCATCGGCAAGATCGCCGGAATCGACTTTGCCCGCCCGTCCACTGGCCAGGACGATCACCGTGTCGTTGGTCGACGTACATCCATCGACAGAGAGCGCATTGAAGCTGTTGTCGACCGCAGCGCGAAGGCCGGTGTGCAGGCCATCGGCGTCGGCCGCGGCGTCGGTGGTCAGGACGGCCAGCATGGTTGCCATGTTCGGAGCGAGCATGGCCGCGCCCTTCGCCATGCCGCCGACGGTGAACCCGTTGCCCTCGACCACGACTTCCTTGCGCACGGTGTCTGTGGTGCGGATGGCCTCGGCCGCGTCGGCTCCACCGTCGGCGGCGCGTGCACCTACGAGCCCCGGGATGCCGCCCTCGATGACTGCCATCGGCAGGGGGATGCCGATGAGGCCGGTGGAGCACACAAGCACTTCATCTGGCCGACAACCGAGCTCGCCCGCGACCAGCGCGCACATCCGCTCGGCGTCGTCACGCCCCGACTCGCCCGTCGCCGCGTTGGCGTTGCCGCTGTTGAGCACGACGGCGGCCGCACGCCTTCCACTGACGTCCAGATGCTGACGACTCACCTGCACGGGCGCGGCGGTGGCCAGGTTCGACGTGAAGACGGCAGCAGCGGTCACCGCGTGCGCGTCCTCGGTCGCCACCAACGCGAGGTCGGGCGCGCCGCTGTCCTTGATGCCGCAGTGCACTCCCGCGGCCACGAACCCCGCGGCAGTCGTTACTCCCATTACGGATAGACGGCGGCCTGTGCCAGTCCCGTGGTCTCGTCGAGACCGAGCATGAGGTTGGCGCACTGGATGGCCTGGCCCGCCGCCCCCTTCATCAGGTTGTCGATGGCGCACAGCACGATGACCCAGCCGGTCCGCTCGTCGTAGCGGGCGGTCAGGTGCGCGGAGTTCGATCCGAGAGTGGCCTTGGTCGACGGCGGACGGTCGCTCACGACAATGAACGGCTCGTTGATGTAGAAGTCGCCAAGGGCGTCGATCAGCTGCGTGGTGGAGCTCACCTCGCGCGGCTTGGCGTAGCAGGTGGCGAGAATGCCGCGGGTCATCGGCGCCAGGTGGGGCGTGAACAGGACGCGCGTGCTCAGTACTTGCTCGATCTCAGGTGTGTGCCGATGGCTGAGCAGTCCGTACGCCGTGAAGTCCTCGTTCGCCGTTCCGAAGTGGGTTGCGTGCGTCAGGCTGCGCCCGGCGCCGGACACGCCGCTGGCCGCGTCGACAATGACTTCTTCGCCCTCGACGGCGCGCGTCACCAGGAGCGGCGCCAGCGCGAGCCCGGCGGCCGTCGGGTAGCAGCCGGGCACGGCGACGGCCTCCGCCTTCTGTACCTCGTAGCGGAACAGCTCCGGCAGTCCGTACACGAACGTCCCGAGCAGCTCGGGCGCTGCATGCTCCTCGCCGTACCAGCGGGGATACAGCGAGGCATCGCGGAGGCGGAAGTCCGCCGACAGGTCGATGACCTTGTCGGCGCGCCGTTGAAGGTCGGGCGCCAGTTGCTGGGACATGCCGTGCGGCAAGGCCAGGAACACCAGGTCGAGCCCGTCGGCCAGGCTGGCGTCGTAGGGCTCGAACCGCGTCCGCGGATAGGCGGCGGCCAGGCTCGGATACAGGTCGGCCACCTCGGTGCCCGCCTGCGTCTCCCCCATGGCCCACGCGAGTTCGAGCTGGGGGTGCTCGAAGCAGAGGCGAAGGAGTTCAGCCCCCGTGTAGCCGGAAGCGCCGACGATGCCCACTCGATACATGGGCGAACATTATACGGACCCCCGTATAATAATTCAACTGGGGCTCAGGTGACCTTCACCGAGACCGCCGCCGTGGTGCATCCCCCGCCGGCATCGCACACTTGGTAGTGGAAGACGTACGTCCCTGGCTTCTGGGTGTTGGGAACGTAGTGCACCGTATGGCCGTCCGGCTTCAGGCTGATGTTCGCGCCCGGCGGTGAATCAACGATAGTGATCGGGAAGGTGAAGCTCCCGCCGTTCGGCGAGTCGTTCTTTGTGACGTCGATGTCGACCGGGTCGTGGCCGTGGGTCGTCGCTGAATCACTTTGCACGGTCGGCGTGGCGCCGGGCGGGTTGGGCGCCGCCGTCGTGGTGGTGGTTGGTGTCGGCTGATGAGGCGCCGGCTTTCCTGTCGTAGGCGGCGTCGTGGACGGCGCGCCCGGCGGAGCATCGGCCGGCGCGGGTGCGTCGGGGAGCGGCGGCGCAACGGCGCCGAGGACCGTAGACGTCGTCGTATCGACACCAGGAACCGGATCGGGCAGCGTGGTTGTCGGCGCCGGCGAGCCCGGAGGATCCGCGGATGGCGAGGCACTCGAGGCACCTGGCCCCGCCGGCTGGTTGAACGTCGTGGTCTGGCGGGTCGAGCCCTGGCGGGCCTCGGGCGCGCCACTTGCGGTCGCCGGAGCGGCGGCCGCCACGAAGATGCTGGCGCCCGCAACGACGCGCGCCGCCATGCCGACGACCTGGCCGCCCGCGTCCCACGGCATGCCCCGGAGGAACGGCAACTCAGCCACCCACGCCAGGGGGCCGACCATCCACCGAAGGCGACCGAGCGAAACGTTGAGGAACGCGCGCACCATCGCCGGATCGAATTGGGTGTCGGCCCCGGCCGTGAGCTCCTCGCGGGCCGCGGCCACATCCATCGGCTTCTTGTATGAACGCGCCGCGGTCATCACCTCGAACGAGTCGGCCACGGCCACGATGCGCGCACCACGGCTGATCTCTTCGCCCTTCAGCTGGTGCGGATAGCCGAGCCCGTCCCAGCGCTCGTGGTGCTGCTCGATGGTGTCGGCCCACTCGCCGAGCCAGCTGCGCAGCGGCGCCGCCAGCTTGGCCCCTTCCTCGGGATGACTGTGGATGACCGCCCACTCGTCCTCGTCGGGCTTGCCCGTCTTGTTGAGGATCTCGCTCGGCACGGCGACCTTGCCGACGTCGTGGAGGAGGGCCGCCCACCGGAGGCGGTCGCGGTCGTCCTCGCTCAGACCGAGTTCGATGCCCAGCAGGTCCGCGTAGGCGCGAACCCGTTCGGCGTGACCGCGAGTCCCCTTGTCGTGCACACCGAGGGCGCCGACGAGCTCGAGGATCTGGGCGGCGGCCCGCGCCGGCTCGTCGTCGACACCATGGGCCCGTACCTCGGCGACGCGCTGCTCGAGGTTGCGCACCGTCCCCGCGCGCAGGGCGACGCCGAAGCGGGACGGTGCCTTGTCCGGGAAGACCATGGAGAGCTTGAGAAGCGTGGCCAACGGCAGAAGGCGACGACACTGGCGCTCGACAAGGGCGACAACCACGGTCGAGAGCGCGAGGACGGCGATCCACCAGGCGACGACGCTCAAGGTCCCGTCGGGATAGCTCACGATGCGACTGAAGAGCACCGACGCCAGCACGCCGGCGGCGACAGGGATCGCCACTGCGATGACGCGCAGCGCCGCAGCCTGGACAGGCCGTCCCTCCCAGCGGTCGGATCGGGCTACTGCTTCTTGGACGTGGTCGGCCAAGGCATCCCCTTTCTCCCGAACTTCGTCGGACCCAGATCGGTGTCGGTAAACACCTATTTCTGTGGCCCTCCACACGGGGTTCGCCACCCGTGGCCCCGAAGAACTAGCCCGGTGCGCGCCTGCGGCTATGTTCCCCGTCAGCCACTCTCGAGCAGCGAGGAGTTGCTGATGCGCCGTCTATTGGGGTGTACGGCCCTCACCGTCGTTCTGGCCGCAGGTATGAGCGTCCAGGCTTCAGCCGCGCGTACCGGCGGCGTCCCTCCCGGGACACCCGTGACGGTGCGAGCGAACCCGGACAACGCCATCGTCGCCGCCACGCGCGCGGCCGCGGCAGACGTCGGACTCGGGCCCGTGGAAGCGGTCGGGTTCTCGCCAGACTGCTCACCGCGCACCGGGCGGGTGATCGTCTGCCGCAATCCCCAGCTCCACAAGAAGGGCGCACGGGCCGTCACAGTCTCGGGGCTCGGCTACTGCGTGGTGCGGACCGATCCCAGCCTCGGCGGTGCGCAGCACGGCATCACAGTGATGACCACGGCACTGCGGAAGTGCCTGATCTCTCCATAAACGGCGCTACTCGTAGCCGGTAGCCCAGTCCTTCTCGTCGACGTCCCACACCACATCACCGGGCACCATCATCTGCACGGTGACGTGGCTCATCGCCGACGCCGGCGTGCCGCCGTGCCAGTGCCACTCGTCGGGATTCACGGTCACGACGTCGCCGGGTCGCACGGTGCGCCGTTCCTGCTCCGTGGCGACGATGCCTTCCCCGTCGGCGATGTACAGCAGCTGACCCGATCGATGCATGTGGGGGCGGGTGCGTCCGCCGGCGTCGAAATGGACGACGAACACGGCGGGCTCGTCGCCGAACGGGCTCTTGAGCATCTGAAACTTGGCGCGTCCCTGGAAGTGCGGCTTGTACTCGTCGGGCAGCTCGCCCTGTGAGCGGTCCGCATGGTCGAACTCCACGACTCCCCTACCCCCTCAGTGTTGCCGGAAGCGACGACTGCACAGCTTCGATGCAGCGGCGGCGCACGTCACCGACTTCCTCGTCTGTGAGCGTGTGGTCGAGCGCGTTGAAGCGCAGGCGGTACGCCAGACTGCGCTTGCCGTCGCCCAGCTGTGGACCGCGGAACACATCGAACAGATGCACGTCGACGAGAAGGTCGCCACCGGCATTCCTCAGGCACTGCTCCACTGCGCCCGCCGGCGTCGACTCGTCGACGACGAAGGCCAGGTCGATGTCTGACGCCGGGAAACGGCTCACCGGATGGAAGACGGATGGGCGCCTCGGCGCGGCCAGCAAGAGTTGGAGGTCGACTGCAAACCACGCGACTCGTCCATCGATCTCGTACGCGCCAACGACCGCGGGGTCGACCTCGCCGATCTCCCCGAGCGCCTGGCCACTCGCGCGCAATCGAGCAGAGCGCGTCGGATGGAGGCCAGGAAGTTCGGCGGCATCGAGCGTCACTTCCTGGAGGTTGAGGGCGGCACAGACCACGTCCCAGACCCGGATTGCAGCGGTGGCGTCGCCGCCCGCGAGCGCCACCGCGACCATCTCCCGCTCCACGGGGAGCACGTCCCCGGGAGCCGGCGGTGAGAACACGCGCCCGATCTCGAACAGGTGCACGTCGGGATGCTGATGGCGCACGTTGGTCGCGATGGCGCGCAGCATCCCCGGAAGGAGTGACGGCCGCAGCAACGGCTCTGCCTGGTCGAGCGGGTTGGTGACGTGGACTGCTTCTGTCGAAAGGCCAGCCTTTTCGAGATCGCCGGCTCCCAGAAACGCCGTGGTCCATGCTTCGGACAGACCGGCGCCGACGAGGATCTCGCGAACCCGCCGTCGATCGCGCTGATAGGCCGTGAGGCGCCCGACATCCGGGCTCAGAGGCACCGTACGCGGGATGTTCGAGTACCCGTGGTGGCGACCGATCTCTTCGATGACGTCGATCTCCAACTCGCTGTCGGGACGCCAGCTCGGGATCGTCACTCTCCAGCCGCCGCGCGCCGGCGCGCACTCGAACCCGATGGGCTCGAGATACCGCCGCACGTCGTCACCGGTAAGCGCCGTTCCCAGGATCTCGTTCACGCGACGAGTACGCACCACCGGCCGAGCGACCTTCGGCAGTTTCCCGGTCACATCGACCAAAGCGCCGACCGGGCGGGCACCGGCCACCTCCCCGGCCAGCGCGATGAACCGGCCTGCGGCGCGTTCGATGCCGCCGTAGTCGGTCCCCCGCTCAAACCGGGCCGACGCTTCCGTGCGCAGCCCGAGTCGACGGGCGGTACGGGCGATCGACATCGGGTCGAAGTAGGCAGTCTCGAGCAGCACCGACGTCGTCGTGTCAGAGATCTCGGAGCTGGCGCCGCCCATCACACCCCCGATGCCGACTGGGCCCCCTTCGGCGTCGCAGATCAAACAGTCGTCGGGGCCGACCGGCCGTTCGACGCCGTCGAGGGTCGTCACGGTCTCGCCATTCTTGCCCTTGCGCACAAGCAGACCGCCGCCGGGAAGGCGGCTGAGGTCATACGGATGGTTGGGCTGGCCGAGCTCGAGCATCACGTAGTTCGAGATGTCGACGACGTTGTTGATCGGCCGCATGCCGGCGAGCGTGAGCCGTCGAGCGAGCCACGCCGGCGACGGGCCGACCTTTACGTTCTCGAGCACGATGCCTGTGAACCGGGGTGAGAGGTTCTTGGCCTTGACCACGATCGTCGCCTGGCTTTCGCCGGTCGGAATCGCAGGCACCTCAGGGAGAGAGAATGGAACGCCGAGCTTGGCCGCCAGGTCGCGGGCCACGCCGACGACCGACATGGCGTCGGGACGGTTGGGGGTGATGTCGAGCTCGAACACCACATCGGGCTCCATGGCCAACGCCTTGCGCAGGGGCACGCCCGGTTCCGCGTCGACGGCGAGCACCAGGATGCCGCTGTGGTCGTCGGACAGCGCGAGCTCGGCGGCCGAGCAGAGCATCCCCTCGGACCACTGACCGCGCACCTGGCGTCGCTCGATGGTGAGGCCGTTGGGGAGAGTGCTTCCGGTGCGAGCGAGGGGCACGAGGTCGCCGGCGCCGAAGTTGAAGGCGCCGCACACGATCTGCAGCTGCTCACCGCCAGCGTCGACATCGACGAGCTGCACCCTGTCCGCGCCCGGGTGCGCCCGAGTCTGCACGACGCGCGCCACGACCACGCTCTCGTCCACGGCATCGATCTCGGTGACGCCGTCGACGACTAGACCGAGCTCGTTGAAGGCGTCCACGAGCGTCCGCGTGTCCGCCTCGATGGGCGCGAAGTCCTTCAGCCAGGAGAGCGGGACGAGCATCGGCTCTTGACTCTAAAACTGCTCGAGGAAACGTATGTCGTTGACCAGGAAGTCGCGCATGTCGTCGACTTGGTGGCGGATCTGGGCCAGGCGGTCGATCCCGAAGCCGAAGGCGAACCCGGTCCACTCCTCCGGATCGATGCCACCGGAGCGGAGCACGTTGGGATGGACCATGCCGCACCCACCGAGCTCGATCCATCCCGTCTGCGAGCAGACCCGACAGCCCGCACCTTCACAGAAGATGCAGGTGACCTCGAACTCGGCCGACGGTTCCGTGAACGGGAAATACGAGGGTCGGAGGCGGGCGTGGATGCCAGGGCCGAAGTACGCATTCGTGAACGTCTCGATGGTGCCTGCCAAGTCGCCGAAGGTGATGCCCTTGTCGACCACCAGGCCTTCGATCTGGTTGAAGACCGCCAGGTGCCGGGGGTCGGGCGTCTCGTACCGATAACAGCGGCCGGGCATGACCGCATAGATCGGCGGCGCCTGTGACTGCATCACCCGGATCTGGACGGGCGACGTGTGCGTGCGAAGCAAGACGCTCTCCGGCTCGCCCAAGTCCAGGTAGATCGTGTCCCACATGCTGCGCGCCGGGTGGGCCGGCGGCATGTTGAGGGCCTCGAAGTTGTGCCAGTCGTCCTCGGCCTCCGGGCCCTCCGCGACCTGATAGCCCATTCCGACGAAGACATCTTCCAGCTCGTCGCGCGTCTGCGTGACGAGGTGAAGGTGGCCGCGCCCTTGGGGTCGAGTGACCTCGGTTAGGTCGAGCCGTTCGGCTTGGAGCCGGCGGCGGCGTTCGTCCTCGGCGAGGCCGGAGCGACGCTCCTCGATCGATGCCTGCAGTGCGGTGCGCGCTTCGTTGACGCGGCGTCCCGCTGCCTTGCGTTCTTCGACCGGCAGGGCACCTAGCCGCTGGTTGAAGGCGGCAAGCGGCGACTTCTTCCCGAGCAAATCCTGCTCCGCGGCGCGCAGCTCTTCGAGTGTGGCGGCGGCGCGAACGCGCTCGACGCCGGCGGCGGTGACTTGCTCAAGTTCGTCGGTGATCACGCGCCGACGAGCTCCTCGAAGGACTTGGACGGCAGCGTGAAGCGGAACGTCGAGCCGTCGCCCGGCGTCGACGTGGCGGTGAGCTTGCCACCGTGTGCCTCGACCAGACCCCGGCTGATCCAGAGGCCAAGACCGGAGCCCGTCGGCCGCGTCTCTGCCCGCCGAAAGAACTTGGTGAAGATGCGCGGCAGGTCGGACGCCGGAATCCCATCTCCCTTGTCGCTCACCGAGACGGCCACCATGTCGGGCTCGTCAGATGAGGTGCACACCTCGCCGCTGATTCGGATGCCTTTCGGGTCGGCGTACTTGGCCGCGTTCTCGACGAGGTTGGTCAGCACCTGCTCAACCTTGTCGGGATCGGCGTAGATCTCGGGGAACGCGGGCGCAAATGACGTCTCGACTTCGAGCTCGGGGTACTCGAGGCGGACGTGAGCCACGACATCGTTCGCGACCTCGGCAAGAGCGATCATCTGCCGCCGGAGCACGAGACGCCCGGTCTCGAGGCGACTGATGTCGAGAAGCTCCGTGACGAGGCGGGTGACGCGGTCGGCGTCGTGGTGCACCTGCTCGAGCATCATCCGCTTCTGCGCCTCTTGAAGACGCTCCCACCGGTTGAGGAGCAAGCTCGTATAGCCCTTGACCGAGGTCAGCGGCGAGCGCAGTTCGTGGCTCACGGTCGAGACCACCTCGATACCGCTGGCCGCGAGATGGGCGCGCCGGCCGAAGTCGCGCAGGGTCAGGACCGCGCCCGTCAGCCGGCCGGAGTCGTCACGCGTGTAGCGACCGGTCACCGTTGCCCGCAGGTGGCCGTCGTTGGCTCGCCGGATCCGAACCTCTTGCTCGGGGATCCGCGCCACCGATCGCAAACGCGTCGAGCGGTGCCATCCGTCTTCGAGAAGCGGTTTGCCATCGCGTCCGCGAGGGTCGAGCAGGTCCTCGAGACGGTTGCCCTCGAGCTCCTCTCGTGAAAATCCCGTGAGCTCGGTGGCGGCCCGATTGGCGTCAACCACGCGCCGGTCGGCGTCGACACAGAGGACGGCGTCCGGCAGCTGGTCGACGTCGATCATCGGCCCTGGTTGCGTCGCTGGCGAGCGCGCTCGAAGCACACCACAGCAGCCGCCATGCCAACGTTGAGCGACTCGGTACGGCCGACCATGGGAATCGTCACCGTGCCGTCCAGGTGCGCCTCGATGCCCCGGGGTAGCCCGTGGGCCTCATTGCCGAGCACGAGGGCAGTCGGGCTCGCGAAGTTGAGGCTGTCGTACGGCGTGCCACCGTGGGCGTCGGTGCCCAAGCGGTGCACACCCCAGCGCCCCATCCGATCCAGCACTTCCAGCGAATCCCCTCCGGCCACAACCGGCACGTGGAACAGCGATCCCGCCGAAGCCCGTACCGTCTTCGGGCTGTACGCGTCAACAGAACCTTCGCAGCAGATTACTCCTCCTGCTCCCGAAGCTTCGGCTACTCGAAGGATGGTGCCGAGATTGCCGGGATCGCGCACGTCCGTGCACACGACGACGAACTCTGCCGTCTGCAGCGCCTCGAGTTCGACGGCCGTGGTGGCGACGATGGCCGCGAGCGGTTGGGGCGTGACGGCGTCCGCGACTCGCTCCAGCACACCCGGCGCGAGGTCGTGACGTCGGGCGCCACGGGCGACAGCTTCCGCCGGAATGCGTTCGTCCGCACCAGGGGCGACGAACACGTCCAAGATCTCCGCGCCGCCGCGCATCGCTTCCTCGACGAGCTTTGGCCCTTCGACGACGAAGGCCTGCTCCTCACGGCGCGCCGCCCGTCGCTCGAGCAGTCGCCGGAGGCGTTTGACCGCCGCGCTGTGAGCGCCGACGGAGCTCAGGAGGCCTGCTGGGCCCCTTCGGCCACCTTGACGAGGGCGGCGAAGGCGGCGTCGTCGTGCACCGCCAGGTCAGCGAGGATCTTGCGGTCGACGTCGACGCCGGCCTGGCGAAGGCCGTTGATGAAGCGGCTGTAGCTCATGCCGTGCTGGCGCGTGGCCGCGTTGATGCGCTGGATCCAGAGCTGCCGGAAGTCACCCTTGCGAGCACGCCGGTCGCGATAGGCGTACTGCAGCGAATGCATGACCTGCTCGTTCGCTGACTTGAACGAGCGGCTCTTGTTTCCGTAGTAGCCGCGCGCCTGCTCGAGGACAGCCCGACGGTGCTTTCGACCGTGGACGGCGCGCTTGACCCTTGCCATCGTTGACCTCCCTTGCCGTGCCCGCGCTCGCCTACAGCCCGAGCAGGCGTCGGACTTGGTCGCGGTCGCCGCCGAGGACCTCAGCCTCCCGCGCCAGACGGCGGGTGCGCTTCGACGACTTCTTCTCGAGGATGTGGTTGCGGAACGCCTTCCGGCGCATGATCTTGCCGGAGCCCGTGACCTTGAAGCGCTTCGCTGCGCCCCGGTGTGTCTTCATCTTCGGCATTGTCAGGTCTCCTGTGGCTGCTCTTCCTGCGCCTGCTCGTCGGGGTGGTCGTCGCTGCCCTTGGCGCTTCGGGCTCGCTTGTCCGGCGCCAGCACCATGACCATGTTGCGGCCGTCGAGCTTGGGCGCCGCTTCGACCTTGGCGCCGGGCGTCAGTTGCTCGGCGATCTGGTCGAGGATCCGCTTCCCAAGCTCTGGGTGGGCCATCTCTCGACCCCGGAACATGATCGTGATCTTCACCTTGTGGCCTTGATCCAGGAAGTGGGCGACCTTGCGAGTCTTGGTATCGAAGTCGCCGCCGCCGATCTTGGGGCGGTACTTCATCTCCTTGATCTGCACGTTGCTGGCCTTGCGCCGCGACTCCTTGTCGCGTTGGGCCGCCTCGTACTTCCACTTGCCGTAGTCAAGGATCTTGCACACCGGCGGGTTGGCCATGGGCGCAACTTCGACCAGGTCGAGGTCGGCCTCACGGGCGATGTGGAGTGCTTCGGGTAAGGGCTTGATGCCAAGTTGGCGCCCATCCGGATCGACCAGGCGCACCTCGCGGGCCCTGATGCGGTCGTTGATCCGAAGCTCGTTGTCAACCGGTGTGGCTATGCGGCATCACTCCAAACGCGAAACAGGCGGACGTTGGAAAGCAACGTCCGCCCCTCTGTCGACTGGCGGTCATTCGACCCGGGCGCACGGCGGTGTTGCGGTTGTGGCCGGGTGGGGGCCGAGGCCCCGCTTTCCTCTCTTTTGATTGCACCTAGGGTAGCAGCCGTGGGAACAATCTGGACTCCTTCAGGCGAGCAGCCGGTCGGCGACGAGGGCCGCGGCAGCGCCGGTGGAGGCCCGCCGCCCGAGCCGGGGGACGAGACCCCCGAGGAGCTTGAAGCCGAGCTGGCCGAGGTCCAGCGCCAGCTCCTCGAGACCCCGGCGTCGGTCATCATCGCCAACCACGCCATCGGCCTGTTCCAGCTCGCGGCGCTGCATCTGAACCAGCAGCCGCCGAACTTCGTCGACGCCCAGCTCGCCATCGACGCCCTGGGCGCCATCGTCGAGGGCCTCGGCGACCGGCTGGGGCCCGACCAGGACCCCCTGCGCGACGCTCTCGCCCAGATTCGCCTGGCCTTCGTCCAGATCAAGTCCGCCGGCGGGATGCCCCCGGAGGACGAGGGCTAGGCGCCCTACTGGGGTGGCTGCGGTGACGGGTAGCTGACGGCTATCTGATTGGTCGCCGACTGGCTGGTCGCCCCGTCGCAGCTGGTGGCGGTCACGATCAGCTCGACCGTGTACGTGCCCGTCTGTGCATAGCGGTGGTTGTCGTTCGCGGCCTCGACGTCGGTGGCGTGGTTCGGGGTCGGATCCTGGCAGGACGTGGCGACGTATTGGAACGTTCTCGGCACCGACCCGTCACCCCACGACAGCGTCATCTTGCTGACGTACCCATTGGTGGCCTCGCCCTGGGCCGACACGTACACGCGAGTCTGGTCTCGACCGGGCGGCCAGTCTTGGGCCAGGAGCGCACGCGCGGAAACCGGCCCGCCGGCGTGTGCTGGTGACGGACCCGCGGCCACAACTTGCGACGGGGTATGCGCAGTCGTCGTCGTCGGCGACGCCCTCACGACCGGTGCAGTGGTCGGCGGCACGACGCTCGTCGTCGTGCTGGTGTCGGTGACGATCGTCGTGGTTGTCGTCTCGAGCGTCGTGCTCGTCGTGGTGCTCGGCGCCTCCGCAACGGTCGTCGCGTGGTTCGTTGTTCCGCCATTGCCGGCAACGGCGACACCCGTGGCGAGGATGAACATCGCCAGTGCGCCCGCGCCGACGCCGATGAACTCCCGACGCTGACGCCGGGCCGCGATCTTTCCGTATACGAGCGACAGGAGCTCGTCGCTGGAGCGACGGGGTCGGAAGTCAGCTGGCAACGGGCTCGCCCTTGTCGCGTGGGCGACCGACGCGGTCGCCCAACCCAGTGGTCGCTCGCAACATGTGCCTCTTGACCGAATTGACGGAGATGCCGAGGCAGGCGGCGACCTCTTCGTCGGTAAGGCCGGCGACGTAACGCAGGCCGACCACTTCACGCTGGCGGCGCGACAGCTTGGCCAGCGCGGCGACCACTGCGTCGTGCAGCACGACCTGATCTACATCGGCGGGTCCCGCACTCAAGTCGAGCGGCGGGATGCCGCGGCGGCGAATGCGCGCAATCGCCACGTTTACCGCGGCGCGTAGCACCCAAGCGTCACGATTCGACATCGGTCCGACCTTCGACCAGTGCAACCGCGCCTGGACCAGCGCGTCGGCGGCTGCGTCCTCGGCCTCGTCGACGTCGCCGAGAATGCGGTAGGTCACGTCATAGGCGTCGTCGAACAGCGCCGGAAACGCGTCGTCGAAGTCGTCTTCCTGCAGAGGATCCCCCACGCCTTAGAAGGTACGGATACGCGGCCCTCTTTGACAGGGGATGTCGCTGAGAATTTCAGGAACTTTTGATGACAGTTGCTTCCCATTGGCCGTTGTGGCCGGCGGCAACCTCGAACTCGACGGGCGCGTCTACCGGAATCGTGCGCGTGCCGTCGGCGATCTGGGTGCAGTGGAAGAACAGTTCACGTCCATCGTTGGTTCGGACGGTGCCGTATCCCTTGGCCTCGTCGAACTCCGCGACAGTTCCCGTCACCGTCAATGCACGATCTTGGTGATCGGCAGCTCGATGATGTCGCTCGCCCCGTGGTCCTTCAATGCCGGGATAAGGGTGTTGATGTCGGATTTGGGGACTACCGCCTCGACTGCGTACGCCGTCTCGCCGAAGAGCTTCGACACCGTGGGCGATTTCATGGCCGGCAGGATCTCGATGACCTTGTCGAGGTCCGCCTCACCGACGTTGAGCTTCACGAGTACTCGACCCCGCGCCTCGAGCGCGCCTTCGAGCAGTGTCTGCAGCTGTCCCATGGCGTGCCGCTTGGCCGGGTCGTCGTAGGCGGCGGGGTTGGCGATGAGCTCAGTGAACGAGACGAGGATGGTCTCGATCACGCGCAGGCCGGCCGCCCGCAGCGCCGAGCCCGTCTCGGTGATCTCCACGATCACGTCGACGATGTCGGGGACTTTGGCCTCGGTGGCGCCATACGACAGCTCGATACGAGCGTCGACGCCGCGCTTCTCGAAGAACCGGCGAGTCAGGTCGGGGTACTCCGTGGAGACGCGGACACCGGCCGGGAGGTCCTCCACGCGCTGGACCGCGGACTCGTTGGGAACGGCAAGCACCATCTTGATCGGGCGCGCCGTCGCCTTCGAATAGTGCAGCTGGCACAGCGAGATGACCTCGCTCGACGTCTCCTCGATCCAGTCCCGTCCCGTGATCCCGAGGTCGAAGGTTCCTTCGGCGATGTAGCGCGGGATTTCCTGCGGCCGGAGGATGCGCACCTCGTCGATGCGCGGGTCGTCGATGCTCGCCCGGTAGTCGACTCCGGACGAACGGGAGACGGCCAGGTCCGCGGCCTCGAACAGCTCGAGGGTGGCGCGTTCGAGCGACCCCTTCGGGAGCACGAGCTTCAGCACGCACTAGACGGTACTGCGACCGCCTCCGAGCTCAGGCGCCGGACTTCGGGAGTTGCCGCAGAAGGTCGGCCATCTCGATGGCGGTCATGGCCGACTCGAATCCCTTGTTGCCGGCCTTCGTGCCTGCACGTTCGATGGCCTGCTCGACGTTCTCTGTCGTGAGCACGCCGAAGATCACCGGGACGCCGGTGTCCAACTGAACGCGCTCGATACCGGCCGCGCACTGGCCGGCCACGTGCTCGTAGTGACCGGTGGCGCCGCGGATGACCGCGCCCAGACAGATCACGGCGTCGTATTCGTTCGACGACGCCAGGCGCTGGGCGACGAGCGGGAGCTCGAAGGCGCCGGGTGCCCACGCGACGGTGATCGACGCCTCGTCGACGCCATGTCGAACGAGACCGTCCTTGGCGCCGGCCAGGAGTCGCTCGGTGATGAAGTCGTTGAAGCGGCCGGCGGCGATTGCGACCCGCAACCCGTCGCCTCGCAGTTGACCTTCGTAGTCAGTCATCGAGGCCCTCCAGCAGGTGGCCCATGCGCGTCTTCTTGGTGCGCAGGTAGGCGATGTTCTCGGGGTTGGGCGTGGCCTGGAGCGGCACCCGCTCCACGATCTCCAAGCCGAAACCTTCCAGGCCACCGTACTTGGCGGGGTTGTTCGTCAGCAGACGCATGGTGGTGATGCCGAGGTCGACGAGGATCTGGGCGCCGATGCCGTACTCGCGGCTGTCGACGGGGAAGCCCAGCTCCAAGTTGGCGTCCAGCGTGTCGAGCCCTTGCTCCTGCAGGCTGTAGGCGCGCAGCTTGTGACCGATCCCAATGCCGCGCCCCTCGTGGCCCCGGAGGTACACGACGACACCGAGCCCGTCGGCGTCGACCTGGCGGAGGGCCGCCTCCAGCTGCGGGCCGCAGTCACAGCGCAACGAGCCGAACACGTCGCCGGTGAGGCACTCGCTGTGCACACGCACGAGGACGTTGTCCTCGCCCTGCACGGCACCCTTCACCAGCGCCAGGTGGGTCTCGCCGTCGAGCAGCGAGTCGTAGGCGTAGCAAGTGAAGTCGCCCCAGGCCGTCGGGATCCGCGCCTCGCCAACCCGCTTCACCAACTTCTCGCGCTGGCGGCGGTAGCGGATGACGTCGGCGATGGAGATCAGCAAGAGACCGTGCTTCTTGGCGAAGCGCTCGAGCTCCGGCAGGCGGGCCATGCCCGTCTTGTCCTCGCTGACGATCTCGCAGAGCACACCCGCCGGGTAGAGGCCGGCCATGCGCGCGAGGTCGACGGTGGCCTCCGTGTGCCCGCCGCGCTTGAGCACGCCGCCCTCGCGGTAGCGGAGCGGGAAGGTATGGCCTGGTCGCGCCAGGTCGCCGGGCCGGGTCGCGGGATCGATGAGGGCGGCGATGGTCGCGGCGCGGTCGCCTGCGGAGATCCCGGTCGTGGTGCCGTGGCGGTAGTCGACCGACACCGTGAACGCCGTGCGCTGGCTCTCGGTGTTGGTGTTCTCCGACACCATCGGCGGTAGGTCAAGCGCGTCGGCCCGGTCGGCGGTGAGCGGAATGCAGATGACGCCGGAGGTGTGGTTGAGGAAGAAGGCGATCTTGTCGGGCGTGGCGTACTCGGCCGCCATCACCAGGTCGCCCTCGTTCTCGCGGTCGGCGTCGTCGACCACGATCACCATCTCGCCCGCCCCGATGGCGGCGATGGCGTCCTCGATGTCTGCGAACGGCATGACTAATTCTCCCTTAACAGAAGACGTTCCACATACTTGGCGACCAGGTCGACCTCGAGGTTCACGAGGTCGCCGGGGCCCTTTTGGCCCAACGTCGTGACCTCGGCGGTGTGGGGAATGATCGCCACCGAGAAGCCGTCGTCGAACACATCGACCACCGTGAGACTGCAGCCGTCGACGGTGATCGATCCCTTGGTGACGAGGTAGCGAAGGAGCTCCGCGGGTGCCTTCACCCGCAGGTCGGGCCCGGCGTCGACGATCTCCCCCACCGCGTCCACGTGCCCTTGCACGAGGTGACCGCCGAGCCGGTCGGCCAATCGCACCGGCCGCTCCAGGTTCACCGGATCGCCGGCCTGGAGGCCAGCGAGGTTGGTGCGCTGCAGCGTCTCGTCGACGGCGTCGGCGCGCCACCAACCCTCGCCGATCTCGACGACGGTGAGACAGCAGCCGTTGACCGCCACCGAGTCCCCGATCTTGAGGTCCTCGAGCACCGTGGTGGCGCCGAAGGTGAACCGGCCGCCGGTACGCGCCTCGACATGCCCGAGCTCTTCGACGATCCCGGTGAACATCAGGCGCCCGTCAGCTCCAGCTTGAGGTCGTCGCCCAGCCGCTCGACGCTGGTAATCGACCCCCGCCACACATCGCCCACCGTCTGCGCCCCCGGGCCCGTGAACAGTGGCCGTCCGTCGTCGCCGCCGAACAGGGCGGGCGCCACGTAGATGACGTAGCGATCGACAAGACCGGCCCGGTGGAACGCGCCGGCGACCGTCGGCCCACCCTCGACGACCGCTTGCAGCACACCGCGGCGGCCCAGTTCGTCGAGGACGTCGTCCAACTCGCCTTCCAGCTCGACCGCGGGGTGGACCTTGGCGTCAGCGGGTGCCTTCCCCAGAACGACGCGCAGTGGGTCGCGGCCTTCGACGTGGCGCACGGTCAGCGAGGGGTTGTCCGCTCGAACCGTGCCGGCGCCGACGATGACGGCGTCGCTCTCGGCCCGCAGGCGGTGGGCATCAGCTCGGGCCTCGGCGCCCGTGATCCACTGGCTCGAGCCGTCCGGCGCCGCGGTGCGCCCGTCGACCGACGCTGCCAGCTTGAGGACCAGCCACGGGCGTCCCGTGCGGCGGTGTTTCAAGTACGGGGCCAGCTGCGCCCGCACCTCGTCGGCGCACACCCCGACCTCGACCTCGATGCCTGCCTCACGGAGGCGCGCAATGCCGTTGCCGAGGACGTTGGGGTCGGGATCCTCGGTGCCGACGACAACGCGAGCCACGCCGGCGTCGATGATGGCGTCGACGCACGGCGGTGTGCGGCCGTGGTGGGCGCAGGGCTCGAGCGTGACCACCATCGTTGCCCCCCGAGCGGCCTCTCCGGCCTGCTGAAGGGCCACGACCTCGGCGTGGGGACCCCCGGGCGGCTGGGTGGCGCCCTCGAAGCCGCCGGGCTCGATCACCGCCCCTACCCACGGGTTGGGCGACGTGGAGGCGCGCACCGACCGAGCTATCTCAATTGCCCTGCCCATGGCTGCTTCAGTCGAACGGTCCGTTCGTATAGTCGAACAGAACTTGACCAGGTAGTCAAGCTGCACTGCCAGAACGGCAGTTAGTGCTCGGTGGGCTCCTCAGCCAAGAGGGCCAGGGCGTGGGGCAGGACGTCGAGGACGGCCTCGAGACACTCGATGGCGCCCGCCTGGGAGCCGGGGGTGTTGAGGACGATGGTCCGGCCCACGATGCCCGCGACACCCCTCGACAGGCGGCCCTTGGGGCTCACGAGCCTCATGGCCTCGGCCAGCCCCGGAGCCTCTCGTTCGAGCACCCGGCGGGTGCCCTCGGGCGTGAGGTCCCGCGGCGCAAACCCGGTGCCGCCCGTCGTCACCACCAGCCCGGCGAAGCCCGCCGTCAGCTCGCCGAGGGCGTGGGCGACATTGTCGGTGCCATCGGCCACCGCGTGCCGGTCGACGACGACGTACCCGGCCTCGACCAAGCGGTCGACGAGTGCGGCTCCGGACCTGTCCTCCCGCGTGCCAGCGATGACCCCGTCGGAGACGGTGAGGACCTTCGCTTGGCGGCTCAAGCCTTGCGCCGGTCGATCTCGTAGGAGGAGCCGACCTTGCGCTTGGCGACCGACTTCATCTCGGTGGCCACGGCGGAGGCCTCCCACTGACTTCTGATCGGCCGGCTGGCGCTGTTGGCCACGCCGATTGAGATCGACAGGAAGGCGTAGTGATGCAGCACGCCGCGCCGGTCGGGTACCTCGATGTAGCCGCGCTGGCGGTCATCTTCGTCGTAGAGCGAGGGCGCCACCTTGTCGAAGTTTCGGACGATGTCTTGGGCGAGTGTCTCCGCCGTGTCCGCCGACGACACGAGCACGAAGTCGTCACCACCGATGTGGCCGGCGAAGCTCGGGTTGCTGCGGTTACGGGCCAGCGCGTCGGTCAGGAGGCGTCCAGTCGAACGGATGGCCTCGTCACCGCGCATGAAGCCGTAGTGGTCGTTGTAGGCCTTGAAGTCGTCGAGGTCGGCGTACAGAACGGCGAAGTTGTCGGGCTCCTCGGTGACGAGGCGCTCGAGCTCGTGGGCGATCTGGAAGTTCCCGGGCAGCCCCGTCAGCGGCGACACCTCCCGCATCTGCCGCGACCGCCGCAGGGCCGACTGCACGCGTGCCACCAGCTCCGACGGGTCGAACGGCTTGACGATGTAGTCGTCGCACCCGGCCGTCAGCCCGAGCACCTTGTCGGCGGGCAAAGCGCGGGCGGTGAGCATGATGATCGAGGCCGTCGCCGTGCGGGGATCATGCCTCAGGCGCTTGGTGACCTCGTAGCCGTCGATGCCGGGCATCATCATGTCGAGGAGCACCAGGTCTGGTTGTGCCCGCATGGCTTGGTCGAGGGCGTCCTCGCCTTCGTGGGCGACGCGCACATCGTAGCCCTCCAGGCGTAGCACGACCTCGATCGACCGGCAGATGTCGCGGTCGTCATCTACGACGAGGATGCGCTCAGGCAACGGCCTTGCGGATGCGCTTGGCCGCCTTCAGCGGATCCTTTGCATGGAAGATGGCGCTGCCGGCCACGAACGTGTCCGCGCCGGCGGCGGCGGCAATCGGCGCCGTTTCCTCGTTGATGCCGCCGTCGACCTCGAGAGAGACCTTCAGCCCCCGCCGGTCGATCTCCTCGCGCGCCACCTTGACCTTGTCCATCACGTCGGAGATGAACTCCTGCCCACCGAACCCGGGGTGCACGGTCATCATCAGGAGAAGATCGATGTGGGGAAGGTGGGGAAGGCACGCCTCGACCGGCGTCTCCGGATTGACGGCCAGGCCCACGTCGAGACCCAGCCTTCGCATTTCGCCGAAGAGGGGCACCACATCGGGCAGCTCGACGTGCACCGAGCAGCCATTGGCGCCGGCCGCCGCGAAGTCGTCGAGGAAGTCACCTGGGTTGTCGACCATGAGATGGCAGTCGAAGTAGAGATCGGTGCGGGAGCGCAGCGACTTGATCACCGGTGGACCGATCGTGAGGTTCGGAACGAAATGCCCGTCCATCACGTCGACGTGGAGGAGGTCGGCCTCGGGCGCGATGACAGCAACCGAGTCGGCCAGACACGCGAAGTCGGCGGACAGGATCGAAGGTGCGATCCGGGACACGCCCCGATCGTACAAAGATGTCACTGCCCCTTGCGTACAAGACCCAGTACGTACATGCCGTCGGTGTCGGCCGTTTGCGGGAGCAGCCGCGCACCGCGCCCCAGCGGCTGCCAGGGCGAACCGGGGGGTGCCTCTGCGTCCAGATCCGGCCGCGTGGCGGCCAGCCATTCGTCGATCGCCTGCGTCTCCGCGACCGTGAGCGTGCACACGCTGTACACCAGCCGCCCGCCGGGACGAACGAGATCGGCCGCCGCGGCAAGAAGCTGCTGCTGCAGCGCCACCAGCTCGTCGACGGCCTGCGGCTTGATCCGCCAACGGGCGTCCGGCCGGCGCCGGAGGACGCCGAGTCCAGAGCACGGCGCGTCGACGAGCACGCGGTCGGCGACTCGCAGCGGCGGGAAGCGACCGTCGCCGACGAACGTGGCCACAGAGCGGTGGACGCGCGTGGCGTTCTCACGGATGCGTCCGGCCCTGCTGGGCCGGACGTCGCCGGCCGCGACGAGTGCGCCGGTTTTCGCCATCCACGTCGCCTTGCCGCCCGGTGCGGCGCAGAGATCTGCGATTCGTTCACTGGGTTGGGCGTCGACGTACTCGGCCACCCACTGCGAGGCCGGGTCCTGCACATAACCGTCCGGTCGTTCGTGCACGGTCGGCGCCTTGTTCATGGTCTCCATGGCCGCGAAGGCGTCGGCATGCCCGAGATCGGTCACCAGCTGGTTGAAGACCCAGTCCGGATAGCTGAGCCGGGTTGCATCGTCCGGCCACTGGGGGTCGTTGTCGGCGACGCGGCGGAGGACCGCTTCGACGAGCCTGCTGGCCTTCCCACCCAACTCGACTGACGTGGACACGACGGCGTACGCGGGCGTCCCCATGAATTGCAACTGGTAGGCGCCCATGCGCAGAACATTGCGGGTGTGTGCATCGAGCTCTCGGCTGACGAACCGGTCGACCAGCCAGTCGCACGCCCGCCGCATGCGGATTGTGCCGTAGACCAGCTCGGTTACGAAGTTCCGATCCCGCTGCGGTGCTCGATGGATCCTGGTGAGCTGCGCGGGCAGCAAGAGATTCGCGTATGCGTTGGATTCTTCGATGCGGTCAAGGGTCTCGACAGCAAACTGCCGGGGCCGATCGACCTTCACTCGCCGAGGCGTTCGTCGCTCCTCGGGTGTGCGCCGTTGCGCCAGTCCGTCGCGGCCATGGGGCCCTTGCCTTCGGGCTGCACTTCGACCAGCTCCAAGGCTCCGTCCTTGGCGCCGACGCGCAGCCCATCGACGGCGCCGGGTTCCAATCCGTTCGACGAGAGACGGGCACTCAGCACCTTCAGCCGCTTGCCCCGGAACGTCGTCCATGCACCTCCGGCACGGACGACGCGATGCACCTGCTCGGCCGGCTCGGTCCAGTCGATGTGATGCTCGGCCGGATCGATCTTGTCCGCGTACGTGGGCTCCCCCTCCTGTGGCGTCGGCGTACCCAAACCCTCGCGAAGGGAGTCGATCAGCAGCCGGGTCCCGGCGTCCACGAGACGGGCACGGAGCTCGTCGGCCGTCTCCTCGGGACCGATGTCCAGCCGCTCGCACGCGTACACGGGGCCGGTATCGAGACCTTCCTCCAACTCCATCAGACAGACGCCGGTCTCCGTGTCGCCCGCGAGGATCGCCCGTTCGAGGGGCGCCGCTCCCCGCCAGCGTGGCAGCAGTGAGAAGTGCACGTTCACCATCGGGAGGGCATCCAGCACGTGCGGCTTGATGAGTCGGCCAAAGGCGACAACCACGCCCAGTTCCGCGCCGGCATCGATCACCTCGTCGACCTGGTCGGTGACCGGAAGGCCGAGCTCGTTCGCGGCCGCCTTCACCGGGCTTGGCATCAGCGATCCGCCTCGGCCGCGACGCTTGTCCGCGCGGGTCACGACCAAACGCACGTCGTGGCCGTCGGCGACGAGCGCCCGCAGCGGCGGGGCCGCCATCTCGGGCGTTCCCAGAAACGCGAGTCTCATCGGCCCTGGCCGGTCATCGTGCCACCTTCGGCGGCGCCTCTGCTGCCGAGCGCCGCCGTCGAGCTCCGCTCGACGTCGAAGCGCTCAGCGCGCTTCTGCCCGATCAGTCGGGAGACCGAGGGCCCGCTGGCGGAGCGTGCGCATGGCGTCCTTGCGCTCTTCGGCGCTGACCCGCTCGAGCAGCAGGACGCCGTCGAGGTGATCGACCTCGTGCTGAAACACCCGGGCCAGGAGCTCGTCGGCTTCGATGTCGAGCTCGTTGCCATCAAGGTCAAGACCCGTGAGATGGACCTGCTTCGCCCGGTGGATGTCCCACCACAGCTCGGGCACCGACAGACAACCCTCGTGGTAGGTCCACTCGTCGCGGAAATCGCTAAGGACCGGATTGATCACGACGCGGGCACCTTCGCCGTCGCCGGTGTCGTACACGAACAGCCGCTTCTGCACGCCCACCTGCGGCGCGGCCAGACCCACGCCGGGAGCGTCGTACATCGTCTGGATCATCCCGTCGACGAGGCGCCTCAGCGCATCGTCGATCTCGGCCACTTCGGACGCGGGCGCCTTGAGGACGGGATCGCCAAACGTGCGGATAGGAAACGTCGCCACGTATTCAGATTAGGCGGTGACGTTCCACATTCTGATGGCTCGCCACCAGTGTTCGTGGCCGAGGATCGAGACCGCCGCCGCGTCGAGGGCGAGATAGCGGGCCTCGTCGGGCGTCACGTCCAGGTACGTCACCGCGAGCACGCGGAGGATGTGCCCGTGGGCGAACAGCAGCACGTCGCCCTCGCCGTCCTCGGGGCCGATGTCCTCGAGCAGGCGCCGGCAGCGATCGGCCGCGTCTTCGAGTCGCTCGCCGCCGGGCGTCCCGTCGGTGAACAGGTCCCAGTCCGGACGTTCGGCGCGAATGTCAGCGCTCGTGCGGCCCTCGTAGTCGCCGTAGTCGACCTCGACGAGCAGGTGCGTGATCTCGGGCATCTCGAAGCCCGCGAGGCGAGCGGTCTCGATCGCCCGTTGGCGAGGGCTCGACAGAACGCGCAGTGGCTCGACGCCGAGACGTCGAAGGCGTTGACCGAGGAAGCGCGCACCCTTCTCCCCCTCCTTCGTCAGCGGGATGTCGGTGCGACCGGTGTGGCGTCCGTCGCGCGACCACTCGGTTTCCCCGTGACGTATCAGCACCACACGCTTGGCCACAGCGTTGAACCTTAAAGGCGGAGGGGGTCGACGGCGACGCGGAGGCGCCCCGGCGGCCGCGGTACGGAAGCGAGGCGGTCGCACAGGTGACGGTGATCGTCCGCGCGCGCCAGCCACCGGCCTGAGCCCGACGGTCCGAGCACGTCGACCCCATCCGCCGAAAGTTCGCTGACGAATGCCTCGCCGGCCTCGCCGGAGATCTCCGCGATCGCGGCCTCGGGTGGAAAGCGCAGGGCAGCGCGGCGGGCGGACTCGACCACGGCGAAGCGCCCGGGGTCGGCGTGCACGATGGCATCGAGGGCTTCGTGGCTGGGCATGCGCGTTTGGACGAGCAGACGCCCCCCGGTCCGGCGCCCGCCCACGAGACGCGCCGCCCGCGCCAGAAGGCCCAGCGCCTCCTCCCCCGCTCGGTATCGCGGCGCCAGAAGCTCCTGGTCGAAGTCGAGAAAGGCAACGGCGTCGGCGTGTGAGACTCGGTGCAGCACCGCCTCGGTGCCGACGATCACCGGTACGTCGTCGATCGGGCCGGAGGCGTCGGCGGTCACCTCGGCGACGGGACGCCCGGCCAGACGCTCCAAGTCGTCGCGAGCCTTGCTCACACCCATGCGCAATACGCGGAACCGCGTAGCACCACAGTGGGCGCACACGGACGGACGTTGGGCGCCGCACCGGCGGCACTGCAGGGCGCCGTCAGACAGTTGCTCCACCGCACCCTCGCATACCTCGCAGCGGGCGAGCTCACCGCAGGCTGTACACGCCAGGAGCCGGGCCCGACCCTTGCGGTTGAGCACGCACACGACGCGCTCGGTCTCGCGCACAAGCGTCACGAGCCGCTCGGAGAACAGCCCAAGCCCCGGGGGCTCCTTGCGTCGGTCGACGAGTTCAACGGCCGGCCACCCCGCTCGTTCGTCCGCCCGGGACGGTGTCAGCAGGTCGCCGAGCGCCAAGGCCTCGAGCGATGGGCACGGCGAGGTCATGACGCACGGCACGCCGGCCCGGCGGGCCCGTTCGACAGCGACGTCGCGCGCGTTCCACGTCGGAGCGCGCTCCTCTTGGTATCCCTCGTCGTGCTCGTCGAGAACGACGACAGCCGAAGGCCGCTCGAGCGGCGCCCACGCCGCCGCGCGTGCACCGACGACCGTGCAGCCTCCGGTCGCAGCCATGGCCCAATCACGCGGGTGCTGCGCCACCGCGAACCCGCTCCGGCGCAGACGCATCGCAATGTGCGCGGCTTGGGCGATCGACGGCGTGAGCACGAGCGCGGGGCCGCGACGAGCAGCTTCGAACACGACCGGAAACGGGTCGCGTGCCGGCGGCAAGCGCACGACCGTTCGGCTTCCCGCGAACGCGTCAGCGGCCAGGTCGTCGGCAACGGGGACCGCCGCGTTGGGCATCGACGCAGGCGCCGGCGGCAGACCTCGGACCGCGGTCGCGGGCGACGCGGTGCCGAGGAACGCGGCCCGCGGGCCCGCCCACCGCCACGCGGCCCACTTCGACAGCTCGACGAGCGCCGGCGGGGGCCCGAACCCACGCACCTTCGCGATGGACTGCAACGCCCGGTCGGTCTCGGGCTCGTCTGCCAGCTCGACGATCCACCCACCGACACGCCGTCCCTGCAGCGTGACGCGCACCATCGTCCCGACGGCGACCGCTCTCTCGATCTCCGGCGGGACGGCGTAGTCAAAGACGCGGCCGATTGCCCCCACGTCCGGCAGGACGCGGGCGATCATCTAGCGGTTAAAGCCCGAGGGCGCGCTTGATGTCGTCGAGCTTGTTGGTGCGCTCCCAGGAGAACTCCTTCTCGGAGCGCCCGAAGTGGCCGTAGGCCGCTGTGCGCTTGTAGATGGGCTTGCGCAGGTCGAGCTCGCGAATGATGGCCGCCGGCCGCAGGTCGAAGACCTCCTGGACGGCGCTGCTGATCTTGGCCGGGTCGACGGTCTCGGTGCCGAAGGTCTCCACCATGACCGAGACAGGACGGGCGACGCCGATGGCGTATGCCACCTGGATCTCACAGCGGCGCGCCGCGCCGGAGGCGACGACGTGCTTGGCGACCCAGCGAGCCGCGTAGGCGGCCGAGCGGTCGACCTTGCTCGGGTCCTTGCCCGAGAAGGCGCCGCCGCCGTGGCGGGCGGCACCGCCGTAGGTGTCGACGATGATCTTGCGGCCGGTGAGGCCGGTGTCCGCATGCGGGCCGCCGAGCTCGAAGGCGCCCGTGGGGTTGGCCAGCAGTTCGAACTTGTCGTCGGCGAACTGCGGCGGGAGCAGCGGATGGATCACGTGCTCGGCCAGATCGGGCTTGAGCAGCGTCTCGGTGTCGAGGCCGGGCTGGTGCTGCGTGGAGATGAGCACGGTCTTGAGCCGAACCGGTTCGCCGTCCTGGTACTCGAAGGTGACCTGGGTCTTGCCGTCGGGTCGGAGATAGGGCAGCACGTTGGCCCGACGGACCTCGGCCAGCCGGTGCGCCAGCCGGTGCGCGAGCCAAATCGGCAGCGGCATCAGGTCCTCGGTCTCGTCGACCGCGTACCCGAACATCATTCCCTGGTCGCCGGCGCCCTGGGCGTTGAGGATGTCCTCGCCACTGGTCCCGGCCCGGACCTCGAGGGCGGTGTCGACGCCCTGGGCGATGTCGGGCGACTGCTCGTCGATGGCGGTGACGACGCCGCAGGTGTTGCCGTCGAAGCCGTACGACTCGCGGTCGTAGCCAATGCCGCACACGGTGTCGCGCACCAGGCGGGGAATGTCGACGTAGGCGTTGGTCGAGATCTCGCCCGCCACCACGACCAAACCGGTGGTGAGCAGCGTCTCGCACGCCACCCGGCCCATGGGGTCCTCGGCCATGATGGCGTCGAGGACGGCATCCGAGATCTGATCCGCCATCTTGTCGGGATGGCCCTCGGTCACCGACTCCGAACTGAACGTCCAGTTGCTCACTGCTCTCTACTTCCCCTCCCCCGACTTCCGCCGGTCGATCACAGCGTCGAGTACCAATCTCGCCACCGCTCGCTTGTCCATGAGTGATCCTTCGATCTCGAAGCCGTCGGGGCCGAGAACGAGCACCCGGTTGGTGTCGTGCTCGAAACCGGCGTCTGGCGCCGAGACATCGTTCGCCACGACCAGGTCGAGTCCCTTTGCCCGCAGCTTGGACGACGCATACGTGCGCACATCGCCCGTCTCCGCCGCGAATCCTACGAGGGTCTGGCCCGGGCGTCGACGCCGGCCCAGCTCGGCCAGGATGTCCGTGGTCGGCTCGAGCACGATCTCCGGCACCCCGTCGTGTTTCTTGATCTTGTCGGGTGCGACCGCTTTGGGGCGGAAGTCGGCAACGGCGGCTGCCATCAGCACCACATCGGCGGCGGACGCACGAGACAACACTGCGTCCTCCATCTCGGCTGCCGTCTCGACGAGCACGGTTTCGACGTCGCCGAGCACCGGCCGGTTCACGGTGGTGACGAACACCACGTGGGCTCCGCGCGCCGCCGCCTCGGTGGCCAACGCGTGCCCCTGCTTCCCGGACGAGCGGTTGCCGACGAAGCGCACGGGGTCGATCGGCTCGCGCGTACCGCCCGCGGTGACGAGCACGGTGAAGCCATCGAAGTCCTGCGGCGCCAGGACACCGCTGACGGCAGCCAGGATGTCGGCCGGCTCGGCCATGCGCCCCGCGCCGACGTCGCCACCGGCCAGCCGGCCGACGCCGGGGTCGACGACGGTCACGCCGCGAGCGCGTAGGAGGTCGAGGTTGAGCTGCACCGCGGCCTGCTCCCACATCTCGGTGTGCATGGCCGGACAGAGCACGACGGGAGCCCGGGTGGCAAGCAATGTCGCGGTGAGAAGGTCGTCAGAGATCCCGTTGGCGTAGCAGCCGATGACGCGCGCCGTCGCCGGAGCGACCACGACGAGGTCGGCGGTCTGACCGAGGCGCGTATGGGGAATGGCCTCCGGCGACTCCCAGAGGGACGTGCGCACGGGCTCTGACGCCAGCGCCGAGAACGTCGCCGCCCCGACGAACCGCGTGGCTCCTTCGGTCATCACCGGCATCACGTGCGCACCGGCATCGACGAGGCGCCGGCAGACGTCCACGGCTTTGTAGGCCGCGATCCCGCCGCTCACCCCCAGGACGACCCGGCGTCCCTGCAGGCCGCCCATATGGATCCCTACTTGACGGCTTCCTCGATGTCCTCGGGTCGGCCGTAGGTGATCTTGTCTGCGGCGATCTCCTCGAGGGCGATCGACAGCGGCTTGCGTGACACCGAGGCCACCTGCGGAGGCACGATGGCACCGAGGCCCTCGCCGAGCTGGCTGAAGTAGGAGTTGATCTGCCGGCCCCGCTTGGCGGAGAGGCTCACCAGCGTGAACTTGGAGTCCACCTTCTCGAGGAGCTCCTCGATCGGGGGGTACATCATCGTCACGCGCTGCGCGGGTTGGGCCATCAAGTCTCCTGGGAACGGTGTGCGTTCACGATACCAGCGAGCTCCTCTGTAGCCCGGTCCAAGTCGTCGTTCACAACCACCTGATCAGCGATTTTGCGGCCCTGAGCCTCCTCCTGATCGCCAAGCTCCAGCCGGGCGCGGATGAGGTCCTCGGAGTCGCCTCGCTTGCGCATACGGCGCTCCAATTCCTCACGCGAGGGCGGCAGCACGAGGATGACGACGGCATCGGGAAACTGCTCGCGGACCTGTTGTGCACCCCGGATGTCGATCTCCAGAAGCATGTCCTTGCCCGGTGGCGGATCCGGCAACGGCGTCCCCATGAAGTAGTCGGGCAGAAGTTCGACCCACTCGAGAAATCCACCCGCGTCACGCCGAGCCAGGAAGGTCTGCTTGTCGACGAACGTGTACGCGTCATCGCGCTCGCCGGGTCGCTGCTTGCGCGTCGTCCACGATCGACTGAGCCACAGGTTCGAGTCGCGCGCCAGCAATCTCTCTACGAGCGTGCCCTTGCCGGCCCCACCCGGACCAGAGATGACGAAGACGCGACTGCTCAGGACTGCTGGAAGGTCTTCAAGAGAGCTTCGCGCTGTTGGCCCCCGAGGCCGCGCACGCGCCGGCTCTCGCTGATGCCGATCTCTTCCATAAGACGACGAGCGCGAACCTTGCCGACTCCGGGAAGCGACTCCAGAAGGGTGACGACCTTCATCTTGCCGACGACCTCGTCGCGGTCAGCCTCCTCGAGCAGCTCCTTGAGGCTCGTGGATCCCATCTTCAGCTTCTCCCGGAGCTCAGCGCGACGACGGCGTGCAGCGGCGGCCTTCTCCAGCGCGGCCTGGCGCTGATCCGGGGACAGCTGGGGAGGGAGAGGCATGGCATGGGACCTTACTTCGCCCTCCCGTGGCGTCAACCGGTCGTAAGGCCCCTTCAGGCCGTCATCGACTCGACCAGGGCGGCGGCGGCCGCGACCCGGTCGTCAGCCCGCGTGACGGGCCGGCCGATGACCAGAAGATCCGCCCCGGCGTCGAGGGCTTCTTGCGGCGTCGCGGCGCGGCGCTGGTCACCCGCCTCTGCGCCCTCGGGCCGGATGCCGGGCACGACCGTGATGAGCTCGGGTGCCAGTTCCTTCGCCTTGGTGACGTCAGCCGCCGCGCACACAATTCCGCCACAACCCGCGTCGACCGCGAACTCGACGCGTTGGGGAAGGATGTGCGGCGGCGCCGCGTCGTCACTGGTGAGCACGGTCACGCCGAGCGCAACCGGTTGCGGGAGTCCGGCTTTGTGGGCGCCGTCGGCCAACCCGTTGACGCCGGCGCGCAGGTTGTTGACGCCGCCGCGCGCGTGCAGGGTGAGATAGCTGACGCCCAGCGACCCGGCGATGCGCGCCGCCCGCTCCACCGTGGTGGGGATGTCGTCGAGCTTGAGGTCCAAGAACACCTTGTAGCCGAGCTGCTGTAGAGCTCCGAGCGCTTCGGGCCCTGACGCGATGAACAGCTCGAGACCGACCTTGGCGACGCCGAACCAGGGGCGGACGTCACGGGCGATGCGCAGGGCCGCGACGAGGTCGTCGACGTCGAGGGCGATCGCCAGCCGGTCACGGACGTCGGCCTGGGTGGCGGTGTTAGCCATGAGCTGCTCCTCGGAGGTCTCGGACGTGGTTCACCCCTCGACGCCGGCACCAGCGTTCGAGCTCCTCCACCACTCGCAACGGCGCCCGCGGCTCGAAGAAGGTAGCCGTGCCGACCTGGACGGCGTCGGCTCCGGCCATCAGGAGCTCTACGGCGTCCGCACCGGTTCGGACCCCGCCCACGCCCACGATGGGGGCCTCCGGCAGGGCCTCTCGGCAGTCGTACACGGCCCGGACGGCTACCGGGCGAATGGCCGCCCCCGAGAGCCCTCCGCCACCCGCCCCGAGCCGGGGCCGGCGCCGGTCGACGTCGATGGCCATGCCCATCACGGTGTTGACCAGGGTCAATGCCGCGGCACCAGCCGCCATCGCCGCGGCCGCAATCTCGGTGATATCGGTGACGTTCGGGCTGAGCTTGGCCCACCGGGCTCCGGGACAGACGGCGGTGGCCTCCACGACCTCGGCGGTGGCCGTGGCCGAGTGGGCGAACATGTCGCGCCGCGACTCGATGTTGGGGCAGCTCAGGTTGACCTCGACGGCCGTGAGCCTCGGCACCACTTCGGCAAGCATGGCCGCCGCCTTGGCGTAGGCCTCGATGGTGAAGCCCCAAATGCTGGCGACGATCCTGGCTCCCCGCGCCTCGAGCGCCGGCAGGTCGTGCTCGATCCAGGCCTCGACGCCGGGATTCTGGAGGCCGACGCTGTTGAGCATCCCGGCGGGCGTCTCGTGTAGGCGCGGTGGCGGGTTGCCGGCCCACGGCTCTGCCGACAGCGACTTCACGACGATGGCGCCGAGCGCCGACAGGTCGAGGTACTCCCCCACTTCGGTGCCGTGCCCGACGGTGCCCGACGCCGTCATCACCGGGTTCGGCAGCGTCACGCCGCCGATGCTCGTCGAGAGATCTACAGCTTGAGCCGTAGCTGGTCTCCTTCGTGGAATTCCTGCAGCGACCGGACAGACAAACCGTGCATGGCCCAGTCGACGATCCCGCCCGCCGCAGCAAGGGCAGCCGCAACCGTCGTCAGGCAGGGCACGTTGTGCACGTTCGCCGCCGTGCGGATGTACGCACCGTCGGCACGTGGGCCGCGGCCGCGTGGCGTGTTCACCACCAGGTCGACCTTGCCGCTCGACAGCAGTTCGACGGCGTCGGTACCGACCGCTTCGCCCAGCTTCACGATCGTGCTCTCGACCGGCACGCCGCCGGCCTGGAAGGCGGCCGCCGTACCGGGTGTGGCGACGATGGAGAACCCGAGCTCGGCGAACCGTCGTGCGGCGACCACACCGTCGGGTTTGTCGCGGTCGGCGAGGGAGAACAGCACCGTTCCTCGCTCCGGCAGGCGGTCGCCGGCCGCCATCTGACTCTTGGCGAAGGCCAGGCCGAAGCTGCGGTCGACCCCCATGACCTCACCGGTGGCTCGCATCTCCGGCCCGAGCACGGTGTCGACGTCGGGGAACTTGTTGAACGGGAGCACCGCTTCCTTCACCGACACGTGGCCGCCCTCCACCGGCGGGCGCAAGATGCCCTCGTCTCGGAGCTCCTCGAGGGTGGCGCCCAACATCACGCGGGCCGCCACCTTGGCCAGCGGCACGCCGGTGGCCTTGGCCACGAACGGCACCGTGCGGCTGGCGCGGGGGTTGGCCTCGATGACGAACACCTGCCCCGCCTTCACCGCGTACTGCACGTTGATCAGCCCGCGGACGTCGAGCTCCTTGGCGATTGAACGTGTGTAGCTCTCGATCACGTCGATCACCGACGCCGGCAGCGTGGGCGGCGGGATGACGCAGGCGCTGTCACCGGAGTGCACGCCCGCCTCTTCGACGTGTTCCATGACACCGCCGATAACGACGTCGCCGGTGGCGTCGCGGATCGCGTCGACGTCGACTTCGATGGCATCCTCGAGGAAGCGGTCGATGAGCACCGGGCGCTCAGCCGAAAGCCCGCCCTCCTTGCCCAGCGAGCCGAAGCCGGCCAAGGCACTCATCGCCCGACGCAGACCGTCGTCGTCATAGACGATCTCCATCGCTCGCCCGCCGAGGACGTACGAGGGCCGCACCAAAGCGGGGTAGCCGATGCGCGCCGTGATGGTGAGAGCGTCGTCGATGGTGGCCGCGGTGCCACCGGCCGGCTGAGGGATCTCGAGGCGGGCGCACAGGGCGTTCCAGCGCTCGCGGTCCTCGGCCAGATCGATCGACTCGGGGCTCGTCCCCGCCACCAACTCCCGAGGCAGCTGACCGGCGAGCTTCAGCGGCGTCTGTCCGCCGAGGCTCACGATGACCGCCACCGGCTTCTCGGCGTCGATCACGTTGAGCACGTCCTCGTGCGTGAGGGGCTCGAAGTAGAGGCGGTCGCTGGTGTCGTAGTCGGTGGAGACGGTCTCGGGGTTGCAGTTGATCATGACCGTGTCGTAACCGGCGTCGCGCAGAGCGAAGCTGGCGTGCACGCAGCAGTAGTCGAACTCGATCCCTTGACCGATGCGATTGGGACCCGATCCGAGGATGACCACCGTGGGCCGATCGCCCCGTTGCACCTCGTCCTCGTCCTCCCAGGCCGAGTAGTGGTACGGCGTACGCGCTTCGAACTCGGCACCACAGGTGTCGACGGTCTTGTACGTGGGCGTCACGCCGGCGTCCAGACGGGCGGTACGGACGGCGCTCTCGCCGACGCTCCACAACCACGCCAGCTGCGCATCCGAGAACCCCAGCTGCTTGGCCCGCTTCCAATCGCGACGGCCCATTCCCGCCAGCCCTCGCTCAGCGAGCGCAGCGCGTTCGTCGACGATCCGAGCGATCTGGTCAAGGAACCAGCGGTCGACCCGCGTGGCGTTGTGGACCCGTTCGACGTCGATCCCCCGCCGCAGGGCCGCCTCGAGCTGGAACGGTCGGTCGGGCGTGGCGACGGCGGCCCGGCGCACGAGCTCGTCGTCGTCGAGGTCGTCGAGCAGCACCTCGGCTGGGTCGCAGTTGAGCCCGAGGCGTCCGTGCTCGAGCGAGCGCAGCGCCTTTTGCATCGACTCCGGAAACGTGCGGCCCAGCGCCATGGCTTCGCCCACCGACTGCATCCGGGTGCCGAGCACGTCGGGCACGCCGGGGAACTTTTCGAAGGCCCAGCGCGGCACTTTGGTGACGACGTAGTCAATCGTGGGCTCGAAGCTGGCCGGCGTCTCCTTGGTGATGTCGTTGGGGATCTCGTCGAGCGTGTAGCCGACGGCGAGACGGGCCGCGATCTTGGCGATGGGAAAACCGGTCGCCTTTGACGCCAGCGCACTCGAGCGGCTGACCCGCGGGTTCATCTCGATGACCACCATGGCGCCCGTCTCCGGGTCGACCGCGAACTGGATGTTCGATCCGCCGGTATCGACCCCGATGCGGCGGATGCAGGCGAAGGCGGCGTCGCGCATGTGCTGGTATTCGACGTCGGACAGCGTTTGTGCGGGTGCGACGGTGATCGAGTCGCCCGTGTGCACACCCATGGGGTCGAGGTTCTCGATCGAGCACACGACCACGCAGTTGTCGACGCGGTCGCGCATCACCTCGAGCTCGTATTCCTTCCAGCCGGCGATCGAGCGCTCGATGAGGATCTCGGTGACGGGGCTGGCCGCGAGGCCCTCGGCCGCGATGTCACGCAACTCGTCCACGTTGCTGGCGATACCGGTGCCGCCGCCACCGAGGATGTACGACGGGCGCACGATCAACGGGAACCCGATCTCCTCGCCGACCACGATCGCTTCGTCGAGGGTGTAGGCGAAGCCCGAATCGGGGACCGCCAAGCCGATCTCGGTCATCGCCGCCTTGAACTTGTCGCGGTTCTCGGCCGTGCTGATGGCCGTCGCCGACGCCCCGATGAGCTCGGCTCCGTTGGCCTCGAGGACGCCTCGCTCGCTGAGCGCCATCGCCAGGTTGAGGGCGGTCTGACCGCCGAGCGTTGGCAGCACGGCGTCGGGGCGTTCACGCTCGACAATCGCCGCGAGGACGTCGGGGTCGAGGGGCTCGATGTACGTGCGGTCGGCGAACTCCGGGTCCGTCATGATCGTCGCCGGGTTGGAGTTGGCGAGGATCACCCGATAGCCCTCGGCCCTGAGGATCCGGCACGCCTGGGTGCCCGAGTAGTCGAACTCGCACGCCTGGCCGATGACGATCGGGCCGCTGCCGATGATGAGGATGGATTGCAGGTCGGTGCGCTTAGGCATGTGGTGTGTTGATGCTCACGTGTTCTTGGCGATGAGGTCGGCGAATTCGGCGAACAGGTACCGGGCGTCGTGGGGCCCGGGGCCGGCTTCGGGGTGGTACTGGACGCTGAAGGCGGGGATGTCGCGGCAGCGCAGGCCTTCCACGACGCCGTCGTTCAGGTTGATGTGGGTGACGTCGGCGGCCGAGACCGAGCCTTCCGCGACTGCGTAGTTGTGGTTTTGGCTCGTGATCTCGACGCCTCCGGTGGCCATGCGGCGCACGGGGTGGTTGCCGCCGTGGTGGCCGAACTTCAGCTTGTAGGTGGACCCGCCAAGCGCAGTCCCAAGCAGCTGGTGCCCGAGGCAGATGCCGAACACGGGGACGTTGCCGAGGAGGCCACCGATGGCGTCGACCGCGTACGTCACAGCCGCGGGGTCGCCGGGACCGTTCGACAGGAACACGCCGTCGGGCGCGCGCTCGAGCACCGCCTCGGCCGGCGTCGATGCCGGCACCACCTCAACAGTGGCGATCTCGCGCAGCAATCGCAGGATGCTCGACTTGATGCCGAAGTCATAGGCGACGACCCGGATGGGACCGCCGTCCACGACATACGGCTCGGCCGTGGTGACCGTGGCGACGAGGTCGACGCCGTCGGTCCCGGGCTCGTTCTGCGCGGCCTCCTTGAGCGCGCGCTCGTCGGCGGTGCCAAAGGCGCACGGCATCGATCCCGCCTCGCGGATGTGACGGGTGAGGCGCCGGGTGTCCAGGCCGGCGATCCCGGGCACGTCGTGGCGCGTGAGCCAGCTGCCGAGGTCAGAGGCGGCCCGCCAGCTGCTGGGACGGGCGGCCAGGTCGCGCACGACGACGCCCCGACAGAACGGACGCCGGCTCTCGTCATCTGCGTCAGCCACGCCGTAGTTGCCGATGTGGGGATAGGTGAAGGTGATGACCTGGCCCGCGTAGGACGGGTCGGTGATCACCTCCTGGTAGCCGGAGAGCACGGTGTTGAAGACGACCTCGCCGGTGGCGATGCCGCCCGGCGGTGACGCACCGATGGCCTCGCCCTCGAAGGTCGTGCCGTCGGCGAGCACGAGGAGGGCGTCCTCGCGAGCCGGTACCGCGCTCATCGTTGTGCCTCCCCGTCCATGACTACCGGTTCCCCCCGCAGCAGCGTGTGGCGGACCCGGCCCGTGAGTTTGCGTCCCGCATACGGCGTGTTCCGGCTGCGGCTCGCCAGCCGCTCCGGCTCGACCACCCACACCGCGCCGGGATCGATGATCGTGAGGTTGGCGGGCGCCCCTTCAGCGATCGGTCCGCCGTGCTGGCCGGAGAGTCCGGCGATGCGTGCCGGCTGCCACGACAGCAACGCCAGCACCCGTTCCATCGGGAGCTCGAGCTCGTTCAGGGCGAGTGCCAGTGATGTCTCGAGACCGAGCATCCCCGGCGGCGCCTGGTCGAACGGCAGCTCTTTGGCCTCCTGGGCGTGCGGAGCATGGTCGGTGGCGATGGCGTCGATGGTGCCGTCGGCCAGGCCCGCCTTCACGGCCTCGACGTCGCTCTGGGGCCGCAGCGGCGGGTTCACCTTGAACACCGGGTCGTAGGACGCCACCAGCTCGTCGGTCAGCGCGAAGTGATGAGGCGCGGCTTCGGCCGTGACCGCCAGCTTGGCCGCCTTCGCGGCCCGCACCATGGCGATGGCCATGGCCGTCGACAGGTGGAGGAAGTGCACCGGCGCGCCGGTCAGCTGGGCCAGGGAGACGTCACGGGCGACCATCATCGCTTCGGCCTCCGTGGGGATCCCCGGGATCCCGAGCCGGCTCGACCAGTCGCCCTCGTGCATGTGGCCGCCCTCGGCCAGCTCGTCGTCCTCGCAGTGCTGCGCAAGCAGCACACCGAGCGCCGAGGCGTACTCGAGCGCCCGTCGCATCAGCCGGGCGTCCTGGACGCCGGCGCCGTCGTCGGTGAACATGCGCACTCCCAGAGCCGCCATTTCACCGAGCGGTGCGAGCTCCTCGCCGCGCCGCCCCTTGGTGATCGCGCCCGCCACGCGGACGTCGCAGCACGCACCGGCTCCGAGGTCGAGGACCTCACGGACGACGGCGGCCGAGTCGATGGCCGGCTCGGTGTTGGGCATGGCCACCACTGCCGTGTACCCGCCGAGTGCCGCGGCGCGCGACCCGGACTCCACTGTCTCCGCTTCTTCGCGGCCGGGCTGGCGTAGGTGGCTGTGAAGGTCGACGAGGCCGGGCGCGACGACACAGCCACCCGCATCGAGCACCCGCGCACCGGACGGCCCGTCGATCGCGTTGTCGAGCGCGGCGACCACGCCGTCGACGACCAGCACGTCTGCGGTCCGGCGTCCGGTGGCGTCGACGACCGTGCCGCCCTGGATGAGAACCTCAGCCAAGGTCGCCTCCGGATCCGAGCATGAGGAAGAGGACTGCCATGCGCACCGCGACCCCGTTGGCCACCTGGCGGGTGATGACCGCGCGCGGAAGGTCGGCGACCTCGGCGGCGATCTCGACTCCGCGGTTCATCGGACCCGGGTGCATGACGAGCGTGTCGTCGCCGAGCAGGCGGGCCCGGTCACGGGTCAGGCCGTACAGCGCCGTGTATTCCCGCAGCGACGGCAAGAGGGCCTCGGTCTGCCGTTCCCGCTGCATCCGCAGCAGATACACGACGTCGGCCTTGGGCAGAACCCCGTCGAGGTCATGGCTCACGGCCACGGGCCAGCCCGACAGGCTCGGCGGCAGCAGGGTGGGCGGTGCGACCAGCGTGACCTCTGCCCCCAGCGTGGAGAAGGCGAGAACGTTCGAACGAGCCACCCGGGAATGCTTCACATCGCCGACGATCGCCACTCGCAACCCGGCTAGTGAGCCACGGCGCTCGCGGATCGTGTAGCAGTCGAGCAGGGCCTGCGTGGGGTGCTCGTGCCAGCCGTCGCCGGCGTTGATGACCGAGGCATCCGTCCATTTGGCGACCTGCCAGGGGACGCCCGCCGAGGAGTGGCGCACGACGATGGCATCGACGCCCATCGCCGCGATCGTGGTCACGGTGTCCCGCAGGGACTCGCCCTTGTTCACCGAAGACGACGACACCGAGAAGTTCATGGTGTCGGCGGTGAGCCGCTTGGCCGCCGTCTCGAACGAGAGACGGGTGCGGGTTGAGTCCTCGTAGAAGAGCGACACGACGGTCTTGCCGCGAAGAGCCGGCACCCGCGGGATGGCACGGGCGCTGACCTCGACGAAGTTGTCGGTAAGGCGCAGCACCTCTTCGATCCCGTCGCCGCCGAGATCCGCGATGGAGAGCAGGTGCCGCATCAGGCGCCTGCCTTCTTCTGCATGGTCCCCACATCGACCCCGTCAGCGGTGACGTCGACCATCTCGTCGCGGCGGGTCGGAAGGTTCTTGCCTATGTAGTCGGGGCGGATCGGAAGCTCGCGGTGTCCCCGGTCGATCATCACCGCGAGTTGCACGGCACGGGGCCGGCCGTAGTCGTTGAGGGCGTCGAGGGCGGCCCGAACCGTGCGTCCGGTGAAGAGGACGTCGTCGACGAGGATGACCGCCCGCCCGGTCAGGTCGAAGGGAATGTCGGTAACCGCTTCGGGCAGCACCGGTCGCAGTCCGATGTCGTCCCGGTAGAAGGCCACGTCGATCGTGCCGACCGGCACGTCGACCGCCTCGATCTCCCGCAGGGTCTCGGCCAGGCGGCCGGCGAGCGGCACGCCCCCCGTCTGCAGCCCGACGAGCACCACCCCGTCGAGGCCCTGGTTGTGCTCGATGATCTCGTGAGCGATGCGGGTGATGGCCCGACGAAGGTCCCCGGCGTCCATGACCCGGGACCGGGCAACAAAAACGCCCCCGTGCGGGGGCGCTGCTGCTCGTTCGCGCTCTGCCAAGCGTGACCTTTCGATTCCGTGCCGGCCTCACAGGACCGGCGTTAACGGTGCGTTCTGCAGACTAGCGCTCGGGTCGGACCTCCTCGGCGATGCGGCCGAGCATGCCGTTGACAAACCGACCCGACTCCTCGGTCGAGTAGCGCTGGGCCAGCTCTACGGCCTCAGAGATCACCGCGGCGACCGGGACGTCCGGACGCTCGAGGAGCTCGTAGACGCCGATGCGCAGGAGGTTGCGGTCGACCACGGGCATGCGCTCGATGCTCCAGTCCTTGGCGAAGCGGCCGATGAGCTGGTCGATGTCGCCTTGGTGCTCACCGACACCCGCGACGAGGTCGGCTGCGAAAGGGTCGGGGTCGATCGGAAAATCGGCGAGGACGACACTGGGCGCAGTCGTCTTGGTGTCGGCCTCGTACAACATCGACAGCGCCAGCTCGCGCGCCTGCCGCCGGGTTCCGAGAAGGGGCTCGCCCTCCTCAGACGCCTCAGGCTCGGGTGAGGTACTCACCCGTGCGCGTGTCGACTTTGATGCGGTCGCCCGGATTCACGAACAAGGGGACCTGCACGGTGATGCCGGTCTCCAGCGTGGCCGGCTTGCGCGCTCCCGACACGCGGTCGCCCTGGATGCCGGGCTCGGTCTCCGTGATCGACAGCTCCACAGCCGCCGGTAGATCCACGCCGACGATCTCGTTCTTGTACATCTGCAGGACGACCGAATCGCCTTCCTTCAGGTACTTCGTGGCGTCTCCGAGAGCGCTGTCGTCGACGTGCAATTGGTCGTAGGTCGTGTTGTCCATGAACACGTACTGCTGACCGTCGCGGTACAGGTACTGCATCTCGCGCTTGTCGATGATCGCCTGTTCGAGCTTTTCGTCAGCTCGATAGGTGCGGTCGAGGACGGCGCCGCTGCGCACGTTCTTCAGCTTCGTCCGCACGAAGGCGCCGCCCTTGCCGGGCTTCACGTGCTGGAACTCGACGACGGTGACCAGCCCCTCGGGCAGGTCGAGTGCCATTCCGTTCTTCAGATCGTTGGTCGAGACTTGGGCCATCAGACAACTAGTTCCTTGGGTGCGTTGGTGAGCACGGTGCAACCGCCGTCGGTCACTACGACGGTGTCTTCGATGCGCACTCCTCCGTGCTCGGCAAGATACACACCCGGCTCGACGGTCACGACGTGGCCGGTAGCGAGGACATCGCTGGACGTAGAGCCGACCCGAGGTGCCTCGTGGATTTCGAGCCCAACGCCGTGCCCGGTGCCGTGGATGAAGGCGTCGGCCCAACCGGCGTCGGCGATGACGTCCCGGCACGCGGCGTCCACGTCTGCACCGCGGACGCCCGCGGCGACCGCAGCCACACCCTCGCGCTGGCTCTCCTTCACGACCGCGGCCATTCGCAGTGCCACGTCCTCCTTCGGCTCCCCCACACAGAGGGTTCGGGTCATGTCCGAGCAGTACCCCTCGACGATGGCGCCGAAGTCGATGACGACCAACTCGCCTGGCTCGATCCGACGGTCGGTCGGACGGGCGTGGGGCTTGGCCCCGTTGGGGCCGGACGCCACGATGGTCTCGAACGACGAACCATCCGCTCCGAGCCGCCGCATCTCGTAGTCCAAGCCCAGTGCCACCTCGCGCTCGGTCACGCCTTGACCGAGGAGCGGGAGGACGGCGGCGAGCGCCTCGTCAGCGATGCGGGCCGCCTCAGCGATGCGGTCGATCTCACCCGAATCCTTCACCCGGCGCAGTTCCTCGACGAGTCCCTCGGTGGCAACCAGCTCGGCCTTGGGAAACACGTCGGAAGCGAAGCGGCGCTGCTGGGCCCACGTCACCGAGTCGGCCTCGAGGCCGAGCCGAGCGACCGAGCCCGCGGCGGTCGCCAGCTCGTCGTGCTGTCCGCCCAATGTGGGCCTGACCTCGATACGAGCGTCGACGCCGGCGCCCCGTAACTGATCGGCCGCCTGGTCTCGGTACCGGCCGTCGGTGGTGAGGACGAGTTCGTCGGGCAGGACCAACAGGAGCCCCGCCGATCCTGTGAAGCCGGTGAGATACCGGATGTTGACCAGGTTGGTCACCAGCACCGCGTCACAGCCCGCATCGGTCAACCGCGGCCGGAGCCGTCCCAGGCGACTTGCGACGTCAGGTTCGGTCAGTTCAATTGATGGAGTCATCGCTCTCCAAGAGACGAGCGGCGGCGTCGACGGCGAGCACGTAGCCGTGGCCGCCCAGCCCGGCGATCAGCCCGTCGGCCACGGGCGCAACCACCGATGTGTGCCGCCACGCCTCACGGGCGTTCGGGTTCGACAGGTGGAGTTCGATGACCGGACCCTCGAACGTGGCCAGGGCGTCGCTCAGCGACCAGGCGTAATGGGTGAGCGCGGCAGCGTTGACGACGATGGCCGCGCAGCGGCCGCGTGCCTGCTGCACGGCGTCGACCAGTTCGGCCTCGGCGTTGCTCTGCACGTGCTCGAGCTCGAGGCCATGGCGCTCGGCTTCCTTGCGGGCCGCCGCCACGTGCTCGGCGAGCGTCGCCGTGCCGTAGACCTCGGGCTCGCGCTCTCCCAAAAGGTTGAGGTTCGGTCCCGATAGGAGGAGCACGATCGGTCTGGCCGGGCTCACGCCGCCATTCCCTTCAGCACGGCCTCGACGTCGGATGCGCCGACACCGGTCACCTGCTCGACACCGGCCGGTCCGTCGAGCACGAACGTCAGGCCGTTGATCGCCTTCTTGTCGCGGCCCATCAGCTCGACCAGCTGCGCAGTGTCGGCGTCGGGGGGCAGGTTCATGGGCAGGTCATAGTCGGCCACGACCCGCCGGTGCTCGTCGACACGGGCCCGGTCGATGCGCCCCAGCCGTTCGGCCAGCTCGGCCACGAAGACGAGGCCGATGGCGACGGCCTCGCCGTGACGCAGGTCGTAGTGGCCGGCTGTCTCGAGGGCGTGCCCGAGCGTGTGCCCGTAGTTGAGGATCGCCCGGCGGCCGCCCTCGCGCTCGTCGCTCGCCACGACCTCAGCCTTGATGGCGACACACCGGGCCACCCGCTCGTCGAGGTTGCAGTCGGCGAGCGCCTCGCCACCGAGGAAGTGGTACTTGGCCATCTCGCCGAGGCCGCTGCGGTACTCGCGCGGCGGCAGGGTCTCGAGCGTCTCGGTGTCGCAGAGCACGGCCGAAGGCTGCCAGAAGGCGCCGACCAGGTTCTTGCCTTCGGGGAGGTTGACCCCGGTCTTGCCACCGATGGCGGCGTCGACCTGGCCCAACAGCGTCGTGGGCACCGCCACCCAGCGCACGCCGCGGTGATACACGGCGGCCGCGAACCCGGCGGTGTCTGTGACCACGCCCCCGCCCACAGCCACGACGACATCGCCCCGTGTCAAGCCCCAGCGGGAGAACTGCCGGCAGAGCTCCTCGACGGTCTCCAGGTCCTTCGCCGGCTCGCCGTCGCCCATCACGAACGTTCGCTGCTCGACGCCCGCGTCCACCGGGACGTCGATCCCCGCCTGGGTCACGACGGCAGCCCGCGAGGCGCCCACGGGCAGCACCTCCAAGAGGCGGTGGCGGGCGCCGCGGCCGACGAGCACGTCGTAGGAGCGGTCGCCGAGGGCAACCGGAACGGTGATCACGACACCGCCGCCGCGACGCGGTCAACCACGTCGTCGAGGCTCAGGTCATCGACGTCAACGATGACGTCGGCCACCTCCGAGTACATCGGCGTGCGGTCCTGCGATAAACGGGCGAGCTCGGTGGCCGCGTCCTTGCCGGCGAGCAGCGGCCGTTCGTCGCCGGCTCCGACTCGAGACGCGAGTGTCGCGTCGGTGGCTCGCAACCACACGACGCGCTCCAGCCCACTCATCGCCGAACGGTTGCGCGACTCGGTGACGGCTCCGCCGCCCACCGATAGCACCGATGCGTTGGGGTTGGCGAGGAACGACGCCAGGACGTCGGCTTCGAGATCGCGGAACGCCGCTTCGCCTCGCGTCTGGAAGATGGTGGCAATCGACATCCCCTCCTCGTCCTCGATCCACGCGTCGACGTCGAAGAACGGGCGCCCAAGCCGGTCCGCGAGCAGCTTGCCGACCGACGATTTCCCGGCCCCCATCATCCCGACCAGCACGATGTGCTCGGAGCTACCTGAGGCTGGCGAGGTAGCCATCACGGTTGCGGAGAAGCTCGTCCAACGAGTCACCGCCGAACTTGCGCAGGGCCTCACCGGCCAGGACCAGCGAGGTCATCGTCTCGGCCACCACACCCATGGCGGGGACAGCCGTGACGTCGGTGCGCTCCTTGAAGGAGACCGTCTCTTCCTTGGTCTTCACATCGACGGTGCGCAGCACGGGGCGGTTGAGCGTCGAGAGCGGCTTCATCGCCACCCGGGCCACCAGCACTTCGCCGTTGGAGATGCCGCCCTCGATGCCGCCCGCTCGCGCCGAGCCCCGTCGGTACCCGCGTTCGTCGGCGTCCCACACGATCTCGTCGTGGGCCTGGGAGCCGCGGCGGCTGGCGACGTCGAAGCCCTCGCCCAGCTCCACGGCCTTGACGGCCTGAATGCTCATCAACGCCTGGGCCAACATCCCGTCGAGCTTGCGGTCCCAGTGCACGTGGCTCCCCAGGCCGACGGGAACGCCGTAGGCCAGGACCTCCACCACGCCGCCCAACGAGTCGCCCTCGGCCTGCGCGGCCTTGACTTCCTGCACCATGGCCGCCTCGGCGTCGCCGTCGAAGCAGCGGACGGGCGAGTCGTCGATGGTCTCCAGGTCTTCCGGAAGAGGCCGCGCCTCGGCCTTGCTCACCACAGGACCCAGCTGCACGACATGGGAGATCACGGCGACGTCGAGCTGCGCCAGCAGCGCCTTCGCCAGCGTGCCGGCCGCGACCCGCGCCGCCGTCTCCCGGGCCGACGCGCGCTCGAGCACGTCGCGAGCGTCGGAGAACGCGTACTTCTGCATCCCGGCAAGGTCGGCGTGACCCGGACGGGGCTTGGTGAGCGGCTTCTCGGTACGCCCCGGGGCGGGAGACATCTCCTCCTCCCACTTGGGCCATTCGGTGTTGGCGATCTCGATGGCCACCGGCGAGCCGAGCGTGCGGCCGTGGCGCACACCACCGAGGATGGTGATGTCGTCGCGTTCGAACCGCATCCGGGGCCCGCGCCCGAAGCCGAGGCGGCGGCGAGCCAGCTCTTCCTGGATCTCCTCCATCGTGATCGGCAGCCCAGCCGGCAGCCCTTCGACGACCACGACGAGGGCGCGGCCGTGCGATTCACCAGCGGTCAGGTACCGGAGCACGGCTCCAGACTACGACCTGCTCGCGAGCGTGAAGCTTCTCAGCCCTCGCGCATGTAGCTGAGGCTCACGGCATACGAGACCGGCGCCGCACCGACACCGGCGACCGCGCCAGGCACGCTGATGGACTGGTAGTCCATGTTGAACTGGTTGGTGACGGTGACGTTTCCGCCGCCGTAGATCTGGCCGACCTGGGTCTGGTTGTTGTTGAAGGTCACGTTGCACGGTGTGTAGACGAAGTTCACCAGCGGGTTGCTCGTGCTGTTGATCGCCGTCTGGTTCGTGAACGTGATGTTGCCGTTGGTCGAGGTGCACGAGATCGCCGTACTCGAGTTGAACAGGTGACTCGGCACGATCATGAAGAAGTTGTGCGACGTCGAGGATCCGGACTGGAAGCTCACGTTGTTCGTCGACCCGAACCCCGCAGTGGAAAACACCGCAATGTCGGTCTTGAACGTCCAGGTGTTCTTGCCCCAGTCGACCTTGCAGTTCGTGAGGACCACAGTCGGCGTCGTGAGAGCGGCCAGGGAGGACGTGGTGAACGCCGGGCAACTCGATGCCGTCAGATCGAGCACGGAGTACCCCGCAGCCGTCCAAGCAGACGAACTGAAGTCTACGGTCGGGAACCCGTAGTACGGCGGCGGGCCGGGATTCGCATTCGTCGAGCACGTGCCCTGGATGACCTTCCCGGAACCGCACGGCGTCGGGCTGATGGTCCCCTTGGCAGTGGCGTTCTTGGCAACGCTGTAGTTGCTGGACAAGCTGATGTTGCCCGACGTGCTGGCGTTCGAAGCGCAGCCCTGATTGGTGTCATTGCAGCCGCCCGCGTAGAGGCTCCCACCGACCGAGCCGTTCCCGGTGGCGGAGATCTTGCCCGCCGCCCACCAGTCGCCGCTGCTGCCGCACGAGTTGCTGCCGGTGATGTCGCCCTGGGAGTACACGTAGCCGTAGAAGTACTCGTTGTTCGTACAGGTGAAGCTCGTGTTCGTGTAGACGTTGGCGTTGTTCTTGCCGTCGCCGTTGATCGTCGACTTGTTGTTGAAGGTCAGGGTGCCCTGGGCAAAGATCGCCTTGTCGAACGCAGGGCTCGGCACGGGTGTCATCTGTACGAGGGCGTTCATCACCCGGCTTCCGAAGCCGGCCGCCGCGGTGTCCCCCGTCGAGTTGATCTGCGCGGCCAGCGGTATCGCCGTGCCCGCCTGCACCGCCGAACAGCTCAGCGGCGAGCCCGAGGGGGGAAACGTGGAGTAGTAGCTGATGGTCACGGAATAGGTCGAGGTGGTCGGGCCCGACGTGAGAGTGCCGGACTGGCTGCACGGAGGTGTCGCGCTTTGCAGCCCGTTCATCGCCAGATCGATGCCTGCCTCAGCAGCGCCGATCGACTGCACCTGCTTGCGGTTGGTGACCGTGTTGTTCAGGGCGCTCTGGGACATTGCGACGGCGCCAAGGGAGAGGGCCGTGGCGATCATGACGACGAAGATGGCGCTCACCAACGCCATACCGGCCTCGTCGCGTCGTCGAAGGAATCGGGTCATCTCGGCCTCACGGGGTGGGAATCACTTGGCACACGGCAGGGTCGTAGTTGAACTCGGTGTTGCGCCCGGTCACCGAGCTCTTCGACTCGACGTTCGAGCCGGTGTCCGATCGCACATTGGCGATGACGTCGACGTTGATGAGGCGCTGCCCGTAGTTCGAGCTCGGGTCAAGAGCGAAGGGCACGTTCGAGCTTGTGTTGACGATGTGGTCCGCCACCGTCCGCCAGCCGGAGACATTGCCGTCGATCTGCCACGTGGTGGCCCAGCTGCGCGACTGCAACTTTCCGCCGCTCACCCGCCACTGAACGCACCGCTGGACACCATTCGCCTGGGTGTAGATCCGCATCGAGAATCCGGCCGCGATGCTCGACCCGGCGTTCGTTCCTTCCGCCGCCGGGTCGTAGAGGACGTTGCCCGAGCGCACTTGGCGGTCGATCTGTTCGACTGCGAGCCGCACCTGGTCCTCGGACTGCTTGCGGATGTTGACCTTGTTCTCGGTGTTCTGGATCGAGACCAGCGTGGCGAGCACAGCCGTCAGGACGACGCTGAGGAGGCCCATGACGACCATAAGCTCCACGAGCGTTGCGCCCCGGTCCTCCCGACGCCGTCGCACCCGCTGCACGAGATCAACCAGCAAGGGGTGCCGCCCTGTAGTTGGTCTGCACGGCAAGCGTGCCGAGGTCCACGTGGATGTCGAGGTTGGCGACGGTCGAGCCGGCAACTTGGACGGTGTAGATGATGTCGCCCTGAATGGGCGAGGTGACCTGCGCCGTCGCCTTGCACTCAACGGTGCGACACGGTGACGCTCCCGACGTCGACGTCGACGTCGCCCCGAACGTGAGGGTGTTGGTCATGCTCACGTTGACGGCCACACCGAGCACGAGGGCCGAGACGTTGACGCTCGGGATGGTGATGTTCGGCGGCGTGGCGCCCCAGTTCACGGGCACCGTCGTGTAGCCGAGACCGTTCCAGTACTTGAGACTCCCCGACGCCGTCCCGCTGCAGGTCGCCGCCTGCTTGGCGCAAGGGGCGGCGGCGCCGATCCCGCTCTCGGCGCTCACCGCGTCGCTGTAGCTGGACAGCTGCACGAGGAAGTTCCCGGTTCCTGAGCCCCACCCGGGCAAGATCGACAGGACCGACGCCGGCAGTGCTCCGAGCGTGACCGTGCCGAGGGAGCGCTGAGCGTCGCTGTGGACACACCCGTCGCTGCTGGTGCCCATCGTCGTGCACGCCGTTGCCCCGGCGGACGTCAATCGACTGTTGAACACCTTGCTCGCCGAGGGTGCTGCAGCGACGCTCGCGATCGACGTCGAACCGAGCGAGATCCCCGCCAACCCGAGGCTCAGGCCCGCTGATTCCGACGCCCCGGTCTGTTGGATGTTGCCGCTGCCACAGGGCAGGCCGGTGTTGACGGACGTGCCGGTCGTGTCGTTGCAGGACGGTGTCGACGACGAAGACGCCGACGCGGTGCTCACCGTACACCCGGTGTCGCCCGAACTCGAGGTCAACGACAGGCCGTTGCCGCTTCCTCCGGGGTCGACGGCCGACAGTGTCGACGTCGATCCCTGGGAGGTCGGACACGACGGCTGCGTCGTCGCCGGGGTGGCCGGATCGTTGTCCGCCTGCGACGAGACTGACGTCGAGCCCGACGGGGTCAGGGCCGTTCCGCCGACGGTCAGGGCCGTCCCGCTGGTGGTGAGCGATCCCTCGACCTTGGAGGTCTGTTCGATCTGCATGGCCGAGTCGGCCTGCGCCAGATCCAACTCGGCCTGCGTCAGGCTGACGCCCTGGATGGGGTTGCCGCTCGCCCCGACAACCGGCGAGATCGTGATCGAGCCCTTGCCGCTGCTCGACTGGCCGTAGAGGAAGGGCTGGCAGGGCGCGGAGAACGGGTGGGTGCTGTCGCTCAGGCACCCGTTGGAGGGCGAGTAGATGACGCTCTGGCTCGAAACCTGGTTGGTGACGCCGGCAACCTGCGAGGGCGACCACGAGACGACCACCGTGAGGCGGTAGGCACCCGAGCTGCCGCTGAAGTTCGTGACGTAGGCGCTGATCGTGTACGTCGAGCTGTTGAGGACTGTGGTGCTCTTGTGCGGGATCAGCGGCGCCTGACAGACCGTGGCGCCCGGGCAGCTCGCGTTTCCGTTCTGGTTGCCGTGGACGACGGTCTCACCCGTCGGCGTGTAGGTGTAGGTCGATCCGCTGATCGAGATGTTGGGGTCGCTCGAGGTCGTGACGTCGTGGTCGTCCAGGCCTGTCGAGATCATCGAGTACGGCAGGGCACGGGCCTGCTCCATGGTCTTGTCGACCAAGGCGCTCGCCGTTTGGCGCTGCTTGGAGAACGCCACCTGCTTCAGCGATGTCGCCATGAGATACATCAGCGACGTCATGACGATCGCGAGCACCATCATGGCGACGAGCATCTCGATGATGGTGAAGCCTTCTTCAGAGTTGCTGCGCGCCCGCAGGCGCGACAACACCGCCTGCACGCTCAGACTCCTCGTA
>Ga0070741_10001991_pt1 | contig 57375 bp, 47 predicted proteins | sample Coa_R1_4_FD_66440 | JGI IMG/M metagenome (GOLD analysis project Ga0070741, IMG submission 66440) | Surface soil microbial communities from Centralia Pennsylvania, which are recovering from an underground coalmine fire - Coalmine... | ecosystem: Environmental > Terrestrial > Soil > Unclassified ... | reverse complement strand
GCCGCGCAAGATGCCCTGACTGGCTAACGCGCCTCCGAAACTCTAGCAAATTCAGTCAGTTGCAACCTGGATTGGTCGTTGCAATTCATGCGTATACGCGAAGGATTATGCTCTGTTCGTGCACACTGACCAGGCCTTCACACGCCGACAACGAGCCAACCAAGGGAACTCGGCCGCGTATCACAGTGTAAAACGTGAATGTTAAAAGTCATTTACGCTCACTACCCGCTCACGCTCGCCGAGCCCCCGGTCGTGCTTCCGATCAACTCGGCCACTGTGCACGACAGATTTGCACATAGCACGGCTGAAGCAACGGTGTCTCCTTTTCTGACGTGGCGCATGAATCGAACCAGGGGACATCCGGAAAGATGCCCCGGGCGGGAACGGCGGCGGGGCAGAAGAAGTTACCGAAGACCGCTTGTAACTTTTACACCGAGCGTCGCTCCCTCACTTCGACTCGGTGCTCTCCCCGTCCTCCGACTTTTGTAGGATGTGGTCGACGACCTGCGTGACATGCCCGGCCAAGTCGTTGAACGCGGCTACCATCTCGGAGCGATCCATCTGGAGTGCATCGACGCGCTGCCGCAAGCGCCCGATCTCTTCGCGCAAGATCTCATTCTCCGCCTCCAGCGTCTGGTTGCGCGACCGAAGACGCTCGAAGCTCTCCAGCGCCTCCAGGCAGACGCCGAAGAGGCGTTGGCCGTCGGTGAGCCAGCGCGTCAACTCGGGAACCGAGTATGTCGTCATGATGGGCCGGGTTCCTTTCGGGCTGCCCGAATCGCGGAAGGCACCCACGGCGCGCAGCGGTGAGCGCCGGGATCGTGATCTGTGCGACGCGACCAGGTGCAGGGGTCCGGAGGGGTGCAGCCCTCGTGTGCCGCGGGGGCGGCGATCCTACCGGCGGGATCGTGCCGAGGTCATGCTCTAGCTCGTCTAGCCCCATCCAGCCCCTCCGGGATGCGGATGTTAGCCGAGTTCGTCCCCTGGCTCAACCGACCATGCGGCGGGCGGCGTCCAGCCGGGCCTGCGCCTGGGCGAGGAGATCGGCATCCGTCGTCGCGTCGGTGGGAAACGAGGCCATCCCGATGGCGAGCGCCACGCGATCACCGGGATACGCCCCGGGGATCTCCTCACGCCCGATGCGCTCGCGCATGCGGTCGGCGATGACGATCGCGTCCGTTTCTGGAGTATGCACGAGGAGCACGGCGGTCTCGAGTCCGATGACACCCACGATGTCGGTCGACCGCAGCATCCCCGCGATACCGCGAGTGACAGCCGCCTCCACCTCCGGAAGCGGCATTCCACGGTATCGGGGCTGAACGAGGCAGACCGACAAGTAATCCTGGTAGCGCGTGCAGCGCTGGACCTCTCGGCGAAGCAGATGGCGGGTCTCGGCTTCCGAGAATGTGCGTGGAGCCTGGCTGGCCTGATCAGGCATCGTCCCGTCGCCAAGGTGCCCTGGAGTTCGGCATTGGCGCTGCGGGGAGTCTAGCGTATACCAGGAAGAGCGGCCAAGAATATGATACGTGCCCGGTCGACTCGACTGTTCGGGGGCGGGGTCGCCGCCGTGAGCCTTCTCGGCCTGGTCCTCTTTCCCACCTCCTCGTCGGCCCTCGAGATCGGCCCCGAGTCCGACCTCTGTGCCGCGATCCGCGAGCTGCCGGCCGGCGAAGAGCTCGTCCTTCGTCCCGGCGACTACCGTGGTGGCTGCCGCGTGCGGCGCGGCGGACAGCCCGGACACCCGGCCGTCATCCGGTCAGCCGACCCCGATCAGCGCGCGCGTGTCGTCTATCCAGGCCGGCCGGCGAACCTGCTGGAGATCCACACCAGCGACGTCATGATTCGCGACCTCGATTTCTGGGCAGCCTACGGGGAATCCGACGGGATCCGCATCATGGCCGGCGACCGGATCACGGTGGAGAACTGTCACTTCTCTCAGCTCGGGGGCATCGCGATCGCGTCCACCCACGCCAACGTGAAAGGCCTCACGGTGCGGGGCAACACCATCCTCGACTCCCGGTCCACCGGCATGTATTTCGGCTGCCACAACGGCACGACCTGCGCCGTCACCGGGCTCGTCGTGGAAGGCAACTACATCCGCAGCGTGACCGCCGCCCCCGAGGAGGTGGGCTACGGGCTCGAGGTCAAGCTCAATTCCGCGGGTGTCATCCGGGACAACCGCATCGTGGACACCAAGGGCCCCGGCATCATGGTGTACGGCTCGCGCGACATCGTGCAGGTGAGCGTGGTGGAGCGAAACTTCGTGAGCGGCTCGCGCACGTCGTCGGGCATCGTGCTCGGTGGTGGGCCGGCCATCGTCCGCAACAACATTTCCGGATGGAATCTCGAGGCCGGGATCGGGCTCGAGGACTACCAGAAGCGCGGGCTCCTGCGCGGCATCTCGGTGGTCCACAACACGGTCTACAACAACGTTCAGGGTGGGATCACCGCGCCGGAGACCGGGCTGCTGCTGGCAACCATCGTCAACAACGCCGCCGCCGTGCGGTCGGGGACCCCAGCCATGCCGCGCGCCCGGGCGGGTTTGCAGCTCGCCGGGAACATCGACTGCACCTGGGCGGCGTGCTTCGTCAACCCCGAGGGCCTCGACTTCTCGCCGGCCCCGGGCTCCTTGCTACAGGGGCTGGGGGCGATACGGGGTCAGGAGACGGTCGCGGACGACTTCTTCGGGCACAAGCGGGGAACCCCGGCCACGCTGGGAGCGATCGAGCGTCCCAGCCCTGCTGTCCGTCTCGGCCCCTTGCCCTGATGCGAACGATTTGCGCAAGTCTTGCGTCGTCGCTAATGCCTTGATTTCTCGCTGATCCCTCCCGTCTGGCTCGTCGGTTCACGACCGGGCGCACGCAGTTTCGACATCCAAGTCGAGGATGTTGCCCAATCAAGCGAATGGAATTCTCACGGGGACGCCGGAAGATCACCTGATAAATCAGCAGGTTGCGTTGAAGTGACGCCCCGCCGGTGGCATCACGCTTGCTCCCATTCCTCCCGGTTTTCAGATTTCTTCGCCAAGGAGAGTGCAGCAGCATGCGCGTCCTACTGACAGGGCACAACGGCTACATCGGATCGGTGATGCTTCCTGTGCTACAGGCCGCCGGTCATGACGTGGTCGGCCTGGACACCTTCTACTTCCGGGAGTGCACACTTGCCGACGGTACGGAGCGCGCCCCCGTACTCCACAAGGACATCCGCGACCTCCGATCGTCCGATCTCGAAGGCTTCGACGCCGTCATTCACCTGGCCGCTCTCTGCAATGATCCGCTCGGAGACCTGCACGCCGACTGGACGTACGACATCAACCACCGGGCCTCGGTAGACCTCGCCCGGATGGCGCGAGACGCGGGGGTGAAGCGCTACCTCTACGCTTCCTCGTGCAGCATGTACGGGGCGGCCGGCAACGACGATCTCCTCTCCGAGGACGCGCCGCTGCGCCCCCTGACCGCCTACGCGATCTCGAAGGTGAGGACCGAGGAGGACGTGGCCAAGCTCGCCGACAGCTCCTTCAGCCCCGTCTTCATGCGAAACGCGACCGCCTACGGAGTGTCGCCACGCCTGCGGGCCGACGTGGTCCTGAACAACCTGGTGTGCTGGGCGCACACCACCGGCCGCATTCGCATCCAGAGCGACGGCACGCCCTGGCGCCCGATCGTCCACGTGCTCGATATCTCGCGGGCGTTCGCAGCCGCGCTCACCGCGCCCCGCGAGGCGATCCACAATCAAGCCTTCAACGTGGGTGCCAACGGCGAGAACTACCAGGTACGGGAGCTCGCCGAGATCGTGCGGGCCACCGTGGCCGGCTGCACCGTCGAGTATGCGGAGGGGGCCGGCCCCGACCCCCGAAGCTACCGGGTCGATTTCTCGAAGCTCATGCGCACCTTCCCCGATTTCCGACCCCAGTGGAACGCCTCGTTCGGCGCCAAGGATCTCTACGATGCGCTGCAGGAGGCCGGAGTGACACTGGCCGACTTCCAGGGGCGCCGATTCATCCGCCTCGCCCAGATCAGACACCTGCTCGATCAGGGGCGCCTGGACCGAGATCTCCGCTGGGCGCGCGCGTAGCCCCCATCCACGAGAGGAGCGACGACCGACATGGCCGAATGCCGATTCTGCAGCGCCGCCCTGCGCCACACCTTCGTGGATCTGGGGATGTCGCCGCTGTGCGAGAGCTTCCTGACGCGGGAGCAGCTGAACCAGATGGAGCCGTTCTACCCGCTCCACGCCCAGGTCTGCGACCGCTGCTTCCTGGTGCAGGTGGAAGAGTACGTCGGTCCGGAGCGCATCTTCAGCGAGTACGCCTACTTCTCCTCGTTCTCCACCGCCTGGCTCGCCCACGCGAAGTCCTATGTCGACATGATCACCGGGCGCCTCGGCCTGGGACCGAACAGTTACGTGGTCGAGCTCGGCAGCAATGACGGCTACCTGCTGCGCAACTTCGTGGCCAAGGGCATCCCCGCCCTGGGAGTGGAGCCGGCGGCCAACGTGGCCGCGGCGGCCATCGAGCAGGGCGTGCCCACGACGACCCGCCTGTTCGGGCGGCAGACCGCCGAAGAGCTCGTGGCCGAGCGGGGACGTGCCGATCTGATCATCGGGAACAACGTGCTCGCCCAGGTCAGTGACCTGAACGGCTTCGTGGCGGGCATGAAGATCCTGCTCAAGCCGCAGGGCGTGATCACCATGGAGTTTCCCCACCTCCTGCGGCTGATGGACGAGAACCAGTTCGATACCATCTACCATGAGCACTTCTCCTACTTCTCGTTCCTCACCGCCGAGCGCATCTTCGCGCGGCATGGCCTGACCCTGTTCGACGTCGAAGAGCTCTGGACCCACGGCGGCTCCCTGCGCATCTACGCGTGCCATACCGAGCGCTCGCGTCCAATCCTCCCGCGCGTCGAGCAGCTGCTGGCGCGCGAGCAGGCCGCGGGCCTCGATCGGATCGAGAAGTACGCGCTCTTCACGGAGCAGGTGCAGGAGACCAAGCGCCGCCTGCTCGAGTTCCTGATCGGCGCCAAGCGCGCGGGCAAGACGATCGTCGGCTACGGGGCACCCGGCAAGGGCAACACCCTCCTCAACTACTGCGGCGTCCGGACCGATTTCCTCGACTACACCGTGGACCGCAACCCGTACAAGCACGGCCGCTTCCTGCCCGGCACCCACATTCCGATCTTCGAGCCGGACAAGATCAAGCAGACGCGCCCCGACTACGTTTTGATCCTGCCCTGGAACCTCAAGGACGAGGTCATGGCCCAGCTGGCCGAGATCCGGACGTGGGGCGGGCAGTTCGTGATCCCGATCCCCCGTCTCGAGGTCGTGGCGTGATCTTCTCCGAGACCGACCTCCCCGGAGTCTGGATGGTCGATCCGGAGAGACACGAGGACGAGCGGGGATTCTTCGCCCGGAGCTGGTGTCAGCGCGAGTTCGCCCAGCGGGGGCTCGAGACCCGGCTGGTGCAGTGCAACATCTCCTTCAACAAGCGCCGCGGCACCCTCCGCGGCATGCACTACCAGGCGGCGCCGTACCAGGAGGTCAAGCTTATCCGCTGCACCCGGGGGGCGATTCACGACGTGCTCATCGACCTCCGGCCAACGTCGCCGACGTTCCGCCGGCACATCGCGGTGGTGCTGGATTCGGAGAGCCGCCGCATGCTGTACGTCCCGGAGGGTCTCGCCCACGGCTTCCAGACCCTCGAGGATGATACGGAGGTCTTCTACCAGATGTCGGAGTTCTACGCCCCCGACCACGCCCGTGGGGTCCGCTGGAACGATCCCGCGTTCGGGATCCGGTGGCCCGAAGCCGAGCGGACCATCTCGGAGCGTGACCAGCACTATCCGGACTTCCGGGTCTGAGGCCGCGGGCGTGCGCGTCGGCGAGGTGCGGGCGAGGTTGGATGCGGAAGCGGTGGGACGAGACATGTACCGCAGCGTGGAGGACCTGTACCCGTTGTGCCGCAGCATCACGGGCGACGGCCTCCGGCGGACGCTGCGCTACCTCGCCGGGCGCGCGCCGCTGACCCTGCACGAGGTTCCGTCCGGAACACCGGTGCTCGACTGGACGGTACCGAACGAGTGGAACATCCGAGACGCCTACATCGCCACCTCCAGCGGGCAGCGGATCGTCGACTTCCAGCGCTCGAACTTGCACGTGGTGAACTACAGCGCCCCGATCCGGGCCCGCATGACGCGGGCCGAGCTGGAACCCCATCTCCACAGCCTACCCGCCGCGCCGGACTGGATTCCCTACCGCACCTCGTACTATCGCGAGACCTGGGGGTTCTGCCTGAGCCATCGGCAGCGGAGTACGCTGGCCGACGCCGAGTACGAGGTGTGCATCGACTCCACGCTCGCGCCGGGCGCCCTCACCTACGGTGAAGGGTATCTGCCCGGGGCCAGCACCGACGAGGTCCTGATCTCCTGCCACGTGTGCCACCCATCGCTCGCCAACGACAACCTCTCGGGCATGGTGGTGGCCATGACGGTCGCGGCCCTGCTCCGGGATTGCACCCGACGATACTCCTATCGGTTCCTCTTCATTCCGGGAACCATCGGATCGATCGCGTGGCTGGCGCGCAACGAGGCGGGCGTGGACCGCATCAAGCATGGCCTGGTGCTGGCATGTCTCGGGGACTCGGGGGCCTTCACGTACAAGCGAAGCCGACGCGGTGACGCCGAGGTGGACCGCGTCGTCGCCCACGTGCTGCAGGAGCGAGGCGCCCGCCATCGGCTCGAGGACTTCACTCCGTACGGCTACGACGAGCGGCAGTTCTGCTCTCCCGGCTTCAATCTGCCGGTCGGGTGCTTCATGCGGACACCGCATGGGCAGTTCCCCGAGTACCACACCTCGGCCGACGATCTCAGCTTCGTCTCACCCGCCGCTCTCGCCGAGTCGCTCGACACCATCCTGGCCATCGTCGAGGCGCTCGAGGGCAACCAGCGCTACCTGAATCTGAGCCCAAAGGGAGAGCCGCAGCTCGGCAAGCGTGGTCTCTATCGTTCCATGGGCGGGTTCGCCCAGGGCGGGGTGGACGAGCTGTCCCTGCTCTGGGTCTTGAACCTGTCGGATGGTGAGCACTCCTTGCTCGACATCGCGCGACGCTCCGGGCGAGACCTCGGGGCCATTCGCCGCGCCGCAGACCTGCTGGAGGCCTCCGGCTTGCTGAAGGAGCTCACGACATGACGCACGGGACAAAGGAGGGTCGATCGTGAAGGTCGTTCTCTTTTGTGGAGGATTGGGCACACGGCTACGGGAGTACTCCGACACCATCCCCAAGCCCATGGTCAACATCGGCCCCCGGCCCATCATCTGGCACGTGATGAAGTACTACGCCCATTTCGGGCACACCGACTTCATCCTCTGCCTCGGCTACCGGGGCGACATGATCAAGAACTACTTTCTCAACTACGACGAGTGTCTCTCCAACGACTTCGTGCTATCCAAGGGTGGGAAGGAAGTGCGGGTCTACGGGCGAGACATCGCGGACTGGACGATCACCTTCGCCGACACCGGACAGCAGTCCAACATCGGCCAGCGCCTCAAGGCGGTCGAGCGCTATCTCGACGGCGAGGAGGTATTCCTCGCCAACTACACCGACGGCCTCTCCGACCTCCGGCTGGACTCGTACCTCGACGAGTTCCTGCGCCAGGGGAAGGTGGGCGGCTTCGTCTGCGTGCGACCGAACTACAGCTTCCACCTCGTGGCGCTCTCCGCGCAAGGCGCGGTCCAGAACATCCAGCCGATCGCCTCGTCGGGGCTGTGGATCAACGGCGGGTTCTTCGCTTTCCGCCGCGAGATCTTCGACTACATGCGGGAAGGTGAGGAGCTGGTGCACGAGCCCTTCCACCGCCTCATGGCGGCCGACCAGCTCATGGCCTACCGCCACGAGGGCTTCTGGGCCTGCATGGATACCCTGAAGGACAAGCAGCTGTTCGACGACATGCACGCCCGCGGGCAGCGGCCCTGGGAAGTGTGGAACCCCACCGGCTCCACCGTGCCCGGGGTTCCGGTGCCGCTGCACCGCAACGGCGCCGGGTCCTGGTCAGCCGAGCGCCGGGTGGCCGAGGCCGCGGGCTGAGCGGAAGCCTTCGTGCTCTCGATCGGGCTCGACTGGACGAAACCGCGGCTCGGGCACGTGCTGTGCCTGGGCGCGCACTGCGACGACATCGAGATCGGCTGCGGCGGGACCATGGCCAAGCTCGCAGACGAGCATCCGGGCCTCACCGTCACCTGGGTGGTGTGGAGCTCCAACCCCACCCGAGCCGAGGAGGCCCGTGCGAGCGCGGAGGCGGTGCTGGCCGGCGTCAAGTCGAAAGAGATCGTCATCAACGGCTTCCCGGACGGCTTCCTGCCCTACCACGGGGCGCAGGTGAAGGAGGCGTTCGAGGAGCTGAAGCAGAGGAGCACGGCGCCGGACCTCATCTTCACCCACTACCGAGCCGACCTCCACCAGGACCATCGGCTCGTGTCCGAGCTGACCTGGAACACCTTCCGGGACCATCTCATCCTCGAGTACGAGATCCCCAAGTTCGACGGCGATCTGGGCTCCCCGAACGTGTTCGTCCATCTCGATCGGGCGCTCTGCCGCCGCAAGATCGACAACCTCATGCGCAGCTTTCCGAGCCAGGCGAACCACCGCTGGTTCTCGGAGGAGACCTTCCAGGCGATCCTGCGGCTCCGAGGCATGGAATCGAATGCCCCGGAAGGCTACGCGGAAGGCTTCTACGGACGGAAGCTGGTCCTCGGCTGATCCGCCCGTGGGACGCAGGGACGGCATCCGGGCCATCGCGATCCTGAGCAACTACGGCAACCGCAACCTCGGCGACGAGGCGACGCTCGCCGCGATCCTGCAGCAGATTCGCGATCGGTGCGACGGGGTCCGGCTCTACGCGGTCTCGTTCGATCCGGAGGATACGGAGGCCCGGCACGGGGTGACCGCCCTCCCCGCCCAGCGGGAAACCAGGCGCCGGTCGGTCCCGCCGGCCGGGGGGCCCGGTGGTGCCCCGGCGGCGCGAGCGGTCCCGCCCACCGCGCTCGCCTGGATCACGAGCCGGCTGCGGAGCGTTCCCCCCATCCGCGCTGGCTGGAGGGTTCTCCGAGCGCTCTCGTCGCGCGCTCGCGGGGCCCTCGCCGAGAGCGCGTTCGTCCTCCGTACCGTTCGATCGCTGAAGGGGATCGACTGCCTGGTGGTGGGAGGCGGTGGCCAGCTCTCCGACGACTTCGGCGGCACCTGGGCGTTTCCGTATCTCGTCCTCAAGTGGTCCGTGATGGCTCGCCTGGCCGGCGCGCGGGTGCTCTTCGCGAGCGTGGGCGCGGGGCCCCTCGACTCGCGTCTGGCGCGTCTCTTCGTCACCGTGGCCTTGCGCCTCGCCGACCACCGCTCCTTCCGCGACGAGGGCTCTCGCAGGCTGATCGCCGGCCTCGGTGTCGCCGGCCCGGTGTACGCAGACCCCGCCTGGGTCCTCCGGGTCAAGGACAGCGGCATCGAGGCCCGACCTGGGCCGGCGCCGCTGGTCGTCGGTCTCAATCCCTTTCCGCATCAGGACGCGCGATACTGGCCGGGCGGGCAGCGCGTCCGCTACGAGGCGTACCTCGAGGCACTCGTCGGCTTCACCGAGTGGCTGCTCACGCGCGGCCATCCGGTGGTTCTCTTCCCGACCCAGCTCAAGGCCGATCCCCGCGTGATCGCCGATCTCAAGGCGGTGCTGACGGCCCGGAACCCGGCCCTGGCGAGCCAGGTGCTCGAGCGTGCCGTGGAGACCGTCGACGACCTGGTGGCGACCATCTCCTCGCTCGACATGGTCGTCAGCGGCCGTTTCCACGGCATCCTCCTCTCGTTCCTGCAGGGCAAGCCGGTGCTCGGCCTGTCGTACCAGAGCAAGATCGATGAGCTCATGCAGGAGACCGGGCAGGGGGCCTATCTGCTCCAGAGCGCCGATGTCGACGCGAGGTCGCTCGCCGAGCGCTTCGAGGCCCTCGAGGCAGCGCGCACCGGCATCGCGGTCCGGCTCGCCGAGGAGGCCGCCTCCCGCCGTCGAGCCCTCGAGTCGCAGTTCGATCTGCTGTTCGGCGCGACGCGATCGCGCCCAACCACCGTCATCACACCGGGAGCCAAAACCGCATGAAATTCACCGCGTCCCAGGCCCTGCAGTCGAGGTTCCACGCCGCCATCCCCGGCGGCAGCCACACCTATGCCAAGGGAGACGACCAGTACCCGGAGCACGCCGCTCCCTACATCGTGCGGGGCGCCGGCTGCCACGTCTGGGACGTGGACGGCAACGAGCTCATCGAGTACGGCATGGGGCTTCGCGCGGTGACCCTCGGCCACGCGTTCGGTCCCGTGGTCGAGGCGGCGCAGCGGCAGATGCTGCTCGGGACGAACTTCACCCGTCCCGCGACGATCGAGCTGGAATGCGCCGAGGAGCTGCTCGGCATCATCCACGGGGCCGAGATGGTGAAGTTCGCCAAGAACGGCTCCGACGCCACCACCGCGGCGGTGAGGCTCGCGCGCGCCTACACCGGCCGGGACATGGTGGCGATCTGCGCGGAGCATCCGTTCTTCTCCGTCGAGGACTGGTTCATCGGCTCCACGCCGATGTCCGCCGGCATCCCCGGTCCGGTGAAGGCCCTCACCGTGAAGTTCCACTACAACGACCCTGGTAGCCTGGAAGCGCTCTTCACGCAGTTCCCCGGCCGCATCGCCTGCGTGATGCTGGAACCAGCCACGGCCGCCGAGCCGGTCAACGGCTTCCTTCAGGCGGTGCAGCGCCTGTGCGCGGCCCACGGCGCCCTGTTCGTGCTGGACGAGATGATCACCGGCTTCCGCTGGCACCTGGGCGGCGGCCAGGCGTACTACGGCGTCGTGCCCGACCTCGCATCCTTCGGGAAGGCGATGGGCAACGGGTTCTCGATCTCGGCTCTGGTCGGCAAGCGGGAGATCATGCAGCGCGGGGGCCTGCGGCACGACAAGGACCGGGTGTTCCTGCTCTCGACCACCCACGGCGCGGAGACCCATAGCCTGGCCGCGGCCATCGAGGTCATCCGGGTGTACCAGCGCGAGAAGGTCGTCGACTACCTCTGGCACCAGGGCCAGCGGCTGCGCGACGGGCTCGAGCAGGCGGCCGCGAGCGCGGGCCTGGGCGAGCACTTCCAGGTGTTCGGGCGTCCCTGCAACCTGGTCTATGCCGCGCGGGACGAGAACAAGCAGCCCTCGCAGGCCTACCGCACCCTGTTCCTCCAGGAGATGCTCAAGCGGGGCTTCATCACTCCCTCCTTCGTGGTGAGCTTCTCGCACTCTGATCGCGACATCGATCGGACGGTGGAGGCCGCGAGCGAGGCGTTCGCGGTCTACCGGCGTGCCCTCGCGGAGGGGATCGACAAGTACCTCGTCGGCCGGCCGGTCAAGCCGGTGATGCGCCCGCGCAACTAGGGGCGGGAATATCGGCGATGGGCATGGTGCGCGAGGATCCGCAGCCGGCGCGCGTCAGCATCGGCATCCCGGTGTTCAATGGGGCGCCGTACCTGCGCGAGACGCTCGACTGCATCGTCGGCCAGACGTGGCGCGACAGCGAGATCATCATCTCCGACAATGCCTCCACCGACGAGACCCCCGAGATCTGCCGAGCCTACGCGGCCGCCGACCCTCGCATCCGGTATCATCGCGCCGACACGAACGGCGGATCGGCGTGGAACTTCAATCAGGTCATCAGACTCTCGACCGGGACGTACTTCAAGCTCGCCAACGCCGACGACCTGTGCGACCCCACCCTGGTCGAGCGATGCGTGCGGGTCCTGGACGCCCGCCCCGACGTCGTGGCGTGCTTCGGACGCACGCGGCTCATCGACGAGCAGGGGAGCCCGATCGCGGATTGTGACGACGATCTCCACATCCAGGATGCAGACCCGGGCGACCGCTTCCTGACCGTGCTCCGTCGGCTTGGGCTCGTCAACATGATGCAGGGGCTGGTCCGCCGGGACGCCCTCATGCGGACCGGGTTGATGGAGAGCTATCTGGGGTCCGACATGGTGCTGGTCGCGGAGCTGGCCCTGCACGGCCGCTTCCATCAGCTGGATGAGTGCCTCTTCTACCGGCGGATGCACCGCCAGGCCTTCAGCGGGCTGGGCTCGCTGGACGAGAAGGTGGCCTACATGGTCCCCAGCCAGAAGGGCCGGGCCGAGCTCTACTACTGGCGACACTACGTCGGCTACCTCCGGGCGATCCGGCGAGGGCCGCTCAGCCTGCGTCAGAAGGCAACTCTGCTGGCCCGGGTGGCCCGGCGGGCGGTCGGTGCTCGCGAGGCGCTGATCGACGAGATCCAGAGCGAAATGCGGTCGAGGCTCGGGCGCGCCGCTCAGGCGAAGTAGACGGTCGCGAGCCAGAGCCCCCCGACGAGCCAGACCGCGATCGCCACCATCCTCAGCCGGGAACGGTACCCGGCCGGGCACAGCGCGGCGAAGAACACCTCCTGGAGCCCGAGCACCGCGAGCAGCACGTAGATCACGCGCAATCGGTAGTAGCCCAGGTCCCGGAAGCGCGGATACTTGGCGACGGCGTTCTCGTAAGCGGCCCGGATCCTCGCCCTGGCGGGTCCGACATCGATGGACGCGCGCAGGGCGGTCGTGGCCAACGCGATGCCGCCCGCGCTCACCCGCACCTGCTGCGCGCTGCGAGCCACCACGACCGAGGCCCCCTGACCCGGAACGTCGACCGACCAGTCCTCGTCGCCGGCGAACCGCGCCGAGATCGGTCGGTCCGAGCACCGGTCGGCAACGCCCGTCTCCTGCAGACACCACACCGTGATCGCCCATGCATCCCGGGCCGGCTGATCCACGAGCACGCTGTGCGCGGCCTGGGGCCGCCCGCGCACCACCTGCCAGCCCGCGAACGGGTCCTGACTCCCGCGCCGCTCGCGAACGATCGTGTCGGGCGACGAGGCCAGGCGCAGCGTCATGCGCGCGTCTCCCCCGTTCGGCTCGAGCCGGTACGCGGCGCCCGGCACGACACTGCGGACGGTGAGGTCCGCGGCCGCCGTCCACTGCACGCGGGCGGTGGCCTCGGCGACCCCGGAGGCGTGATCGGCGACGATCCAGAGGTCCGGCTCGGCGTGCACGATCTGTCGCCGCGCGACGTAGCCACCGGCGCGCCGTTCGAGATCCAGCGCGGCGACGCTCTCCGACCATCCGGATCCGAGGAGGCGGGTGGACCGCTCGCTCATGGGGGACTCCCCGACCAGATGGGGCGCGTTCGACCCGCCCCAGGATTCCGATCGCGACCGGCCGGGGACGCCGTAGGGCCAGTAGCCGACGCTGGTGACCCACGTGCGGCCGGCGCCCCACAGGAGCACGCTCATCTCGTCGGCGTGCTTGTGTCCGTGCCCCGGGAAATACGACCACGTGATGGCGGTCTGCCTCGGATGGCGCGCTTCCGGTCGGCTGCCGAGGCCGCTCCACCAGATCGCGTAGCCGGCCACCGGATACAGGCCCTCCGGCTCGGCCAGCGGCCAGCGGTCGCGATACGCGAGCGGCCCGCTGCGCCCGTCGGGCAGCACCCGGGTGGTGAGGGGGCCGGCCAATGACGAGTCGTCGGTCGGGTCGCCGGTGGTGTCCCCGATCCCGGGAAGGCTACCGTCCGGCCGCCGCAACCGCGCGTAAAAGTCGAGCGCCCGATGATACTTCTCGATCCATGCCTGCGGGGCCGTCATCCCCATCAGGGTGAGAGAACGGAGGGCCATGCCCAGCAGCTCCACGCCGGCGCGATGGTAGCCCGCCGAATGCTCGAGCACGACGCCCTCGTCGTCGATGTAGAATCCCATCTGATCGCTCAGGCGCTCGAACGCCAGCCCCCGGAACGCTCGCGCCTGTGGCAGCCCCGAAAAAGCCAGGGCCAGGTGCCAGAGAGCCAGGTTCTGCATGACCCCGTGGTTCGTGGTGGCCGTGAAGTGCGCGGGCCGGGCCAGCAACGCGCCGCTCCGCGCCGCGAAGGCCAGCACCGTGCGTCCGACCGCGGGATCGTACGCGGGGTGGCCCCGGTAGGCGAGCCAGAAGGCGGCGAGGACCGGGATGCGCGCGGCCACCGCGTGGTCGTTCCAGAGGAATCCTCGAGGCTGCCAGGCGCGCCGCTCGTAGTCGGCCCAGCCCACGATCATGTCGCGGGCCGCGAACAGGTAGCGGTCGTCCCGGGTTTCCGTGTACGCCCGGAGCAGCAGCTGCGGCAGGGCGAACGCAGCGAGCGTCAGCTGCCCCTCCTCGTCGTCCTTGTCGAGATCGTCGGGAGAGAACGGGAGGGTCACGCGCAGTCGGGGTAGACCCGGCACGTCGACGTCTCCCGCCAGCAGCCTCGTCGCGGCGGGTACCGGATCCGGCAGCGCGAACACCGGCTGCACCACTCCGTACCCGGGCGCGAACCCGGCCAGCTCCCGCAACAGGGCGTCGTCGGGCGTGCGCCGCGCCTCCTCCACCATCGCGGGGGTGATGGTCGGCGTGCTCACGTAGTAGTGGGCCAGCTGCGGGGCCCAGACCGCGACCATGACCGCCAACCCGGCCAGCCAGGACAGCACCGCGGCCACGCGAGACCGGCGCTAGCGGGCCGCGCCCGCGTGCTTGTAGAGGAAGACGGTGGGCCGCCGGGCGTTGTACGTCAGCACCATGACCACCCCGTGGGTGCTGATCGGAATGGCAATGGAGCAGCTCACCGGCCCGTACTGGCCGACGTCGAAGAAGGGCGGCCGCTGAGTCTGGACCTGCCACCGATCGGTCAGCGCGTCGTACACGTGAAAGCTCGCGTCCTCGCCGAAGAGCAGGAACTTCCCGCTCGCGGGGTCCGCGGTGAAGATGGCGTGGCCGCCGCTGTCGAGCGGGACCGGCGAGTCGGCGCCCCGCTTGATGTTGCCCTTCGCGTCCATGACGTAGATGGTGTTGACCCCGCTGCCGCCGCCGAACACCATGACCTTGTCGACCGGGCTGTACTCGGCGGTGGCGTGGTACGGTCCCGTCTTCACGGTCGTCATGGGCGAGGACCACATCCGCCAGCTGAAACTGTAGAAGGCGATCTCGTTGCGGCCCACGAAGAGGATCCCGTTCCGGTCCGGAAAGTACTCGATGGCCCCGCAGCAGTTGTACTCCACGTTCGGGATGCGGGTCTGGCGGCTCCAGGTCCGGGTGGGGATGTTGTAGCGCCAGATGTCGGGCCGGTCGTAGGGGCGGAAGAAGAAGTCGCCGGTCCGGGGATTGATGGTGTTGTGGTCGTAACCGTGGGTGGACAGCATCTCCTGCGGCTGGGGGTCCGGCTCCTGCCGCCAGGTATTGGTGGCCTCGTCGTACGTGATGAACTTCCCGAGCCCGTCGTGCGGGCCCCCGATGAACAGCACCTGGCGCGACGTGGGGTCCCAGACCCCGCTGTTCTGGTACTCGAGGACGTTGTAGACCATCGTGGGCCGGGGCACCTGGAGGAGGTCCGGCGTGAGCCCCTTGGTCTCGAGCTCGGCCCAGGTACCGGGCGCCATGGAGGCAGCCAGGTCGCCGAGGGCCGAGGCCGCCGCCGGCGCGATCCCGGCGGCGAGCCCGGGCAGCCCGACAACCGCCAGGGCGGTGAGGAGTCGCAGCGCCACGGCCAGGCGCGAACGCTTCATCGCGAGCGCGCGGCCGGGAGCGGCCCGATGGGAGCGTTGCGCGCGAGCACGAGCTGGTCGAGCCAGAGCGACCCGTCCCGGCAGCCCCCGTAGAGACCGCCCTTGTACACGTTCAGCCACACCTGCCTCACGTGGAGGTTGTGGTGGCCGGGCAGCCGGAAGATCATGTTCGTCTTCTGGTATGCGAGGTGGCCGTCCACCCACCCGCGGATGATGCCATCGGCCTTGCCGGGGGTGTTCATCTTGATGAACTGCTCGAGCGCGTACCAGCGGCCGCGGGCGAGCACGCCGGCGTTCCGCCCGACCGGACAGAAGAGATTGGTCGGGTCGGTCGCGCAGGAGCCGCCTTTCCCGAATGTCTGGCCCCACGGATCGCTGTCCCAGATGGCGGGGTTGCCGGTGAAGCCCTCCTGACCCGGAAAGTAGACATAGCCGCCGTAGCGAGTGACCGCGCCGGGCACCGTCTCGCAGATCTTGTTGCCGGTGCTGCCGCTGTAGCAGTCCCGGAAGTACGCCCGGTGGGACCAGCAGTCGATGCCGTCTCCGGGCTCTCCGCCGTAACCGCATTGCCCGGCCTCGTCGCCGTCGTTCCGGATGTCGGCCAGACCCGGGAACTTTCCCCCCGCGTCCTCCAGCACCGCCTTGCCGCCCACCTCGCGGCAGTTCTCGCTGTCCCAGGTGGGCCCGAGCTTCATGTAGTAGCGCAGGTAGAGCTGCTCCGGCTCGAGCCCCGCGTTCTTCAGCGGCCAGTAGAGATTGAGGCCGGTGGTCTCGAACTGCTTCATGTCGACCCGCAGACACTTGCCGGAGACGCAGCCCTCGGTGTCCACATGCGCGTACTCGAGCTCCTCCGGGCGGGCGGGCAGGGGCCGGATGAGCCGGCCAGCACGCAGGTAGCCCTGGCGCCACCAGTCGGGCGACTCCCAGGGCTCGCAGAACACGACGTCGGTCCGGCCGGCCAGCCCGGACTCCGCCGAGCAATCGCCCAGCGGGAGCCGCACCGCGGGGCCGCCCGGCGCCGCGGTCAGCACCGCGGACAGCAGCAGCGCGAGACCGAGGCAGATCCTCGCGAACATCGAGCTCAAGCGGTCCGGGATCGGGGCACCAGGGGGACCCGCCTTCCGCTCCAGCGGGAGACTCGAACGAACCGGGCCGCCTCGTGGAACGACTTCGGCCTCGCATGCCATGTCAGCCGCAGGCCGGCGCCCTGGAACACGTGGACCACGTCGATCACGTCGGCCCGCGGGATGCCGGTCCGGGCCAGGTTGCTCAGCATGGTCTCGAGAGCCTCCTCCCTGTGCTGGTAGGCGACGACCCATCGCTTGCCCGCGCGCTGCCCGCCCAGGATCTCGGCGATGTGGGTCAGGCGTCGGAGCGATCGGCCCCGGTGGCTGGGCAGCGTCCACGCCTCGTGGCCGTAGACGGCCCGGGGCCCGATCTCCAGCCGGAACTCGGGCAGGTTCTCCAGCGTGATCGACCGGGCGAAGTCGAGCCACACGTACGACACCACCCGGCCCGCGTCCTCCGCCACCAGCAGCTGCTGTCCGTCGGCCATCCAGGCCCGGTAGGTGTCGCAGCTATCGTAGAGAACCTCGCCTTCGAGCGCGTCGAGATCCGCCGCGGTCCCATCTCGTAGCCGGAACTCGGACGCGGCCACCAGCTGCTTGGCCTGGTCCGGCACGTCCGTGTGCCACGCCACCACGCAATAGGAAAGGTGCGTGAAGGGAAGCCGCGCGGTCAGCCGCTCCATCCGCTCCTTGCCGAGCACCACCTCCAGCAGCCGCCGCGCCCTCCGCCGCACGCCGCCCTTCACCGCATCCTCCGCAACCCGTCCGCGATCCGCATCAAGGGACCGCGTCGCATGATACTCACGTTGACGGTGCGCCACTCGAGCTCGCACCAGGGGCGCATGTACTCCGCGAACCCGCACAGAAAGTCGCCCGATTCGTAGCCACAGGACATGTAGTCCCTCAAGAGGATGGAAGAGATATAGTTGCCGGGCGACCAGTCGCGCTCCGCCTCTTCGTAGGCGCCGTGATGGAAGTATACGCGCCGGCCGAACGCGTAGGTGATGTCCCCCGCGATCTCGCGGTCGCCCTCAGTCAGGATCCGGATCGCCACTCTCTTCCGACGCGCCAGCCGCAACAGCACCTCACGGTAGAAGGCGGCGTGCCGCGCGTCCTTCGACACTCCGACCTTTCCGGCCTTCCAGCTGCGTCCCTCGATGCCGATGTAGGACGCGAACCCGTCGAGGATCCGAGCCGGGTCGTCGTACAGCCGGATATGCAGGTTCGGCCGCTCGCGCTCCACCTTGCGATTGCGCTTGCGCAACCGAGCGTGCTTTCCCATGAACTCGTCCCAGCGGGGACGCAGGTCCATGCCGATCCCGAGGTTGCCCGGGCTCGTGCGGAGCAGGGGCCCCGGCCCCGCGAAGGCGGCTTCGACCGGGGGCACCAGCTCCACGGGTAGCTCCGGCATCCTGAGAACGCTCCATCGGATACGCGACGTGGCCAGCGCCTGCTGAAGGGCGGCCCAGAACTCGGCCTCGCGGCCCCGGCGGATGACGGGCGCGGGCCGGTCGATCTCGTACGAGCACAGGTATTCCAGGGTGACCCAGCGCGCCCACGAGCCGCGGTCCCGATAGCTCCGGAAGGGCGCGATGCCGACGAGCGCGCCGCTCTCGTCCCGGACGCTCACCACCATCGGGCGAGAGTCCGCCGAGTGGAAGGTCTTCCAGCCGGCGTACTGGTAGTCGAACGACATGAAGATCGACGGGTGCACCGAGTCCGGGAGGAGGGCTTCCCACTCCTCCTCCAAACTCAGCAGCGCGTCCTCGTCGGTTGCGAGCTCGATGCGCATGGTCGGATCACCCAGCCCATGAGATAAGATCGAGGCGGTGAGCACCCACGGCGGTTCCTTCGCCATACCTCCCCAGCAGGTCCTCTCCCGCGAATTCCTCCGCTGGTCCCGTCGCGGTGCCGCGGTCCACGGCGGCCGCTCCTATACGTTTCTCCTGGCGCGAACCGCCATCTACCACGCGCTCCACGCCCTCGGCATCGGTCCGCGCGATCACGTCCTTCTGCCCGCCTACCTCTGTGACGCCGCGGTCCAGCCGGTGTCCGCTCTCGGCGCCACGGTCGATTTCTACGAGGTGGGCGAGGACTGCCGCGCAGACCTCGACGCGCTCCGGGCCGGCATCACGTCCGCGACGCGCGCGGTGATGTGCGTCCACTACTTCGGCTTCCCCCAGCCGCTCGAGCCGCTGCGGGAGCTCTGCGATCGGCACGGCCTGGTGCTGATCGAGGATTGCGCGCACGTGCTCCCGCCCGCCGCGGGCGATCCGATCATCGGGCGTGTCGGTGACCTCGCCGTCTACAGCTGGCGCAAGCTGCTCCCGGTCGAGGACGGCGCGACGCTGGTCGTGAACGGTGCCCGGCCCGAGATCACGGTGCGGCTGACGCCCGAGAGCCCGCTCCGGACACTCCGGATGGCGAAGGACATGTGCGATCGCGCGATGGCCCGCTCCGGCGCGACCGGCCCGGAGACGGTGTACCGGTGGCTCCGACGCCTCAAAGGTCTGCGCGGGCGCGGCGCCGTGCCGCCCTCCGCGAGCGAGGAGCCCGCTCCGGACTCGCTCTTCGAGCAGCGCTGGCTCGACATGCCGATGGGACGACCCGCCCGATGGGTGCTCGCCCACGCGGACATCGATGGCATCCGACGTCGTCGCCGGGACCACTACCGCGTCCTGCTGGAGCGCACCGCCGGCCTGGAGGGGGTGCGGCCAGTCTTCCCGGTGCTCCCGGAGGGCGTGTGCCCGTGGGTCTTTCCCGTGCTCTTCCAGGGGCACCCGCGCGCCCACCTGGCGCTCCGTCGCCGGGGCGTCCCCGCGACGGCCTGGGACGGCGTTCGTCCGACCGGGATCGAGCGCACCGCGTTCCCACGCGCCGACTTCCTCTACGACAACCTCGTGCAGGTGCCGGTGCACCAGAGCCTCGACCCGGCGGACCTCGACACCATCGCGGAGGCGATCCGGGCGGTCGCCCGTGAGGGGCCGACCGGCTAGGCGAGGACCGCCCGCGTGCGTCCGATCCATCACCGCCCGGCCAGGCCCATCGAGCATCGCGCCTACTTGCTCGACCCGACTTCGGCGACCTGCGACAGGCAGACCGCCAGGTCGCCGGCCTGGCAATGCCGCGCGTAGCGCGCGGCCCGGACCGGATCCGGAGCCGGATGGCGGCCGGTGCGAAGCGAATCGAGGAAGCCGGGCAGAGCCCGATAGATCGCCTCCTCGTCCGCCAGGTCCACGATGCTGGCCCCCCCGCACTCCGCGAGCAGCGCTGCGGTGTCCCCGGCCGCGGACGTCAGCGCCAGGATCGGCTTGCCGAGCCGCAGGTACTCGTACGCCTTCGCGGGGATCTGGTGGTTGCAGGTCTCGCCCTGGAGCAGCAGCAGCGCGCTGGCGCGGAGGCAGTCCTCGAGGCTCTCGTGGTAGGGCAGGGCGGGAAGCACGTGCACCACGTCGTCGATCCCGAGCTGCCGCGTGAGGCGGGTGCAGTAGGCGTCCGAGCCCGACCCGCGCAGCTCCACGCGCAGGGTGTCCCGGCTCACACGCCCCTCGCGCCGCAGGCGGGCGAGGGCGTGAAAGAAGGGGCGCGGGTCGCGCTCCTGCTCGTAGATCACCCCCGCGTGCACCAGGCGAAGGAGGGTTGCGGTGGCGGAAACCGGGGGCAGGAGCCGGATGAAGTCCGCCTCGTCGTAGCCGTTGGAGATGACCACGCCGCGTGAGGGATCCAGGTCGGGATAGCGCTCCAGGTACATCCTCCTCGTGGAGGGGGCGGTGAAGACCAGTCGCGCGGCCGCGCGCACCGTCCGGCGCTCGATCCACTGGAAGACCCGCCGCGTCGAGGGGTCCGAGGGGTAGCCCTCCTCGGTCATGGAGTCTCTAAAGTCCGCGATCCACGGCAACCCCGTGAGCCGGTGGAGCGTGAGGCCGATCAGATGGGCGGTGGCGATGGGATACGTGGACCAGATGACCGAGGGGCGGTACCGCCGGATCAGCCGCAGCCCGCGGGGTACCGCGCCGAGCCACCAGCTCACCCACGCGTCCGGCAGGGCGGTCGCGCGCAGGCTCGACCCCCGCACCGCGAGGTGCCGTCGAGAGTCGAGGGCGAAGGCGCGGCAGACGCTCACCGCGGACGGGATCTCGGCCAGCTGGTGGCTCGCGCTCTGCGCGTAGGCGCGCGGGTGCGCGGTCAGCACCACCGGCTGCCAGGCGTGGTCGAGAAGGTATCGCGAGAACTTGAGAGTCCGGTGCACGCCGCTGCTGCCCACGCACGGCGGGTAGTGGAAGGCGACCATGAGCACCCGGCGGCTCACGCCTGGCCTTCTCCTGTCGCGTCGGCGCCGGCGGCGCGACCGCGCAGCCGCCCGGCGATGGTCTTGACGACCCGGCGCGCACCGGCCACCGCGGCGGACCGATAGAAGTTCAGGTGGTGCAGGGTGCGGACCTCGTCCGTCCACCGAGCCTGCCACTGCTTGAAGGGCCCGTAATACTCCTCTACCTTGATGCAGCCCTCCGCGAACACCGCCCGCAGCATATCCTCCTCGAGGAGGTGGCCGGGCGAGAGTCCCGGGACCGCTTCGTCGTACGTGATCTTGAGCACGATCAGCATCGTGTCGCGCTGGACGGACAGATTCGCGGCGATGGTGCGCCCGTCCAGACGAAGCCGATAGATCACGCCCTCGCCACGCCCGCAGAAGTACTCGAGCGCCTCCCGGTAGAACTGCTCCTGCCGATTTCCGGGCGCGATCGCGGTGCCGCGCTCGCCCTTCCAGCCGGCCCCCTCCAGCGTGGCGTACTCCCGCACCGCGGCCGCGACCTCCCCGGGCTCTCGTGTCACCTCGAGCGCGAGGGTCGCGCCGCGCTCCTGCACTCGCCGCCGCTGCCGGGCCAGGTCGCGGGCCCAGCGCCGGTCGCGGGCGCCCCAGTACTCCTCGAACGACCCGCTCAGGGTCAGCCGGGCGGTGCGGATGTAGTCGAGCACCTCGACGGTAGGTCCGGCGGCGACATCGCCGAAGCAGGTGAAGTCGGGATCCTGCTGGAGCACCGACAGACCCACGCCGAAGCCGGGGAGCGAGCGGATCAGGGCGTGGACCTGGCCACGGACGTCCTCGCGAGAGCCCAGGAGGACCAACCCGAGCGGCGCCTGCGACGGCTGGAACGTCTGCCAGAGGCCGCCGCGCCCCCGCTCCACCAGCGCGAGGCCGGGGCGGGCTCGGTCCCCGGACACCGCCAGACGCACGCCCGGGTGCCCGAAGTGGCGCAGCAGCAGGTTCACGAACCCACCATCGAGCAGGATGTGGTTGCCGTTGGCGCGGTTCAGCGCGTCCCAGGCGGCCCGATGCTGCGCGAAGGCCTCCGCGGCTGGATAGAGCGTCCAGCTCATCGCAGAAGGCCTCCCAAAGACCCGCTCGCCCCGCCCGCGTCGCGTGGACGAGCCAGCTCGGCCCTGCCGTCGGCGACCAGGACCTCGGCCGGCACCGGGTGGCCGAGGAACATCACCGGGCTCGCGGTCAGACCGTACGCGCCGGACTGGAAGATCACCACCAGGTCCCCGATGCGCGCGGCCGGCAGCGCCACGTCGCGGCCGAGGGTATCGAGCGGCGTGCAGAGCGGGCCGACCACGTCGGCCACGCCGGCCGGCTCCTCGTCCAGACGGCCGGCGAGGGCAATCGGATAGTTCCGCTTGATGACCTGACCCAGGTTGCCCGACGCGGCGAGGTGATGGTTCATTCCCCCGTCGGTGATCAGAAAGGTCTTGCCGCGCGACACCTTGATGTCGGTGATCCGCGTGACGAAGATGCCCGCCTCCCCGACCAGATAGCGGCCCGGCTCGACCACGAACCGAGTCCCGTGCAGGAGCGGATCGCCTTCCGCATCGGCGAAGAGCGCGCGGAGCTCCTCGCGGAGCTTGCCCATGTCGAGCTCGGTCTCGTTGCCGAAGTACGGAACGCCGAAGCCGCCGCCGAAATCGAGCGTGTCCACCGGCCGGCCCCGCCGCGCCGCCACCTGCCGGACGAGACGCAAGCCGTGACGGTACTGCGCGATCACGACCGTGTGGTCCAGGATCTGGGTGCCGGCAAACAGATGAATCCCGCGCAGATCGAGCGCCGGATCGGCGTCCATGATGCCCAGCACCTCGTCGAGCCGTTCCTCGTCCACCCCGAACGGCGATGGCTTGCCGCCCATGCGCATCGCCCCGCCCTGCGCCTCGGCGCCCGGGTTCACGCGCAGGGCCACCGCCGCGCGGCCGCCGCGCCGGCGCGCGATGGCGCCGATTCGCCCTGCCTCGGTGAGCGACTCCACGTGGATCTCGCCCACGCCGCGGGCCACCGCCTCCTCGAGCTCGGCCTCCGTCTTGCCCGGGCCGGCGTAGAAGACGCGCTGCGCCGGACATCCGGCCGCCAACGCGATACCCAGCTCGCCTCCGGAGGCGACCTCCAGCCCGCATCCCCGGCCCAGGAAATGGCGAACGACCGCCGGGTTGGGGTTCGCCTTGACCGAGTACCAGACCGAGAAGCCGGTCGGCAGGGCCGCGCGCAGCCGCGAGAGCTGACGGTCCATGGTCGCGGTGTCGTAGACGTACAGCGGCGTGCCGTGGCGCTCAACCAGCTCACTCACCGGCAGGCCACCGACCAGCAGCTCGCGCCCGGAGCCGGGATGGTTGCGCTCGATCAGGCTCGTAACGAGGCTCACCGCGTTGGCCCCTAGAGGCCCTCGCGCCGGCGGAGGGCGGGGTAGTCCACCTTCCCGGTCGGCGTCTTGGGCAGGTCGTCCAGCACCTCGATGCTCTTGGGCACCATGTGGCGCGGCATGTTGGCGGCGCAGAACTGACGAAGCTCATCCGCTTCGATCGATTCCCCGTCCCGGGCCACCACGAACGCCTTGATCGACTGACCGAGCACCTCGTCGGGAACGCCGATGACCGCGGCCCCCTTGAGCCGCCCGGTGCGGAAGAGCACCTCCTCCACCTCGGTCGGGCTGATTCGGAAGCCGGATGATTTGATCATCGTGTCCCGCCGGCCGACGAAGTAGAGATAGCCCTCCTCGTCCATCTTCACGTAGTCTCCCGAGTAGCACACCACGTCGGCGACCTCGGGGGGCAGCAGCGGATTCGGTCGCAGCACCTTCGCGGTCAGGTCCGGATGCCCCCAGTACCCGAGAGACACGGTGGGGCCGCGGTGGACGAGCTCTCCGACCTCGCCCGGTGCGCAGAGGCGACCGTGCTCGTTGATGACCAGGATCTCGGTATTCGGGATCGCCTTGCCGATCGACGTCGGGCGCCGGTCCAATTCCTCGGGCGGCAGGTAGGTCGAGCGGAACGCCTCGGTGAGTCCGTACATGAGGAAGATCCGCGTCGAGGTGAGGGTCTTCCGGAGCACGCTCAGCACGGGCTGGGGCATCGCCCCCCCGGTGTTCGTGATGTAGCGGAGGTCCGGCAGCGGCTGCTTCTGCAGGCCGGAGGTGGGCTGGGTCAGGAGGCTCCAGAAGGTGGGCACCCCGGCCAGGCCGGTCACGCGCTCCCGGATCAAAGTGCGGACCACGTCGCGGCCGAAGACGAAGTTGATCAGGATCAACGTCGCGCCCTGCTGGAACGCGGTCATGAGCTGGTTCATGCCCGCATCGAAGCTGAAGGGCAGGACGGCCAGGATCCGGTCCTTCTCCGTGATCTCGAGGTAGGACGAGACGATCGAGCTGCCGGCCATGACCTGGGCGTGACTCAGCATGACGCCCTTGGGCTTGCCGGTCGATCCGGAAGTGTAGAGGATGGCCGCCAGGTCCTTCTCGATTCCGCGGTCGCGCCAGCCCGGCGGCGGTGTGAGGGCGCACCAGGCCTCGAAGTCGTGAACGGTGACCGGGCTCGCCACGAGCCCCGAGCCACCGACCACCACGATGAACCCCAGGGACGGGACTTCCTTGAGGGCCGCCGCGAGGGACGCCAGCTTGTCCGGGGTGGTGATGAGCCCTTTCATGCCGCAGTCCCGCGCGATGAAGGCCACCTGATCCGGGAAGAGAAGACCGTTCACCGGCACGTAGACGCCGCCCGCCTGGGAGATCCCGAAGATGGAGAGCGCCTGCGCGATCGAAGCGTCCAGATAGATGCCGACGCGGTCTCCCCGCTCGATCCCCGCCCCCCGCAGGCCGGTGGCCAGCCCGGCTATCCGGCGCGCCACCTCCGCGTAGCACAGGCGCTCCTCCCCGTGGACGAGCGCTTCCTTGTCCGGATACCGGCGGGCGCTCGCCTGGAGCATGTGGTGGATCAGGAAATCCATGTCGTCTCAGTCCTCTCTCAGCGTGAGCTCACGCTGATGCGGTCCTGCACGAACGCGGTCAGCCGCCGGAGCGACTCGAAGTGTTCCGGCACGAGATCGTCATCCTCGATGGTGATGCCGAACTCTCTCTCGAGGTACGCCACGAGATCCAGCACCCCGAGCGAGTCCACGATGCCGTTCGCGAGCAGGTGCTCGTCCTCGGTGAGCGAATGGCTGCGCGCGGTCGGGAAGTGCTCCCGCAGGAATCCCCGGATCTTCTCCGTGATGGGGGCGAGCGTCATGGTGATTGGTCTCCTCGTTTCAGCTATCGCGGTCGCCGTGGCTGAGCAGCCAGAGGGCCGGATCGAGCAGCTCGGTCGCGCCGGCCGGTGCGGCCGACTCGATCATGACCGGTGCCGTTTCGCGGGGGCGGAAGCCCAGGCGGTGCAGCATGGGCACCCACGAGCCCGGCGGAGAGAGCCAGAGGGTCACGCTCGCGGTCCCACGCCGGCGCAGGCAGGACAGGGCACCGCGGAGCACGCCCTCGATGACACGCACGTCCGGAATGCCGAACAGGTCGACCACGGCGGCCGTGTCCCCGCGGGCATCGACGACGGCATAGCCCACCAGCCGTCCCTCGCGGCGGGCCACCAGGATCTCGTGCCGCCGTACCGGATTGTCCAGGTACCGCCAGTTCAGGTAATCCGCGTGGCGCCGGACCACCGCGCCGTACCCGGGAGAGGCGCCGCGGGCCAGCTCGGTGAACTCGGGGCCGCAAGGCCCCTCGTGTGGCCGGACCGTGATCGACCGCGGGGCGCGGGCGCCCCAGGCCAGCGCGAGGTCCACGGCCACCGACAGCGGCCATGCCAGCGCCGCGGAGCCCAGCCGCTTCTGCAGCAATCCGTACGAGCGCAGGAGCCGCGCACTGCGGGTGATCCGAAGACGGGGCGCGGCCCCGAGCCGGCGGTACACGGCTTCCATCGTGCGGCTGGGGAAGTCGTACCACAGGGTCGCTCCGTCGGCGCCGAGGTCCTCGATACACGCCCGCTGCAGCTGCAGGGCGGGTCCGAGGGTCCGGTGGCCCTCGCCGATGCAGAAGTCGGCGAGGACCCAGGCACGAAGATCCCGACGGCCGGCCGAGACCCAGCGGGGGAGGGCACCCGCAGTGCCGATCGCGTCGCCGGTGGCGCCGTCCACGGCGAGCCACAGGCGGCCCCGGCCGGCCGGGTTGGCGTGGTAGAGCCAGTCGTATCGGGCCCGGTCGTAGGCGGGGTTGACGTACCTGGCGAGGAGACCGACCACCACCTCCCGATCGGTCTCGACGTCGCCGTGACGGATCTTGACGGCCATCTTCACCCGCCTCAGCGGCCGGTCCCGACCGGCGGCGCGGTCGGTGTCTGGTCGAGGAACATCCGGTGCCACTGCTCCAGCATCATCAGCGCCCACAGCTGGGCGCCATGATTTCGTACTCGCTCCTGGTGGCGTGTCCACAGGCCGCGCACCACGTCGGGCTGGAAATATCCGCGCCCGAGTGCCCGGTCCGAGAGCAGCAGGTCGTGAGCCAGGGATCGCAGATCGCCCCGCAACCAGTCGGCGAGCGGGATCGAGAAGCCCTGCTTGGGCCGTCGGATGACGGAGGCCGGGGCCCGGCGCTCCGCGTGCCGCTTGAGGAGATACTTGGCGGTCCCGCGGTGAAACTTGAGGTCCGTCGGCAGGCTGGCCGCGAACTCGATCACGTGATGGTCCAGGAGCGGGGACCGCACCTCCAGCGAGCTCGCCATCGCCATCCGGTCCACCTTCACGAGGATGTCGTTGGCCAGCCAGGTCTTGAGGTCCACGTACAGGATCCGGTTGAGGTGGTCGAGGCCCCGCACCCGGTCGAAGTGACGGCGAAATCCTTCGAAGGCATCGTGCCCGCCCAGGCTCCGCCGGAAGCCGGGAGCGAGCAGCTCGTCCTTCTCGGCGGGCGTGAACCGGCTCATGTCCTGGAAGTACGCGGCCTCCGCATCGAGGCTCACGTTCCGCAGGAGATACTTCCAGCGGAGAGGGCGCGGCAGGCGGTCGGCCTTGGGCCACACAGAAGCCAGCGGGCTCAGCACGCCACGGCGAAGAATTCGGGGAATCCGGCGCCGCAGGCGGTCCTCGAGCAGGTTGAGCCCGTACCGCCACTCGTATCCCGCGAAGACCTCGTCGCCGCCGTCGCCGGAGAGCGCGACGGTGACCCTCTCACGCGCGGCGCGCGCCACGTAGTAGGTCGGCACCGCCGACGGATCGGCGAACGGCTCGTCCAGGTGCCACACCAGCGTGGGCAGGATCTCCAGGGCGTGGGGCGTCACCGTCATCTCCCGGTGGTCCGTCCCCAGGCTCTTGGCGACCACCCGGGCGTGGAAAGCCTCGTTGAAGGCCTTCTCCTGGAAGGTGACCGTGGTCGTCGCCACCGGCCGCTCGGAGGCCTTCGCCATGGCCGCCACCACCGCAGTGGAGTCGACCCCCCCACTCAAGAAGGCGCCGAGCGGCACATCGCTGATCAGCCGCAGCCGCACCGCCTCATCGAAGATTGCCTCGAACTCCTCGAGCCAGGCGCCTTCCGACCGCGCCCGGCCGCTCGAGTACGACACGTCCCAGTACTCGGTGACGTGCGCCCGCCCGGCCTCCCAGACGAGGTAGTGGGCCGGCGGCAGCTGTCGCACCGCCTGGTAGATCGTGCGTGGGGCGGGGACCGCGCCGAAGCTGAGGTACTCGTCCACCGCCTCCAGGCTGACGGCGCGCTTGACCGACGGGTCCGCGACGATGGCCTTCAGCTCCGACCCGAAGAGCAGCCGATCCCCATCGTGCGTGTAGTAGAGCGGCTTCTTCCCGACCCGATCCCGCGCCAGGAGCAGCCGCCGGTTCCGAAGGTCCCACGCCGCGAAGGCGAACATCCCGCGCAGCCGCGCGACGAAGCCGTCCCCGTACTCCTCCCACGCATGCAGGATGACCTCGGTGTCGGAAGCGGTGCCGAAGCGGTGGCCGCGGGCTTCGAGCTCGGCCCTCAGGCCGCGGAAATTGTAGATCTCCCCGTTGAAGACCACCGCGCGACTGCGGTCCTCGTTGAAGATCGGCTGGTCCCCGGTCGACAGGTCGATGATGCTGAGCCGCCGGTGCCCCAGGGCGGCCCCCTCGTCGAACAGGAATCCGTCGGCGTCCGGGCCCCGGTGCGTGAGCGTGGCGGTCATGCGGCGTACCAGCTCGCGATCCACCGGGTGCGCGCGGTCGGTGTAGACGACTCCGGCGATACCGCACATGGTCAGGCGCTCCTCGCCGGACGGCAGCCCAGGAGGTCCCGATAGAGCTCCGCATACGCGTCGCACATGCGATCGAGCCCGAAGCGCTCGGCGGCCCTGGTCCTCGCCGCCTTCCCGCGCACCGCGCGCATCTCGGAATCGTCGAGGTAGACGGCCAGCGCGGCCGCCAGGGCCGCCGGATCCTGGGGCGGGACAAGGGTGCCGACCACGCCGTCCTCGATGAGCTCGGGGCTCCCGCCGACCCGCGTGGCGATCACGGGCAGCCCGCTCGCCATCGCCTCCAGGATGGTGTTGGAGATCCCCTCGGCGATCGACGGCAGGACGAACACGTCCATGGCGGCCAGGACCGCCGGCACATCGGTCCGATCACCGAGCAGACGGACCCGGGGCGCCACGCCGAGCTCCTCGACGAGCTGGCCGAGAGCCCCCCGACAGGGGCCATCTCCGGCCAGCACGAGGTAGGCACCCGGGTGGTTCGAGGCCACCGCCGCGAAGGCGCGCACCAGCGCGGCCTGGTCCTTGACGGGATCCAGGCGGCCCACGGTGCCGATCACCACCGCGTCCGTCGCCAGGCCCAGGCGCAGGCGCGCCGGATGCCGCTCGAGGTGCCCGAAGCGCGAGAGATCCACCCCGTTCCGGATGGTGACCACCTTGTGGCTCGGGATCCCGACGAAGTCCACCAGCCAGTCGCGCAGATCATCGGAGACGGTCACGAACCGGCTCACGAGCGGGGCGAGCGTCCGTCGCGCGCCGTTGCGCCGCCGCGACCGCCCGAGCGGGTCCGCGGCCTCCCGGCCGTGCTCGCCGTGGACCACGAACGGCACCCCGGCCAGGCGCGCGGCGGGGATCGCATCGAAGGCAGCCCAGTTCCGGGAATGCATCAGGGCCGGCCGAAGCCGCCGAAGCGTGCGCACGAGGCGCACGAAGGCGGGCAGGTCGTGGCCGGGACGCTTGCCGATCGCGTACACCTCGACGCCGGGGCGCAACCGGTCGCGCATCGGTCCCTCTCCAGTCATGCAGACGATGACGTGCCGGAACGCGCCCGTCGTCGCATTGACCAGGTTGACGACGCCGTTCTCCAGACCGCCCACCGCGAGGGAGTGCATCGCGTGGGCGATCACCGGGCGTCCGTCGAGGGCGCGCAACCGGGCCGCGGTCATGGCTGGGTGGCGGCGACCGTTCGCAAGGTTCGTAGCCCCTGGGCGAGTCCCTCGATGCACGTGGTCCGGATGCTGCTGCCGGCGTCGGTCAGATACTGACGGTTGCCGGTGCAGTCGAGCAGCCGCTGGCGCACGTACATGATGTGCCGGTTCTCCAGCTCGAGCAGCGGGTCGGGAATCTTGGTCGTCGAGATGATCAGATCGTTGCTCTGGTACGCGGCCCGGAGGTACCGGTACGACGTCAGCAGCAGCTCCACCGCGTTCGCGGTCGGCTCGGGCTCCGTGGTGCTCGAAAGCATCGCGTAGCCGCGCTCCACGAGCGGCAAGGCACTCTTGATCTGGGTCGCGATCATCTTCGGGTCTTTCGTGTTCTTCGTCAGCGGGTCGTTCGACTGGGCTCCGGACCCGTTCGTCAGGACCAGGGCCAGCCCACAACCGACCAGCAGCCGCATCGCCACGAGACGTCCACGTTGCATGTGACTCTCCTATGCGACGGAGGTTCCGCGCAGATCTCGAGCCATGAGCTTGAGATCCGGAACCAGGGTCCGATCAAGCAAGAACAGTGCCACTGCGTACGCCGCAGCTCCTCCCAGGACACTCGCGACGACGACCTCGAGGTGGCCGCCCGAGAGCAGCCCGGCGTGCTGGATCAGAAGGACGATGGCCGACATCACCATGCAGGCCCCGGCGGGGGGCCAGAGCGTGCGCAGGAACGTCGCGAGGGGCACGTCGATCTCCCGCAAGGTCTGCACCAGCATGGTCAGTCGCAGCGGCAGGGTCGTCGTGAGCCGGGCCACCGCCACCCCGACGAGGCCGAAGAACGCGCCGACGAAGATGCCGCCCACCAGGCAGGCGAACGAGGCCACCGAGAGACCGAAGAGGAGCGTGGCGCGCCCCCGAGCCGTGAGCAGGGGGCTGCACGTGATGGTCGACAGCACCATGGTGCTCTGCAGGCACAGGATCTGGAACGGCACGATCATCGCGGACCAGCTGGGTGACAGGAGGAGCGGGATGAGATCCGGTGCCACCAGGGCGAGCCCGACCTGCGTGGGCAACGACAGCACGCAGACCACCTTGGTGATCTTCAGAAAGTGTGTGGCCAGGCTCTCCCGATCGCTCTGGAGCTTCGCGAACACCGGCAGGGAGATCTGGTTGATCACCGCGGTCGACAGGCGGTGCGGGGCCTCGGTGAGGCTCTCGGCCATGCTGTAGAGCCCGACCGCGGCGCTGCTCAGCATCCGGGCCATCACGAACGTGCCGAGCGACGTGGAGCCGGTGCCGACCAGGTGCGATCCTGCGATCTTGAGACCGAAGCCGAGCAGGCTCCGCAGTCCCTCCCGCTCGACCGCAAGTCCCGGCAACCAGCCGGAGAAGATCGTCATGAGCACGCAGATCACCAGCGCCCGGGCCAGGTGGCCGAGCACGAGGGCGGCCACCCCCCAGCCCATCCACGCAAACGTGAGGGCGACCAGCGCGGAGGCGGTGGTGCCGCAGGCCTCGGCCAGCGAGCGACGCCGCAGGTCGATCGCCTTGGTGAGCAGGCTGTACGGCACCATCGACAGCGAGTTCAGCAGGAACGTCAGCGACAGCATCCGGAGCGGCCAGGCGAGGTTCGGTTCTCCGTACACGGAGGCGATCGCGCCCGCGGCCAGGAAGGTGCCCGTGGTCAGCGCGAGGCTCGCGCTCGTGACCACCCAGAAGACGCTGTTGATCTGCTCGCGGGTCAGGGCCTGCCGCTGGATCAGGGCGGTGCCCAGCCCGAATTCCTGCAGCAGCTCCAGGAGCGCGAGGACGCTCAACGCCATCGCGAAGAGGCCGTAGTCCTGGGGCAGGAGCAGGCGGGCCAGCAGGAGCGTCACCAGCCACGAGACGGCCTGCCCCCAGAGCCGGGTCGCCCCGTACCACGCGGCCGACCGCATGGCGAGGGTCCGGATCGAAGAGCCGTTCGCCGACATCACGCGGCCCCCGCCGTCGCCATCGGCCGCTCTCCGCTCCCGACCACGAGCGTCTCGAAGCCACGGAGGATGCGCTCCCAGTCGTGGTTCGTCTCCACGCAGGCTCGCGCCGCCGCCGCGTATCGCTCCCGGCGCGCGGGGTCTTCGAGCAGCGACAGCGCCGCGCGCGCGAATGCCTCGGGCCCGTCGGCCACCAGGAGGTCCCGGTCCGCGGTCGCGTTGATCCCGTTGAACGCCTGCGGGCTCGCGACCACCGGCACCCGCATGGCCATCGCCTCGAGCACCTTGTTCTGCAAACCGCGCGCGATCCGCAGCGGGGCCATCGCGGCCACCGCCGACTCGAAGTACGGGCGGATGTCGTCCACACGCCCGGTCACGATCACGCGCCGCCCGTCGGCCAGGCGCCGGACCGCGGGGGCCGGATCCATGCCCACGATGTACAGCTCGGTGTCCGGCCGCTGCGCCCAGACCCGCGGCAGGATGCCGCTGACGAGATCCTGCACCGCCTCCACGTTCGGACGGTAGGACATGTTGCCGGTGAAGATCAGCCGGTTCGGGACGAGGGGCGCGGCCGACGGCCGCCGGGGCCGGAAGTACTCGCCGTCGACTCCGTTCGGAAAGACGTGGATCGGCCCGGGCACGTACTCCCGGAGCACCTCGCGCTCCCGGGGCGCCGTGACCGAGCACGCGTCGAACTGCTCGGCCAGCCGGCGCTCGAACCGCCGCACCTTGCTGGCCTCGAGCCGGAAGCCCAGGGAGAGGGGGAAGGGCGCGGACCGCCCGTACTCCAGCCACTTCTCGGAGTCGGCGTCGCCGAAATCCATGATCTTCCGGCACCCGCGATGGCCCGCCACGTACGGGCCCATCGCCGAGCAGTGCACGACGATCGCGTCGATCTCCCCGTGCGCCAGCACTCCCCGTACGGTTCGGGCCAGCGCGGCCGAGTAGAAGTAGCCGAAGGTGGCCGGGTAGGGTGTCGCGGTGTGCGCCGCGAACCGGAGCCAGCCCATCGCCGACCCGATGTGCGCGACGTGCAGCTCGTGGCAGTGCTCGGCGAGCGCTCGGCCCTCCGCCGCCTCCGCTCTCGTCCGGGCCACGGTCGCCACCGTCACCCGATGGCTCCGCGAGAGATGGCGGATCATGTTGAAGGGCCGGATCTTGCCTCCCCGCTTGGGCGGGTAGGGCAACCGGTGGCAGAGGAACAGGATGTTCATGCCTGCGTGAACGGACTCCCGAGCGCGCCGTAGTGCAGGCCGGGTACCCCGCTGAACTGGGCGGCGCTCAGGAGGCTCCAGCTGTCGAACACCAGGCCGGGCCGCCGCAGCCGTGCCGCCAGCGCCGGGAGGCCCGCCTCGGCATATCCCGGATGGTTGTTCATGATCACCACCGCGTCCGCCCCGGTGAACCCCTCCTCGAGGGCACAGGCGCGCGCGCCCAGATCGGCGATGACCTTCTCCGGAGTCACGAAGTCGTGTCCCCACACCTCCACGCCGACCGCCTGAAGCCGGCGCATCAGCGGCACCGCCGCCGACCCCCGCACGTCCTCGGTGGCCGGGCGACCCTTGAAGGCGAACCCGGTCACCAGCACGCGCAGGCCGGCGGTCGCGCCGCGCATCTCGGTCAGGCGAGCGATGATCCGGTCCGCCACGTGCTCCGGCAGGCGCTGGTTGAGCCGCCGCGCCTCCTCGATCACCCGCGGCTGAAAGTCGATCTGGTGAAGACTGTCGATCAGGATCAGCGCGTCCTTCTCCAGGCACGGGCCCCCGACGAACCCGGGTCGGGCGACGTTGGACCGGGGGTAGTCCACGTTGGCGGCGTGAATGAGCTCCCCGGCCTGAAGGCCGAGGCGCTCGCCGATCAGCGCCACCTCGTTGGCGAACGCGAAGGTGAGGTCGCGATACGTGTTGTTGACCAGCTTGATCATCTCCGCCGCCTCCAGCGATGAGACCCGCACGACGCGGGGCGTGATGCAACGGAACAGCGCCTCGGCGCGCTCGGCGCTCCTCTCGTCCAGCCCGCCCACGATCTGCGGCAGGGACCGCATCTCGGGGATCGCGCGACCCTCGATGGTGCGCTCCGGACAGAAGGCGAGGCCGAACCGCCCCGTGCGCCGCGCGATCTCGGGCATCACGATGCCGCGCGACGTCCCGATGCTGACCGTGCTGCGCAGGATGACGAGCGGATCCGGCCCGAAGCTCGGCGCGAGCCGCTGAACGGCGCTCCGGATGAGCCGCAAGTTGGGACGCTCGGTACCGGACTCGAGCGGGGTGCCGACCGTGATGATATAGGCGTCCTGCTCTGCGGGGGGCGTCGAGGTCAAAGTCAGGCGCCCGTGCAGGTGGCGCTGGAGCAGCTCCGCCAAACCCTCCTCGTGAAAGTCCACCGTGCCGGTGGTGTTCACGCGCGTCACCAGGTCATCGTTGGTGTCGTAGCCGGTGACCCGAAATCCCGCATCGGCCAGGACCGCAGCCAGCGGGAGACCGATGTGACCGGTCCCCACGACGCACACCTTCTGCTCAGTGTTCATTGGAAAGGGCTCCTTGGGCGCCTCGCTGCATCAGCCGTTCGAGGACCGCCGGGGCGATTCGAGACTCCACGTAGCGGAACTTCCCCGCCGCGGTGCGGGCTATGCGGTCGAGGCACACCACGTCCACCCTCACATCCGACCCGAACCGGTCCCCGAACTGGGCCTGGAGAGCGCGGGCATCGGCCTGGGTGAACGGACCCGTCGGGACCACCTCGATCGTCAGATGATCGATCGCGTCCTGGATGATGCGGAACTCGTGCACGAGCGGCGACTCCCGCAGGATGTAGATGCCGGCGAGGGCGTGGAGCACCCGCCCCGAGGGGGTCACGAGGAAGTCGGTCCGCCGGCCCTCCACGCTTCGCAGCGTCGGCAGCGTGCGGCCGCAGGGGCAGGGGGTCGGGTCGAGGCTGCCGATGTCGCCGGTGCGGTAGCGGATGATCGGGAAGGCGAGCGAGTCGAAATTGGTGAGCACGATCTCGCCGCGTCCCTCCGCGTCCGGGTCCAGGATCTCGACGTGCATGCTCTCCGCAAAGACGTGGAGGCCGCCTTCCGGACACTCCAGGGCCACGAGGCCTCCGTCGCGGCATCCGTACTCCACCGCGACCCGGCAACCGAATGCGGCTTCGATGGTCTTGCGCTGGAAGTCGAAGAGGGGCTCCGCGGTCGTGAACACGGCCTTGAGACCCGCCGGTGGCCGGAGGCGGTGGCGCTCGAAGTGAGCGGCGAGCAGGTGACACGCGCTCGCGTACCCGTAGATCTTCCTCGGCTGGAACCGCAGCATCGCCGCGGCGTGGCGCCCGAGGGCCTCCTCGCCCATGTCGAAGGCCGACAGGAGCCGGGAATTCAGCAGCCGGTCGCGCACCTGCTGGACGATCTGGGCCGGCGACAGCCGCGCCGGGGTGCCCCAGAGCACGACCTCCCGCTCGCCGGGCTCGACCCCGAACCAGCCCTGAGCGCGTAGCCGCCCCGCCTCGCCCATGCCCATCCGGTCCATGTCCACCAGCACGGTGACGGGAGTGCCGGTCGACCCGCCGGACGACCGCCGGTGCACCCGTGGCAGCGAAGCCCGGGCGCGGAGATGGTCGAATCGCTCCTGCAGGACGTCGCGGGTGAGGAACGGAAGGCGCTCCAGATCGCCCAGGGACTGCACCCGGGCGGGCGTGAGACCACGCTCTTCCATGCAGGCTCGCACGTAGGGCACGTGGTCGTATGCGAAGCCCACCAGCCGCCGGAGCCGAGCGCTGCGGTACTCGGCGAGCTCCGCCGGAGAAAGCCACTGGGTGCGCGCCAGCTCGCGCAGCCGGGCGAAGGTGGGCTTCCGCTTCAGACGCTCATGCAGTGGCAGCAGGACGCGTCGGACCAGGGCCTCGTTCACGGCCGCCTCCCGACTGGCTGCTGGAGCGGCCGAGGCGCGGGGCCGCGGGGGGCCCGGAGGACCTCCTCGAACGTCGCCACTACCTGGGCACCGGTCTGCTCCCATGTCCGGCCGCGCGCCCTCGCGCTGATGGCCTCGTGATCCCAGCGGCGCTCGAGCGCGGTCTCGAGCGCGCGCTCGAGCGCCGGCCCATCCCCGAACGGCACCAGCAGCCCGTCCCGGCCCGGTTCCACGATCTCCCGGTTGCCACCCACGTCGGTCGTCACCACCGGCACCCCGCACGCGAGCGCCTCCATGACCGCGTTGGGGCGACCCTCGTTGGCGGTCGCCAGGCAGAACAGGTCCGCCGCCTGCAGCCACGTCGCGATCTCCTCGTGCGGCGTCGCACCCGGCAGCAGGACGTGGCCTTCCAGATCCAGCTCGGCGGCCAGCCGGCGCAGGAGCGGCTCGTTGTTTCCCTCGACGCTGGGCCCGCCCACCGCGGCGTACAGCGCCCCGGGATGCCGAAGCAGGAGCCGCGGGAGGGCCGCGATCACCCGATGGTGTCCCTTGCGCTCGGTGAGGCCACCGACGGAGACGATCAGCGGCCGATCCGCGGGCAGACCCAGGCGCTTCCGAGCATCGGCCCTGGGACCGGGCCGGAACCGTCCCCCGTCAACCCCGTTCGGGATCACCCGCACGCGGTCCTGAGGCGCCCCGAGGCTTACCGCGAGATCGGCGAGCGACTGGCTGACCGCGATCACCCGCGCGGCCCGCCGCACGACCAGCGCGACCTGCGGTCTGCGGAGCCGCGACCGGGCCAGTCGCACCTCGGTCCCACGCAGGGTCACCACGACTGGCACGTCGAACAGGCGACCCAGCAGGATGCCGGCGAGCCCGTCCGGATAGGCGAAGTGGGCATCGATCAGGTCGAACCGGAAACGCCGCCTCAGGTGGAGGAGGGCGGGAAGCACCGAGGCGAAGTAGAGGAGCCCGTCCAGGCTCTTGCCGACCCGCGGGATGCTGAGGAACCGCGGGTAGGATACGGACACCCCGTCCCGGATCCCGGCCGCCGGGACGAGGGCGCGGTCCTTTCCCCTCAGGAGCCGGTTCAGGGGAAACCACGACACCGGGGCCACGACCTCGAGCCGGTCGACCGGGGACAGGTGGCGAGTCCGCTCGTGGACGAAGATTCCCCGCGTCGGGATGGTCGCGCTCGGATAGACCGAGCTCAGCACCAGGACGCGCATCAGGCCGTCCTCCCGGCCCGGCGCGCCGCCTGCGCGTAGATGGGGAGATAGCCGGCCACCACGCGGTCCCAGGTGCGCTCGCCCTGCACGAACCGGCGCCCGTTGTCTCGGAGGTGCTCGCGCAGGGAGGAGTCGGCGGCCAGCCGCGCCGCCTGCTCGACGAGGGAGTCGCGGCTCTCCGCCTTGAACAGCAGGCCGGTCTCCCCGTCGGCGATCATCTCCGCGTGACCGCCGATGTCGCTCGCCAGCACCACCGCACCGGCCGCCATGGCCTCGAGCGGCTTCAGCGGCGTGACCAGCTCGGTCAGCCGCATCCGCTGGCGGGGGAGGACCAGGACGTCGAGCACGGTGTAGAGATCACGGACTTCCTCTTGGGGGATCCGGCCCAGCAGGGTCACCGCGGGGCCCACGCGGCGGGCGGCATCGCGCACGGCCTCCTCGTCGCGTCCGCTGCCCGCGATCACCAGCCGGGCCCCGGGAACACGGGCCACGAGATCCGGCATGGCCGAGATGAGGAACGGCAGGCCCTCGTACAGGCTGAACGATCCCACGTAGCCGAAGACCGGGCCGGCGCCGGCTCCGACCCGCCGGGCGAGCTCCTCCGCCCGCGGCCGCGGCGCCAGCCATTCGGCGTCGACGCCGTTCGGCACGATGGCGATGCGATCGGCGGCCACCCCGCGCGACCGCACTTCCCCCTGGATCCCGCGGCCGATGGCGACGACCCCGTGCACCCGCCGGAGCGCGAAGCTCTCCAACGCGCGGCTCACCCGATAGCGCGGGGAGCCCTCCCGGTGGGTGCCGTGGCTCACGGCCGCGTCCTCCCAGAAGGTCCGCACCTCGTACGCCACCGGAAGGCCCAGCCGACGGCCGGCCCACAGGGCGGGCAGCGCGTTGAGCACCGGGGAATGCGCATGGATCACCTCGGCCCCCGTCTCGCGGGCCACGCACAGGATCCGGCCGGCGAGCCGAGCCATGAGACGGACCTCGCCGACCACCGGAAGGCGGCCCCCGGCCTGCCCCGTCCGGTAGTGCGGGATGCCCTCGATCACGTCGCGCGAGTCGACCGCGCTACCCTGCTTGGGGGACGTGACCACCACCGGATCGAGACCGAGGCGCTTCTGCCAGGTCACGATGCTCCGGCTGCGATAGCTGTAGCCGCTGCCCAAGGGCAGGGAGTGATCCAGGACGTGCAGGATCCGACGCGGGCCCACGTCGCTCATCGCCCGCTAGGCCGCCTGCCACGCGGGGGCCGCACTGCGGTCCACCCACGTGCGCATCCAGAGCTCGAAGCACAGCAGCGCCCACAGGCGCGCCGAACAGTCCCGACGACCCGAATCGTGGACCCGCAGCAGCCGCTCCACCTCGGAGGCGCGAAACATCCCCCGATCCCGGCAGGTCTTCGACAGGAGCACGTCGCGCGAGTAATCGCGCAGATCGCCCCGCAGCCACGCCGCCATCGGGACACCGAAGCCCATCTTCCGCCGCTGCAGAATGCCGTCCGGCAGGTAGCCGGCCATCGCCTGCTTCAGCAGATACTTCCCGGTCCCGGCTCGCAGCTTGAGCGCCGAGGGAATGGTCGCGGCGTATTCCATGAGCACGTGGTCGAGCAACGGCACGCGCGCCTCCAGTGACACCGCCATGCTCACCCGATCCACCTTGGCCAGGATGTCGTCGGGCAAGTACGTCTGCATGTCGATCTGCTGGAGGGCGGACACGTAGTCCGGCGAGCCCAGCTCTCTCTCCAGGCGCGTGAACGCGGCCGGATCCGCCGAGGACTCCGCCACCATGCGCCAGTCATCGGACAGGAGCCGCCGCAGGGTCTCGACCCGCTCGTAGGTCACCAGGTGGAAGTACTGCGCCACTCCGCGGGCGGCCAAGAGCGACGCGTAGGCCTGGCCGGGGGCCCCCACTGGCAGCACCCGCGCGGTCAACGCGACGAGCGGGCGCAGGAGCCCCGCGAGGCCGCGCCCGCGCGTCCACAGGTCGAGGGCCCGAGCGTAGCGCCGGTAGCCCGCGAAGTTCTCGTCGCCACCGTCCCCGGAAAGGGCCACCGTGACGTGCTGGCGGGTGATCTGCGACACGTAGTAGGTCGGGATCGCCGACGAGTCGGCGAAGGGCTCGTCGAAATGCCACACCAGCTTGGGAAGTACCTCGAGCGCCTTCGGGGTGACCACGTACTCGTGGTGATCCGTCTCGTACCGTTTGGCCACCTCCCGCGCGTACGCGAGCTCGTCGAACCCCGCCTCCTCGAACCCGATCGCGAACGTGCGGATGGGCGTGCTCGAGGCCCGCGCCATGAAAGCCACCACCGTGCTGGAGTCCACGCCCCCGCTCAGGAAGGCCCCGATCGGCACGTCGCTCACCATGTGGATGCGCACCGCCTCGTCGAGCTGGTGGCGCAGCCCCTCGATCCACTCGTCCTCGCTGGTCCCGCTGGCGGGCTCGAAGCGCAGCGTCCAGTAGCGCGAGACGACCGGCGCCCCCCCGTCGAGCGACAGCACCAGGACGCACGCCGGCGGCAGCTTCCGCGCCGCCGAAAAAATGGTCTGCGGCGCCGGCACGTAGTGACGGGTCAGATAGTCGCCGAGCCCGTTGCGAGAGATCGTCCGCGGGAAGCTCGGGTCCTCCAGAATCGCCTTGAGCTCAGAGGCAAAGATGAGCCGCTGGCCATTCCAGGAGTAGACCAGCGGCTTGATGCCGGCCCGGTCCCGAGCCAGGACCACCCGGCGGGCCCGTTCATCCAGGATCGCGAAGGCGAACATCCCGCGCAGCCGCCGCACGCAGTCCGGTCCGAACTGCTCGTACGCGCGCAGGACGACCTCGGTATCGGAGCTGGTGCGAAACCGCGCTCCCCGGCCCTCCAGATCCTGCCGCAGCTCCCGGAAGTTGTAGATCTCCCCGTTGAACACGATCCACATCGACTCGTCGTCGTTGGCCATCGGCTGGTCGCCGGTCGCCAGATCGATGATGGCCAGGCGCCGATGCCCGAGGCCGACCGGACCCCGGCACACGAAGCCCTCGCCGTCCGGTCCTCGATGGCTCTGCACGCCGGTCATCACCCGCAGCAGTCCGGCGTCGACCGGCCGCCCGGCCACGTCCGCGATCCCCGCGATGCCGCACATATCAGTCGCTCCCCGGTCCGGAGGCCGGCCGCATCCGCCGAGCCAGCGGCGGCTGCCGGCGCGCCACCGTGAGCGAACGCGAGGGAGCCGTCTTCGCGAGCGCCGCCTCCGCGTTGGCCGACAGCTGCCACATCACCGCCGACGTGCCGACCAGAAGGAAGTACAGGTCGAAGTACGCGACTCCCAGGAACGCACCGCTCACCATGAACGGATAGAGGCACAGCTGGTTCATCTCCGCGTACCCGGAGAGATAGCCGTACTCCGGATGGCCTCGCCAGCGCCGACGCACGTGGCTCAGGCCGAAAAGCGTGGCCGTGAGGATGGCGAGGTACAGGCCGAGCCCCACGAAGCCTTGCTCCGCCATGACCTCGAAGTAGATGCTGTGCGCATCGCGAGCCGCCAGGTAGTTGCGACCCCAGAACATCTCCCAGATCTGTCCCTCCCAGAGCACTCGGAACCCTTCGCCGAACACCGGGTGGGCCATCGCGATGTTCCTGGCGGTGTGCCAGGCATCGAAGCGCCCGGCCACCGAGCCGTCCCGCGTCTCGCTCGAGTCCTGCTCACTGATCGATGCGATGCGCTCCCGAAGCCGTTCGGGCATGACCGCGCTGGTCACCAGGGCCGCGATCACGACCGCGGCCGCGAACCGCAGCCGCCAGGGCGACCGCCATACCAGGATCCCGGTGACCAGGACCAGGCCCACGAACGCGCCCCGCGAGTACGTGAACAGGATCGCGATGATCGAAAACGCGAACAGTACCCGGTACATCCGCTTGAACCACAACCGGGTCTCCAAACGCGACAGGTAGAGGAGCATCGGGAGCGCCATGCACAGGGCCAGCCCCAGGGTATTGTTGTCCCCGAAGAAGCTCCGCTCCGGCCCGAACACCCGGCTGCCGCCGCCGGTACGGAGCACCCACAGGCCACCTTTCAGTCCATGAAGACCGAAGCTCGTGGCGACGACCACGTAGAGCCAGTGCAGGCGCTCCCGGTCCTGGAACAGGCACATGGTCACGAACGTCATCAGGATCGACTTGCTGACCCAGTCCCACTTCCCCCACGCCTCCTCCGGGTTGAACGCGAGGATGGTGCTGATCGTGATGTGCGCCGTGAACAGGAACAGGAGCGTCACCGCGCTCGAGCGGGGCAGGCGCGCACGGTCTCGCGTGAAGAGGAACCCGGCCAGCGTGGCTCCGCCCACCAGCATGGCGATGGGCAGGTTCCGGGCGAACCCCCACGTGAAGCTGTGAGGCACGAAATAGGCCACCCAGAACCACGCCAGCACCCCGATCCAGGGCCGGAAGAAGCTCATCGGCACCAGCGGGATCAGGATGGCGACCAGCAGGAGATCGCGCGTCGCGCCCATGGTGTCCTACTCGACCGCCACGCTCGTGGCCGGCGGGTGCAGGCCCAGCCGGCGACGCTCATCCAGCACTGTCGCCGCTGCGTCCCGCCGCCCGATGTAGTCGCCAAAGCCGCACATGCAACCTCTCCTCTCTAGATGCCGGTCAGGTGGTAGCAAGCCAGCTTCAGCGCATACGTCGGAAGGTGCCGCTCCCACGGGCCGCCGCGCCGGAGCTCGAACGGCGAGGTCGACGCGGTGTTCCGGCCGCGCTGCGTGGTCACGGCACAGGCAAAGCCCGCCCGCTCCACGAGGTCCCGGGTGCCTCGGTCGTAGTCGCCCGCTCCCCCGTTCGGGTACGCGAACGCACGCACTTCCGTCCCCAGCTGCTGCTCGATGACGCGCCTGGAGCCGTGAATCTCCTCCCACGCCTGGACGGGGTCCACCTGGCTCAGGATCGGGTGGGTGACGGTATGCGCCCCGATGGAGAAGCCGAGCTTCTGAAGGGTGTGCACCTCGTCCCAGGTCAGCATCAGACGCTTCGGGCGCTCCGAGTCATCGGGCTCCAAATGGCCCACGAGCCGGTCGACCGACGCCCGTCGGACCGCATCCGGTAGCCGCTTCATCTCCCCCAGCAACCGACCCAGCGCTTCCAGCCGACTCGCCGATGATCCCAGCGCCAGCGTCTGGCCGGAGGGCAGCTGCACTTCGGCCCGGCGCGTCGTCTTGAGCGCGAGCGCCAGCAGGTCGTACCACGGCATCTCACAACTCGAGATGTATCCGGTGGCCAGGAACAGCGTCGCCGGAAGCCCCAGCCGGGTGAGGATCGGCGCCGCGTGAGTCAAATTGTCGAGATAGCCGTCGTCGAATGTGACCGCGACCGCACCCGGCGGCACACGCTCGCGGCGCCGCCGCTCGACGAGGTCCTCGACGGTCAGGACCACGTAGTTCTCCGCGAGATGCTGCATGCGCTCCGCGAACACCGCGGTCGGGACCGAGGGAAAGAACGGATCCGCCTCGTCGTTCACCCGGTGGAACGCCAGCACCGTGAAGCCGTTCCCGCCCCGGAGCCGGCACGCCGCCGTGGCGAGCGGTCGGAGGAGGCCGGTGTGATAGAGGCCGCCCGCGGCGGCGCGGATCGCTGCGGTCCGCGCGCTCATGGCCTCGCCTCCCGGTGACGATGCCACAGCTCGAGCATGAGCAGGGTCCAGAGGATGTCGCCGTAATAGGGCGTCGAATCGGCCTGATGCTGGTCGAACAGCCACTCGAGGGCCCCCGGCGCGTAGTAACCCCGCTGCCGGGTCCGCGCGGACAGGAGCACGTCACGCGCGAGCTCCCGGAAGGGCTGGTGGTACTTCAGCCAGTCGCTGATCGGAAGGCCGAATCCGTGCTTCTTCTTGCTCAGGATCTCGCGCGGCAGCAACGAGGCGAAGGCCCGCTTGAAGAGATAGCGCTTCTCGGTCCCGTGCACCTTGTACCGGCTCGGCAGGGTGGCGGTGTACTCGACCAGCGGGTGGTCGAGCAGGGGAAACCGGACCGAGATGCCCGCCATCTCCGCCGCCCGCGAGACCTTCAGCAGATCGTTGTCCGCAAGCGTGATCTTAAGGTCGAGGTACAGGAGGCGGTCCAGCTCGGACTCCGCGCGAACGGTCCGGAAGTGTCGGCGGGCCACCTGCAGGGGCCAGTCGGGCGCCACGAGGCTGCGAAAGCCCGCGTCGAGCAGGCGGTCGCGTTCCTGGACGAACAGGAACTCGCTGGAGTAGAAGCGGTCCGGATTCGGCTGCGAGGCCCGGGCCACGTAGCGCTGGACCTTGCCCAGCACCGTGCCGCCCCCGGCCGGCAGGGCGCGCAGGAGCGGCTCGATGATCCGTCGGCGCACGGGGCCCGGAATAACCCCGTAACGGGCCAGGATCTGCGCCTTCCGGTAGCGTTCGTTGCCGCCGAAGATCTCGTCACCGCCGTCCCCGGCCAGGAGTCGCTCCATGCCGTTGTCACGGGCCAGCCGTGCGCACAGATAGGTGGGAACCGCCGAGTTGTTGCCGAAGGGCTCGTCGTACCCGGCCACGAGGTCGGGAAGACAGGCAAACGCATCGTCCGCGGTGACGAGCTGGGTGTAGTGGGCCGCCCCGAAGTGTCGCGCCGCCAGCCGGGCGTACTCCAGCTCGTCGTAGCGCTGCTCGCGGAACCCGATCGAGAAGGTGTTCACCTGCTCGCCGGTCAGCCGCGTCATGAGCCCGACGACCGTGCTGCTGTCGGTGCCGCCGCTGAGGAACGCGCCCGTCGTCTTCAGGCTGGTCTCGAGCAGGGCCTGGCCGACCGCTTCCTCCGTGTAGCGCACCATCTCGGCCGCCGCGAGTGGCAGCGGGCGCGGGCGCTCCGCGTACGCCAGATCCCAGTACGGGGCCACCGACAGGGAGCCGTCGGACCAGACCAAAACGTGACCGGAGGGGAGTCGCCGCACCGCGCGATACATGCTCTGCGGGGCCGGCACGGTCCCGAAGCTCATGTAGGCGTAGACCGCGTCCGGATCCAGATCGTCGGGAACGTCGGCAAGGCCCAGGACGTCGGTCGTCCGGGGGCCGAACGACAGTGCCTCGGCGGTGCACGCATAGTAGATCCGGCGGATCCCGAAACGGTCCGCGGCGAGCAGCAGGCGACGCTCCGCCGGGAACCAGGCGGCCAGCGCGAACGCCCCTCGCAACCGAGCCAGGAATGCAATGCCTTCCCGACGGTAGAGCCGGCCCACCGCTTCCGCGGCCGAGCCCCCGCCGGTCCCCGCGAGCATCTGGTCCAGGTTGCTCACGTCCAGGTCGCCAACGAGCAGCGCATCCGCGCCGGCCTCCACGCGCGATCGCTCTCCGGCTCCCCTCAGCAGGAGTCCGGGAGCAGAGAGGTGGCCCGGGGCTGCGGGGACCCGAACGGGCCGCGCCGGGTCGCGGTGGACGACGCCCGCCACGCCAGTCACCGGCCGCTCTCCTCGGTCCGATCCGGCACGTCGCCCGCCACGGGGATGAGCCGCCCGCGAGTCCGCTCCGACTTGGCCAGGCCCTCCAGGATCTCGGCGAGCTTCGAGGTGACGACGCTCCAGGCATGGTGCGCCGAGACGTAGGCCCGGCCCCGGGCCCCGAGCTGCTCGCGCAAAGTGCCGTCCTCGAGGAGCTCGCTGATGCGCAGCCCGAAGTCTCGTGCGCTCTCGACCACCACCAGGGCCTCCGCCCCCTTTTCTCCGAGCTGATCACCCAGCCGCGGGGTCCCGATCACCGGAACACCTGCGGCCATGGGCTCGAGCACACCGCTCCGTAGATCGACATTCGGCGTCTCGGCCACCGCCGCCACGGCGTGGCTATGGAAGAGCGTCCGCAGGTCCGTAGTGGGGCCGGCGATCTCCACTCCCCGCATCGCCGCAATCGACCGGCTCTCCGCCAGCCGATCCCGGACCGACACCACGAATCGCACCCGCGGCACCCGGGCCCTGACCATCGGCACGACCTGACGAAGCAAGCCGCTGCCGTCCGCCGCGTGACCGGCTCCCCCCGTGGTGAGCACGACCGTCGGCTCCGGATTCACCCGCGGGCGGGTCCCGAAAAACTCCACGTCCACCCCGTTCGGGATCAGGGTGACCGGCCCCTTCGGAGAGAGAGCCTGCACCACGCGCAAGGCGGCCCGCGTGGCCACCACGCAATGGACCGACCGTCTCGCCGCGGCCGTCTCCGCCCACCGCAGCCGCTCCGCTTCCGTCCGGAAGAACCGCCCGGGCGGGAATCCGCTCCGCTCGCTCTGCGCCGCCCACCACTCGGATTCTACCGACCCGAAGTCGGTGATGAGCGGAATCGCCTGATCAACGTCGAGCGCGTACTGGATCATGCTGGAGGACGTCACCAGCACCGCGTCGTAGGGCGTGCGCGCCAGCCGGTCGGCGAGCCGGGTCCGGAGCGCCTCCGAACGGTAGTACGAGAGCGTGCACGACTCGCCGGTCGCGAGACTGATGGCGCCGGCCAGTGACTTCCAGGCCCGCGACACGGACGCGAACTCCAGATCGCCGAACTCACTGCGGAGCGCGGAAATGGATCCCGCCGCATCCGAGCTGTCGTTTACGAAAGCCAGCGTGATCTGGTGAGTGCGAGCGAGCTGCCGGGCGAACTGGTAGTCGCGCGTGCTCTTCACGGGCTGACGCGGCGGCGGGAGCCACCGCCCGAGCATGAGGATGTTCATGGCAGATACCGCGTCGCCAGGGGGCCCAGAAGCCGGGTCACGGGCAGGGGAAGTCGCTTCCAGGTCTCCACCGCGAAGCGCATCTTGGGGTTGGACGGGCTCACGTTCGGCATCTGCTGCCCGGGCGCCAGGATGTACTGGTACGGGAGCGGCACCGGCTCGAAGCCCCAGTGCCGCTTGAACTCGTAGGCGCCGGTCCCTTCCCGGCTGCGCCCGAAATCGAATGTCCGGCACCCGATCCTCGCCGCGTGACACATCAACTGCCAGTACATGAAGTCGTTGACCGCGTACGCCAGCGCCTCGGGGCGCGCGCCCCCGTAGTAGGGCAGGATCTCGCCCTCGTAGAGCAGCGACAGCACTCCCGACATCATCCGGCCATCCTTCCAGACGGTCAGGACCTCGCACTCCTTGCCGAACTCGTTCGCGATCGCCTGGAACAGGCGCCGCGGGAAGACCGGCGACCCCAGGTTCCACACGCTCTCCGCGTAGACCTCCCAGAACGCGTCCAAATGCTGGACGCCGAGCTCGGCCCGGAGCCCGTGCTTATCGCCCTGACGGGTCATCCGGCGCTGCTTCCGCGGAATCGCGTTCCGGTTCTCCTCGTCGTCCCCCGAGATCGGGCGCGAAAACGTGACGTACAGGCGCTTCGCGGGAAGGCCCTCGACCTCCTGCTCGGCGCGGTGCCTCAACTCGACGTAGCGGGCGCCGAGCCGGCCCGCCAGGTCACGGGCCGCCGCCACGAGGGCGCTCCGGGCCTTCTCGCTCGCGGCGCACACGCCGCCGTACACCCCGTACGGGACCGAGACGAGCCCACGGCCCCCGAGGATCCCGCGCACCTCGAACAGGGGCAGCACCCCTTCGAGCCCGCTGCCTCCCTCGGCCATCAGATAGTGGGGCCGGTGCCCGAACGCGGTCTCCACCGCGCGCTTCCACGCGGTCAGGTGAAACGGGCTCCCTCCGCGGGTGCTCCGCACGAAGGAGTCCCACTCGACGTGCTGATCGATCAGATCGCGGATCTTCACGAAGGCGCCCCGACTACTTCCCCCGCGCGAGCAGGGTGCGAACGATGCGTCCCGCGGCCCTGCCGTCCCAGAGCTCCGGAAGCTCTCCCGCCGGCCACCGTCCCTCGGCCACCTCTCGCCAGCTCTTGTAGATCGCATCCGGCTCGGTACCCACGATCCGGTTGGTGCCACGGGTCACCGTGACCGGCCGCTCGGTGTTCTGTCTCAAGGTGAGGCACGGGATGCCCAGGGCGGTGGTCTCCTCCTGGATCCCGCCCGAATCGGTCAGAACGCATTTCGATTCCGCCATGAGCTGGACGAAATCGAGATACGGCATGGGTTCCGCCAGGCGGAGCCCCGGCATCGGCGGAAGACCCGACGCGACGGCCTCGAGCCTCCGTCTCGTCCGGGGATGCACCGGAAACACCACCGGCACCTCCGCCTGGATCCGCGCCACCGCGCTCAGCAGGAGCCCGAGCGCCCCCTCGTCGTCGACGTTGCTCGGCCGATGCAGCGTCAGCGCCGCGTAGGCGCCCGGCTCCAGGCCGAGCCGCCCCAGCACATCGGAGCGCCGCGCCTTCTCCCGGTAGCGGAACAGCGTGTCGATCATCACGTTACCGACCAGGTGAACCTTCTCCGCGGGAATGCCCTCCCGCTCCAGGTTCTCGTTGCCGGAGATCTCGGTGGTGAAGAGCAGATCGGACACCGCGTCGGTGAGCACCCGGTTCACCTCTTCGGGCATGCTCCGATCGAAGCTCCGCAGGCCGGCTTCCACGTGCGCCACCCTTCGCCCGAGCTTCACCGCCGTGAGCGTGGCGGCCACCGTGGAGTTCACGTCGCCGACCACGATCACTACGTCGGGTCGCGCCTGCTCGATCACCGGCTCGATTCGCGTCATGATCTCCGCGATCTGCGCGACCGCCCCCGGCGCCTGCACCTTGAGGTTCACGTCCGGACGCGGGATCTCGAGATTCGCGAAGAACGAGTCCGACATCTGGGCATCGTAGTGCTGCCCGGTGTGCACGAGGGTCGTCGACACGTACGGGTACTCGGCGAGCTCCGCCATGATCGGCGCGATCTTGACGAAATTGGGCCGAGCGCCCACGACCGCGACAATTCTCACGATATGCCCTCACCGACCGCCACCCCGGCGTTGGCGAGCACGTCGCACACCGGGGCGAACCGAAATTCCCGCATCAGCCGGGCGAGCTTCGCCTCGGTGGTGCGGACGTTGACGGAGTGCCGGAACTGGGTGAGGGGACCCACCGGAAGCCGCGGCTGACCGGGATCGAACTCCCAGGGATGCAGGTAGACGATTGCCGGCTGGTTCTCCCGCCGGTTCAGCTGTCCAAGCGCCCACGCGGTCACCGCGTAGGGAAGCAGGCGGAAGTAGCCGCCGCCGGCCACCGGCCACCGCCAGCCGAACCGGCTGACCGTGGAGAGCGGAAACTCGGTGATGACGGTCCCATCCGCCACGTCCCGGCGGTGCGGGAACCGCGGGGCGTCCGGGATCCCGTACCGATCGTGCACGATCGGGAAGATGCTGGAGTCGTACCGAAAGCCGGCCTGCGCCAGCACGTCGAGGCTCCACAGAGTCTCGCGCACGACCGAGAACGTCGGCGCCCGATAGCCGATGATCTCGACCCCGGCCGCGTCCTCGATGATGGCCTTGGCCCGCTGAACGTCGGCCGCGAACTGGTCCCGGGTGAGGCGGGTGATCATCTGGTGTCGGTAGCCGTGGCACGCGACCTCGTGTCCCCGATCCCGGATCGCGCGCACCAGCCCCGGATGACGCTCCGCCACCCAGCCCAGCACGAAGAAGGTCGCCCGGGTCCCGGAACCGGCCAGAAGGCCCAGGATTCGTTCAGTGGCGCCCACCACCCGGCTCTCGAGCCCCGGCCACTCCTCCGGCCGCACGACGCCGGCGAACGCCTCCGCGTGGAAGTACTCCTCCACGTCGAACGTCAGCGCATTAATCATCCGACCCCACCGGCGCCAGGGCCGCCCGCTCTGGCTGGCCCTCCAGGGCGTTCACCACCCGCGCCAGCCCGGCCACCAGGGACACCCTCGGTACGAACTCGAGCAACTCCGACGCCAGCGTCATCTCCGCACACATCCGGTAGACGGGGGTATCCAGGCTCCTGGGGAAGCCGGTCGTCACCGGCACCCGGACGAGCTGGGACAGGATGCTCAACACATCGCTGATCGCCACCATCTGCCCCGAGCCAACGTTGATGACCCGTCCGGCGGCCCGGGGAGCGCGTGCCGCCGCCAACGTCGCCGCCACCGCGTCGTCGACGTAGGTGAAGTCTTCGGCGCTCCGATCGTCCTGCTCCACGAACGGCCGTCCCTGACGCAACGCCTCGACCAGATTGGCGCTGATCACCCCACCCGCGGCCGCCCGCTGGCGCGGCCCGTACACCGTGAAGTACCGCAGCACCACCGTGTCCAGCTGGTGACGGGCGTAGAACGCGCGGCAATACGTCTCCGCTGCGACCTTGGAGGCCGCGAACAGACTCGTCGGGCGAAGCGGCGCACCCTCGTCCACCGGGACCGAGTCGGGCACCCCGTAGACCGACGCACACGACCCGAGCACGACGCGCCACACGCCCTCGGTGAGGGCAGCGTGAAGCACGTTGAGCGTCCCTTCGACATTGACCCCGTGGACCTCGCCCGATTCGGTCTCCAGCCTGCCGCTCGCCGGCAGCGCGGCCAGATGAAAGACGTACTTCACGCCTCGGAGCGCCTTCCGCAGAAGCTCCCGATCGCGAATGTCTCCGATGATCACCTCGAGACACCCGCGGCTCGACATACGGCCGTTCCCCTCGTTGCGCTCCGCGGCCGCCTGCAGGTTGGCGAGCGACCCGGTCGAGAGATTGTCGAGAACCCGTACGGCGACCCCTCCGTCCAGAAGCTGGTCGACCAGATGCGAGCCGATGAAGCCGGCCCCGCCGGTGACGAGTGCGGTACGCATGGTGACCCTCAGAGGGTGACAATAGAGGCGCCACCGTTCCGGTGGGCCTTGAGTGCGTTGCGGGTGTCGACGACGAGCTTCGCGTTCGCCGCGATCATCGCGCCGTCGAACGTGGAGTGGTTGGTGAGGATGAGCACGCAATCCGCGGCCCCGACGGTCTCCGGAGTCGGCGCCACCGCGCTCAGCTTGGTTCCGCCCACCATCACCTCCGGGGTGAACGGATCCGCGTAGGACACCACGGCCCCCTTCCGCTCCAGCATCTCGATGATCTCCAGAGCCGGGGACTCGCGGATATCGTTCACGTCGGCCTTGTAGGTGACTCCCATGACCAGCACGCTCGATCCGCGCAGCGCCCGGCCCCGGTCGTTCAGCGCGTCGCCCACCAGCGTCACCACGTGCTCCGGCATGGCCCGGTTCACCTGGTCGGCCAGCGCGATGAACTGGGCCTCGTACCCGGTGAGCCGGACCTTCCAGGACAGGTACAGCGGGTCGACCGGGATGCAGTGCCCTCCGATTCCGGGACCCGGGTAGAAGGGCATGAAGCCGAACGGCTTCGTGGCGGCCGCGTCGATCACTTCCCACGGATCCACCCCGATCTTCCGACACGCGAAGGCGAGCTCGTTGGCGAGCGCGATATTCACGCTCCGGAACGTGTTCTCCAGCAGCTTGGCGGTCTCGGCCACTCGCGGGCTCGACACCTCGAACACCCGAGCGGTCACCTGCCGGTACAGAGCGGCGGCCAGCTCGGTGCACGCCGCGCTGACCCCTCCGACCACCTTCGGGATATTGGCGGTGGTGAACCGCTTGTTGCCGGGATCGACCCGCTCCGGGGAGAACGCGAGGAAGAAGTCCCGGCCGATCACGAGGCCGTTCCCCTCCAGACGAGGCTGCACGACCTCCTCGGTGGTGCCCGGATACGTGGTGCTCTCGAGCACCATCAGCTGTCCGGCCCGCAGATGCGGCAGCAGGCTCTCCACTGCGGACAGGATGAACGAGATGTCCGGTTCCTTGCTCTTCCGCAGCGGAGTCGGAACGCAGATGATCAAGGCGTCGGCGGCTCCCGCCTCGTCAAACGCGGTGGTCGCGGTGAGCAACCCCTTCGCGACCAGCGGAGCCAGCGCCTCGCTATCGACATCGACCAGGTACGACTCGCCCCGGTTCAGGAGGGTGACCCGCTCCAGGTCCAGGTCGATACCGCGAACGACCATACCCGCCTTCGCCAGCTCGACGGCGAGGCTGAGCCCCACGTATCCGAGTCCGATCACGCTCACGCGCGCACTGCGCGTTTCCAGTTTCTCGCGGAGGATGCGGGTCCACACGGCTTGAGTGCTCCCTATGCGGTTGGAGGTTGGACGTCAGGCGCCGTAATAGCCGCTGTACTGCTTGTAGTAGGAGTTGAGGTGCTTGAGAGGCGTCCGGTTCAACACCACCCCGATGATGGGAGTCCCCGACCGCTCGAGAATCTCCTTGGTCCGGACCAGGTCGCGAGGCCGCGTCTGCCCGACCGCCACCACCAGCACGATCCCGTCGGCGGCCGCCGCCATGTACAGGTTGTCTGGGACCAGCAGGATCGGCGACGAATCCAGCAGCACGTAGTCGGCTTCGTCGGCCATGTCGCCCAGGATCCGCATCAGCCGCTCGGTCCCGAGGCCGGTCTTGGCCGGCGCGGTGAGGGCCCCGCCGCGGGGCGCCAGCTGCACGTTCTCGGTGATGCGTGTGATCGTATCGGTCAGGGTCGTGGTGCCGGCCAGCAGGTCCGTGAAGCCCTTTTGCGGCGTGGCGTTGGCGATACGGTGCAGCGTCGGCCGGTGGAAATCGGCGTCCGCGATGATGACTCGCTTGCCGACCTCTCCGAACGCGAGGCCGAGGTTGAACACGATCGTGGACTTGCCCTCGAACGGCAGGGAGCTCGCGACCAGGATGCGCCGCAGAGGCGTTTCGTCCCCGACCATCTGAAGTTCCACCCGCAGCCGCCGGAACGCGTCGACGAAGAGGTGGTAGTCCTCCCGGCCCGCCTGGTTGTCCGGCGAGCTGATCATCGCCTCGCGGGCATACACCTGCGGGACCGCGGTCAGGACCGGGAGGCCGGTCAGGTGCTTGATGTCGGCCTCCCCCATGATCGGGCGATTGAAGTACTCGGCGGTGGCCGGCGCCCCGAGCCCGATCACGAGGGCCAGGGTGAGGGCCAGCCCCAGGAACTGCATCCGCCGCTGGTTCGGCGCCTTGGTCGGGAATCCGGGCGGGTCGATGACCTTCACCACGTTCATCTCCCCCTGCTCCCGTATCCGAGCCGCGCCCAGCTTGTCCGATAGAAGGGTGCTGAGCTTGCGGTTCGTCTCCACCTCGGAGGCGAGCCGCCGGTACTCGAGCTCGTCCTTCGAGAGGCCGGACAGGTCCTTCCGGGCGGCCGCGATCTGTTCCTTCAGGGCGGCCTCCTGAGCGTTGAGCGATACCACCGACGTCTCGAGCGCGGCCACCATCTCCGCGAACGCGTTCCGATCATCGGCCGGGATCGCATTGCTCACCGACGGACTGCTGGAGGTCGCGTCGCGAACGCTGTCGCTCAGCTCGCGCTGAACGTCCGTGATCTGCTTGGCGAGCGACCGCACGCGAGGGTGGTCATCGGAGTAGTGGCTCTTGGCTTCGACCATCTGGGCTTCGAGGCTCGCCAGCTTGGCCCGCAGTCTCGAGGCGGTCGCGGGATTGATGGGGGGCGCCGCCGGCACCGGCGCCGCCTTCGGGGCCGCGGCCGCCGGGGTCGCCGGCATTGCCTCCAGCTTCGCCTTCAACGCGCTCAGCCGGGTCTGGCTGATATTGCGGTTCGTCTGCACTTCGGCGAGGGTCGTTTCGAGCTGGGACAGCCGCTGGGCGGTCTCGGCGCTCTTGGCCGGGATCTGCACGCCCCCGCGCGACATCGTGAAAGCGCGGAGGGCATCCTCGCTCCGGGCCAGTGCGTCGGACACCTGGCCCGTCTGCTGCGACAGGTACTCACGGGTGCTCTTCGCGTCGTCCACGTTGAACGAGCGGGTCCGGGCGAGCAGCACCTCGATGTAGGTGTTCGCGATGTCCAGCGCGATCTGCGGCTGCGAGGCTTCGGCCTGGATCTCCACGATGCCGGAATTGCCCAGGCTGGTGAACCGGACCCGGTCGCGGCGAAGCTCCGCCACCGCGCGGCGATGCGCGGAGGGGGGCGCCGCGGCGGCTGCTTCCTTGCCGCGCAACCGGCCGATCCACTCCAAGAAGTCGCCGAGATAGTCTCGCCCGTACGGGTTGTGGAGCAGGTCCTCGACGGAGGCGGCGGGCAGGGCCTCCACCACGGAGGTCGCGAGCAGGCGGCTCTGCAGGATCGCCATCTGCACCGGGAGGGGCCGGGCGGGCGCGAACTCCTGGAAGACGGGGGCGCGTTCGGCCTTGTTGTCGATGAGGATGGTGGCGGTCGTGCGATAGCGCGGCGGCTCCTTGGACAGCACGTACGCGATCGGCACAAGCAGCACCAGCGCGGCCAGAGTGGTCAGGCAGATCCACTTCTTGCGGCGCGCGAACAGCGAGATCGCGACCTGCTTGATTACCGTCCTGGTGTCCATCAGCCGCCAATCTCCTTGTGTGGATCGTGGTGACTCACGGCCTCAGCGCCCCCGCGCAAAGAGGACGACCTGGACCGTGTTCAGCACGATGAGTAGGTCGAGGAACAGCGAGAGGTTCTTGATGTAGTAGAGGTCGTACTGGAGTTTCTCGACGGCATCCTCGATCGTGGAGCCGTACTGATAGCGCACCTGCGCCCATCCGGTGATCCCCGGCTTCACCGCGAGCCTCTCGATGTAGTAGGGAATCTGCTTCTGGAGCTCCGCCACGAATTCCGGGCGCTCGGGCCGCGGTCCGATGAAGCTCATGTGCCCGACCAGGACGTTGTAGAGCTGAGGCAGCTCGTCCAGCCGGGTCCTGCGGAGCAGGGCTCCGACACGGGTAATCCGGGGGTCCCGGTTGGTGCTCCAGACCGGGCCGGACTCCTTCTCGGCGTCCTGCCGCATCGAGCGGAACTTGTTCAGGATGAAGACGCAGCCGTTCTCTCCCAGCCGCGGCTGGCGGTAGAGCACCGGCCCGGGTGAGTCGAGCTTCACCGCGATCGCAACGAGCGCCATGATGGGGAGGGAGAGCAGGAGACCCGCCAGCGACATGGTCACGTCGAAGAGCCGCTTGATGATCTGCGTCCGGGGCGTCTTCACGAACCCATCCGAGAAGATGAGCCAGCTGGGCCGCACCGCGGTGACGAGGATCTTCCCCGTCGCCTTCTCGTAGAAGGTCGGCCAATCCTCGACCCGGATACCGCGCAGGCGGCACTCGAGGAGCGGCTGGGTCGGAAAGCAACCTCTGCGGTCCACCTGGGCGATGACCACGATGTCCGGACGGGTCTCCTCGACGAGGGGGCCCAGGTCCTGGATCTTCCCGAGGAACGCCTCCCCCGGGGGCACCATCTCCGCCGCTCCCGGGGCATCGTCGAGGAACCCGATGATGCGGAACGGACGGGAGCTGATCGGCTGCAGGTCCGCGATGAGGCGCCCGACCTGGCCCGTGCCCAGGACCAGAACGCGAGCGGTCATCTGCTGCGACCAGGTGGCCAGGAGGATCGCCCGCCACGCGGCGAGGCCGGCAGTGGTCAACAAGAAGATCTCGAGGAAGGCGGACCGCCCGAGCCGGAGCAGGGGAAACGCGAAGCCAACGCCCGCGACGAGGAGTGCCGTCACCCCCTGGCAGATCAGAACCCGAGCGAGGACCTCGCGCCCGACCACCGGTGATCCGATGTGGTAGAGGTCCCCGAGGTAGAGGACGAACGTCATGATGATGCAGCCCTCGATCACGCGGGCTGCGAATGGCGCGTAGCCGGCCCACGGGGTCGAGAGCTCGGTCAGGTAGAAGGAAGCCAGGATGATCGCCACATCTCCCAGAAACAGGAGGAAGGCGAGGCCCGACACGTAGTGACGAAAGATTCGAAGCATTGCGGTAACCGGGGGGGGGAGGGAGCAAGCGAGGTGCCAAGCGATTTTTAGGACGGTCGCTGCAACTGATTGATTTAATTGATCAACATGGCCTGCAGGGCGTAGAAGATTACTCCATTGATTGGGAAACCCCCTTCCACTGTCTCTGAAATCTGCGCGGGATATTCGAGCGGGGCCGTACGAGCGGAGCGGTGCTCAAGAAATCAAGCAGTTGGCTCGTGCGCGCAGACGCAACGTTTGCGCGGAGGATGGGGAGGGTACTGCCGCTGCTGACTTCCTGGCTGCTGGTTTCTAGAAGGTCGCGAAGAGGCTGAGGGTGGCCCGGTTCTCGGCGAAGTCTCCGGTCCCACCATTGATGAACTGGTTGAACGCGGCACTGCCGGTCTGCTTCAGATGCAGGTACTGGAGGCTCGCCGTCAGCCAGCGCAGGACCTGCCAGTTCAGCGATGCACCGTACGTCAGCGTCTTCTGGGTCTCGTTGGTGTCGGTGTTGCCGGTTCCAGTCGGGGTGTTCTCCGAGTACGTCACCTGCAGGGTCGTATTGATGAACGGAGTGATCTGGTAGAGGAAGCTCCCGAAGTACGTCGAGCTCTCCACGGTACCGAAGTTCTGGCCCTGCTGCGCCGTCTGCCGGAAGTCCCGGGAGGCTCCCACCGAGATGACGGCGCGAGTGAACCGATAGCTGGCGTTCAGGCTCGCCGAGACCGTCCCGTCGTTGTCGTTGGTATCGTTGGTCAGCATGCTGTAGCCGACCGACCCTGACAGGGACAGGCCCTGGGGAATGCCGTAGGATCCGAACAGAGAGACGTTCCAGATCCGCGAATCGTCCTGGGTCTGGAACGAATACGAGCTCACGAGGCCGGCCGAGGTGAAGAGGCCGAACTGGCGGGCGGCCGATGCGAACACGGTGTGCGAGGTGTTGTCCTCACCGACGCCACCGCTGTTCCCGATCTGGTCCGTCCGGGAGAACTCGTATCCCCCCCTGACGATGTAGTCGGTCAGGACCCGCGCGCTGGCGTTCGCCCCCAGGATGTGGGCGATGCTGTCGCCTCGATTGGCGGTGTTGGTGCCGTTCGGCCCGGTCTGGGAATCGTTCTCGTTGAAGAACAACACGTTGCGGTAGTAGGCCTGCGTGGCGATCTGTCCGATGAGCCAGTCGACCGCGAGCCCCAGCGTGTTCGTGTCCGCGATCTGCCGGCCGCGGCGGATGCCATTCTGATCCAGCGCCGAGGACGTGTCGTTGCGGACGAACGCGTCGCTCAGGGTCAAGCCCAGCCGGGGCGAAAGGGCGTAGCGAACGGCCGCGAACAAGCTGGGGAAGACCTTCACCTCGTCCCCCGAGTTGTCTGCGGTGTCGTGTACGAGGTCGATGGTGGTCGACAGGGTACCGAAGGTTCGTGCCCCATTGAGCAGCAGGCTGAAGCCCGGGCCTAGGGTGGACCGGAAGTTCTCCTCGGTGTGGCTGGTAGTCTGGAAGAAGTTGTCCGTGTACTCTTCCGAGCCCCGCAGGGTCGGGTGGAACTCGAGCGTCGCCCCTCTCACGCGAGTAATCGTCGGGGAGAACGCGCTGGCGGTGCCGGCCGCGCCACCTCCGACGAATCCAGGAGTACCCGGCGCACCGCCCCCCAGCGGGAAAGGAGCCGGTACGTTCGTCTGCGAAGGTGCGGGAGGCACCGGCGGCGTCCACGGAGGAAGCGTGGTGGACGGCGGAATGCCGGGCGTGACCGGAGGCCGGCCGGGGGTCTGGATCGGATACTGCTGGAGCGGAATCTGCAGTTCCGGAGGTGTCGCGGGCGTCGGAGTCGGAGGCTGTTGCTGCTGCGTCTCGGGCTGCTGTCCTTGCCCCGACTGCTCCGTGGAGGAGGGCGGGGAGCTCGGCGTCTGGGCGGAGGCGACACCCGCCACAACCCCCGCCGCGCAGAACGCGGCGAGCGCAACGAGAGAAACAGCGAGTCGAGCGCGGAAGGCATCCGCGCTCGACGTTCCTCCGACCCGACCGCTAGAAGAGTCGCTGTGGGACAAAGATGATGTCGTTCGGCTGCAGCCGCATGTCCGGATTCTCGTCCGGCGACCGCATCATCTTATCAATGTCCACCCGAATCCGTTCCTTCTTTTCTGCGCTACCCCGCAGGATGTCCACCCGGCCGCCGGCCGCCAGGGGAGTGAGGCCGCCGGCCTGGGTCAAGGCTTTCAAAACTGTCAAATCTCCCGTGTACTTAACCGCCCCGGGGGTCTTCACCTCTCCGTTGACGTAGACCGCGTCGGCGAGGGGAACGACCACCGAATCGCCCGGCTCCAGCTTGGGGTTCTGGCTCAGGTCCCCCCGCTGCACGAGGCGGTTGAAGTCGATCGGGATACGCTTGTCGCCTCTCAGCAGGAAGCCCTTCTCGCCATCGGCATTCGCCAGCACTCCGCCCACCGCCGAGATCGCCTGCAGGAGCGTGAGATCACGAGTGAGCTGCATCACTCCCGGCTTGCCGAATCCTCCGATGAAGTAGACGGGCCGGCTCTTGATCTCCCGGACGATGACCGTGACGACGGCGCCCTTGACGGTCTTCTCGTACACGTTCGTGAGATGGTCCTGCAGCTGCTGGACGGTCTTCCCCGCCACGCCGATCTCACCGACGAGGGGAAGCGACGTGCGACCATCCGGCCGCACGAACACGACCTGGTTCAGATCCTTGTTACCCCACACCTGGATCTCCAGGATGTCTTCGGGGCCGATGATGTAGTCCTTGTCAGGGGGCTGAGGCGGGGGGGCCTGCGCCAGGACCGGCGTCGCGGCCACGAGCAGCATCACGACCAGCGAGAACAACCAACGGGCTCGTCTCATGAGACCTGGACTCCTAAGGGAGGCGGGATCTCCGGAAGTCGCTTGAGATGCGTGAGCGGCTCGGGCCCGCCCTGCCGGTATGCCTTCAGCTTGTACTGCAGGCAGCGGAGGCTGATACCCAGCATCCGCGCCGCCTGCGTGCGGTTTCCTCCCACTCCCTCCAGCGTCTGGAGGATGTACCGCTGCTCCAGCTCCCGCAGTGTAAGACCCGTCGGCAACCCAGGCTTCCCTGCATCCAGCGAGCGCTTCCCCACTGATTCGCCGAGAGGGAGGGCATCGATATCGATCGTATCACATTCACTCAATACGACCGCCTGCTCGATGCAGTTCTCCAGCTGCCGCACGTTGCCCGGCCACTCCGCCCCCAGCAACAGCTCCAGCGCCCGCGGCGTCAGCCGCGGCACCCGCTTGTGGTGCGCCGCCGAA